>ENA-OQVM01002885-OQVM01002885.1-marine-metagenome-genome-assembly--contig:-NODE-2885-length-19334-cov-15.924235_pt1 | contig 19334 bp, 17 predicted proteins | sample MGYA00237776_ERZ505498 | MGnify/ENA primary metagenome ERZ505498 (study PRJEB26159, sample SAMN06265151) | marine metagenome | isolation source: Helgoland LTER site | place: Germany:Helgoland, sampling... | reverse complement strand
CCTTGAATTTAAAACTATAAAAATAGAAGTGAAAATCCAGAACAAACCATCACAACTAAAAACTCATAAACTCATAAACTCATAAACTCATAAACTAAAAACTCACAAACTATACCCTAACTATCTGCCTCAATCCCCGCCTGCTGCAAACTAATAACCTGCGTAGGATAAGCCACATCAGCCCCATGCTCAGCAACAATCGCAAGAATCTTAACCAACACATCCTGCTTAACCACATGAAAATGCTGCCAGTTAACCGTCTTAGTAAAACAATAAACAAAGAAATCCAAAGACGACTCACCAAAGGCATTCACATTAACCATTAATGTTTGCGTCGTATCAATTTCAGCATGCTGCTTCAGCATCGCCTCAACATCATTCACAACCAACTCTAAAACCGCAGCATCATCATAGCGAAGACCAATGGTTTCATAAATACGACGGTGAGACATACGCGAAGGGTTTTCAACAGAGATAGTCATAAACGTTGAATTGGGAATATACAGCGGTCGCTTATCAAAAGTGCGAATACGCGTTTGACGCCAACCCACATATTCAACCGTGCCTTCAATCTCTTGATCTGGTGAGCGTATCCAATCACCAATAGAAAATGGTCTATCCAAATAAATCATTAAGCCGCCAAAGAAATTAGCGAGTAAATCCTTAGCCGCAAAACCTACAGCGATACCACCAATACCACCAAAGGCCAACACGCCAGATACGCTATAGCCTAATGTTTGCAGCATCACTAGAGCAGCCGTAATAATAATCGATAGCCGAACTAACTTACCTAGAGCATGCACAGTAGAAGCATCAATGGGAGCCTCATCATTGGCATCGGGCTCTTTGGCTAAAATATTGCTTTCTGCTTCGCGAATAAAGCGAACCAAGAACCAGCTGAGTAAAATGATGACAAAGACATCACGTACAGGATCAATGGCAGAAAAAATAACCGCATCCGAAAGCGCTTGAACGACTTCCGCAGCCCAAGAGATTCCAATAACCCAGATCAAGGTCGCTAAAGGCTGTCTGGCTGCTTTAATTAGCGCATCATCCCAAAGGGTTGAGGTCTTCTCTAACTGCTTATGAAGCCGGCTCAGTACGCGCTTCGCTATAAAATTAGCCAGCAAGGTGAGTAATACGATAATGAAAACGTGCACTACCCAGGTATGCTCGCCGCCGAATTGAGCTATATAATCTATGATTGATGCCATAAGTCGTTTTGTATCATTTATAGTTGTGGTTTAAGCGTACGATAATGCTATATCTAATCTAGCTATATCTAATCTAGTTATAGCAACTGATCTTAACTGCTAAGCCGTGTAATATAGAGACTATCGCAAGCACATTACAAACGGAGTTTAACCGCTTTAGCGCCACCAATCTACTGAGTGGTAATATCCGCTAAGCACACTCACTATGCCGCTTGGATCTAACTTAGTAGTTAACATACATAGCTGATGCAACTGTATATTGGCGATCTCATTTAAGACCGTCAATTGTATAATCGAAGATAATTTGAGAGTGATATGCTTAAGAAAGATCGCGCAATATTTGCACATAAAGTACTACAGCGCTTGTACAAAACAACGCCAATTCCGCTTGATCATACCGATAACTACACTTTACTTGTAGCTGTCTTACTGTCTGCACAATGTACTGATATTCGCGTTAACCAAGTAACGCCGGCTTTATTCAAACTAGCTTCTAGCGCTAAAAAAATGGCGACAAAAAGTCCAGATCAGCTCTACCCTATTATTAAGCCCTGCGGCCTGGCACCGAGAAAATCACGCGCCATCGTCGAGCTATCTCAAATTCTTATGGAAAAATACAATGGCGAAGTGCCTGAAGATATAGAGCTACTTGAAGAGCTGCCTGGTGTGGGACACAAAACTGCCAGTGTCGTTATGTCGCAGGGCTTTGGCCACCCTGCTTTTCCGGTTGATACGCATATACATCGATTAGCGCAACGCTGGGGATTAACCAACGGCAAAAATGTAGTGCAAACAGAAAAGGACTTAAAGAAGTTATACGATAAAAAATATTGGAATAAATTGCATTTGCAAATTATCTTTTATGGCCGAGAGTTTTGTAGCGCTAGAGGCTGCGACGGCACTGTTTGTGAAATTTGTACTGGCTGCTATCCGAAACGGAGAAAAGCGTTTGTCGCTAAAAAGCCTTAACAAACCTTTTAACATTATTTATCGGCGTTATAGAAAACCGGCTTAACATCGGCAAGCTCTGCTGCAACTCGCTCATTTTCTTCATCGCATTTATCGACATCGCCGCCACAAATATCACAATCCCCACCAAGGCCTAAGGCTTGAATGCCACCGCATGACCCTTTAATCGGTTTATTAGCAAAGATAACGCCTACAGCCATTGCTGCAACCACAATCAATAAAAAACACAGTGTAAAAAAGAATGTAGCCATGTTGTTAATCTCGTTTAAAGTTTTACTTAACTATATAATTTGCAATATGCAATATGCAATATGCAAAATCTGAAATAAAAAAACTTAGATAAAAATTTATTCTGAAATAAAAGCCTGAAACTGTTGCGAATACCAAGTGGTTATTCGAGTAACGTCATTGTCTTTAGCGCTGTCTTCTAAATTATCTTCAGCACTCTCTTCAGCACTCTCTTCCGCGCTATCGCGGCTAATAACAAATACCGCAAGCTGGTGTGCTTTAGCAAGCGGTTTTATCTGCTCAAGAGGCATCACATTCAGCGCTGTCGCCCAAGCGTCCGCTTCTGCTGCAGTATCCGCTATAACACTCACAGAGGCTACATTGTGCTGCACAGGGTAACCGGTACGCACATCAATGGTATGCGAATAACGCTTACCTTGGTATTCAAAAAAATTGCGGTAGTCACCCGAGGTCGCAATGGCTACATCTTGTAAATTAACCACCTGCTCGATTTCACCCGCACGAAATACCGGCTTTTCTATAGCTAGACGCCAAGCATTACCTTGCGGGTTATGGCCTTTAACGATAACTTCTCCGCCAATATCGACCAAATAATTGTTAATAGAGAGTCCAGACAATTCAGCAGCAACTCGATCTACCGCATAGCCTTTGGCAATGGCTGAAAAATCAACTTCAATATCAGCCGCCTTACACAATGAGTTTGAATTGGTATTTACATATAACTTCGATATATCAGTTAGCGCGAGTAAGCGAGCCACTTCTTCAGGCTCAGGATAAACAAAAGCAGCATTGGAATGACCAAAGCCCCAGCGCTCAACTAAGGGGCCTACCAGAGGATTAAAAGCCCCTGAAGACGCACTGTGTATTTTAATAGAGAGTTCAAGGACATTAATAAAATCTTGAGAAACGACTAAACATTGATTCGACGCTAGTCGATTAAAGACAGATATTTCTGATTCAGCCTCATAGGTCGACATTGACATAATAATGGCATCTAACTGAGCTGACACTTTCTGTTTGGCTAGCTCGATATGCTTTTCTAAAGCAGTTGATTCAAGTGTATCGTCCACAATGGTAATGCGATAAACCGTCCCCATGGTTTCGCCAGACCAACGATGCGTAGGATAGGTATCACCATTCTCTGATTGATTATCACAGCCCACAAACAAAAACAGCGACACTAATAATAGCGCCGCTGTTAGAGACTTTATCTTAAAATCATTAAATAAAAATAAAGTAATTAGAATGACTCCTTCAATTAAACCAAAGCCTAAGCTTTAGTTTACCCACCAAAATCATCAAGCATAATGTTTTCAGGCTCAACACCGAGGTCTAGCAGCATAGAAATTACTGCTGAGTTCATCATTGGTGGACCACACATATAGTATTCACAATCTTCAGGTGCCGGATGATCTTTTAAATAATTATCCAATAACACTTGGTGAATAAAGCCTGTTAAGCCATCCCAGTTATCTTCGGGTAATGGATCAGATAAGGCTAAATGCCAATCGAAATTATCGTTTTCCGCTTCTAGCGTATTATATTCGTCGACATAAAACGCTTCACGCATTGAGCGAGCGCCATACCAGAAAGAGATTTTACGGTCAGAGTGAACGCGACGTAGCTGATCAAAAATATGTGAACGCATTGGGGCCATACCTGCACCACCACCAATAAACACCATTTCTGCTTTTGTCTCTTTGGCAAAAAACTCACCGAAAGGACCGTATACTTTTACTTTATCACCTGGCTTTAAACCAAAGGTCCAAGACGACATTTGACCCGGTGTTAGCGCTAAGTTATTCGGCGGCGGCGTAGCACAACGAATATTAAACTTAACAATCCCTTCTTCTTCAGGATAGTTCGCCATTGAATACGCACGGATAACCGTTTCATCAACTTTAGAGACTAAGTTTAAGAAGCCAAAACGCTCCCAATCACCGCGGTATTGCTCTTCAATATCAAAATCAGCGTACTTAACTTCGTGAGGTGGGCACTCTAACTGCACATAGCCACCAGCACGGAAATTAACATTCTCACCTTCAGGAAGGCGCAATGTTAACTCTTTAATAAAGGTTGCAACGTTGGGGTTAGACTCAACCGTACATTCCCATTGCTTAACACCAAACACCTCTTCAGGTATTTCAATTTGCATATCTTGCTTAACCGGCACCTGACAAGATAAGCGATAGCCATCTTGAATTTCACGGCGGGTAAAATGCGGCTCTTCGGTGGCCAGTATAGAACCGCCACCATCTGAAACAATACATTTACACTGCGCGCAAGTACCACCACCGCCACAAGCAGACGCTAAGAACAAATCATTAGCCGCTAAGGTTTGCAGCAGCTTATCACCGGCAGCCACAGTAATAGTTTTTTCGCCGTTGACATTAATACTAACGTCGCCAGTGCTCACTAATTGCCCGCGCGCAATTAAGATAATCGCTACTAGCGCCAGCACAATCGCTGTAAACATGCCTACGCCTAGAGTAATTTCATTCATTCTTACTAAACTCCTCGATAACCTGAATTACAGGTCGATACCACCAAAAGACATAAAACCAAGAGACATTAAACCAACAGTAATAAAGGTAATGCCTAAACCGCGTAAGCCTTCAGGTACATCACTGTACTTAAGCTTTTCACGAATACCTGCAAGCGCAACTATGGCCAAACCCCAACCAATACCGGCTCCCGCGCCAAACACGGCACTTTCAGTAAAGTTGTAATCACGCTCTACCATAAATAACGAAGCACCCAAAATAGCGCAGTTAACGGTAATGAGCGGAAGGAACACACCTAATGCGTTATAAAGCGCAGGCACATACTTATCCAAAAACATTTCCAGTATTTGAACACTGGCAGCAATAACACCGATATAACTTAGAAAGCCTAAAAAGCTTAAATTCACATCAGGTAAACCGGCCCATGAAAGCGCACCGTCGGCTAATAAATTATGGTAAATAAGATTATTCAGTGGTGTTGTAATGGTTAATACAACCACTACAGCAATACTTAATCCTATGGCGGCTTCAATCTTTTTCGATATAGCCAGAAACGTACACATACCTAAGAAAAAGGCTAATGCCATATTTTCTATAAAGATGGCTCGTACAAATAAACTTAAATAATGCTCCATTACAAAGCCTCCCGTAGTGTAGAGTTTTTGCAAATCTTAAATTCTTCAGCTTCAATCTGTTCTTTTTTATTGGCACGTAAAATCCAAATAAAGAAGCCAATAATAAAAAATGCACTCGGTGGCAATAACATCATTCCATTAGGAATATACCAGCCGCCTTCTGTCGATAGAGCAAGAAGCTCAACACCAAATAATTTACCCGCACCTAATATCTCTCTAAAAAAGGCAACAAATAAAAGCACTACGCTATAACCTAAGCCATTACCAACGCCATCTAAAAAGCTGGGCCATGGTGGGTTTTTCATCGCAAACGCTTCTGCACGTCCCATAACAATACAGTTAGTGATAATTAAACCAACAAAAACTGATAATTGCTTACTAACATCATAGGCAACGGCTTTGAGTATTTGATCGACCACAATAACCAATGAGGCAATGATGATCATCTGTACAATAATACGTATGCTGCTTGGCACATGGTTACGCACCAATGAAACAAACACATTAGAGAAAGCTGTTACCGCTGTTAATGCTAAGCACATTACAAGGGTTGTCTCTAAACCGGTGGTAACCGCCAACGCCGAACAAATACCCAGAATCTGTAATGCAATTGGGTTGTCGTCGAAAATTGGCGTAATTAAAATCTTTTTTGTATCACTCATAAAATTCTCTCTGCTACTCTCTTTAGCAAATAAATAGGCTGCTTAATTGAGCTTAAGCACTACCGGATTTAAGGTTACTCAAGAATGTTTGAAAACCATTCTCACCCATCCAAAAGGACAACAAATTGGATACACCACGACTGGTTAAAGTCGCACCCGATAAACCATCTACTTGATAACTAGCATTCGCTGAGCCAGACATTACTGAGCCTTTAATCACTTCAATGGCAACTGCACCATCTTTATAGACCTGTTTGCCAGGCCAAAAAGCTTTCCAGCGTGGGTTATCTATCTCACCGCCTAGGCCCGGCGTTTCACCGTGATCATAAAAGCCTAAACCCGCTATCGTATTTAGATCACTTTCTAAAGCTACAAAGCCATATAGAGTAGACCAGAGCCCATAACCATGGACTGGTAAAATAATTTTATCAAACTCACTATCTGATTCTACGATATAGACCACCGCTTGGTTCTCTCGACGAGAGATTTTGGCAATATCAACGCTGCCATCTAAAGCCTGTGACGTTGCAGGGTCTTTCGCTGCTTTACGCTGATCAAAAGCATTAGCATCTTCAACATCGACGAACAAACCTGTTGATAAATCAACAATGCGAGTTTGAATGGCTGAAAATTGCTCTTCAACAGAAACACTTTCTTGATAAAGGCCTGCAGCTAAAAGAATGTTCTTCTTTTTATCGAGATCTTTATTTTGCTCTTGCATTGGACGCAATATAACGGCCGCAGCCGATACAATCACTGAGCAGACAAAGCACAGTAATAATGCGACCGTTAAGGTTTTTTGAATACTATCTTGACTAGCCACGAGCCAACCTCCTATTTACATTTGCACGTACAACGATATGGTCGATTAATGGTGCAAAAAGGTTAGAGAATAAAATCGCTAACATAATGCCTTCGGGGAATGCCGGATTAACTACACGAATCAATACGGTCATTACACCAATCAAAACGCCATACCATAAACGGCCAGTATCTGTCATAGATGCGGAAACTGGGTCAGTCGTCATAAAGACAAGGCCAAACATAAAGCCGCCAACCACTAGGTGCCAGTACCAAGGTAGAGCAAACATTAAGTTGCTGTCACTACCAATCCAATTAAACAGCGTCGATAACGAGATCATGCCAATAAGCGTGCCTAGCATAATGCGCCATGAGGCTATGCCAGTAGCTAACAGTATCACCATGCCGATACCAATGGCGATAACCGAGGTTTCGCCGACAGAACCATGAACGTTACCAACAAAGGCATTCATCCAACCAATTTGGCCTTCTAAGGCTTGAACGCCATCAGAATAAGCAATCGATAATGAAGTTGCGCCAGAATAACCATCGACCGCTGTCCAAACTGCATCACCCGACATAAATGCGGGGTAAGCAAAATAAAGAAAAGCACGACCGGTTAATGCTGGGTTAAGGAAATTTTTACCCGTACCGCCAAACACTTCTTTACCCACTACAATACCAAAGCTAATGCCTAGCGCGACCATCCAAAGAGGGATATCCGGTGGACAGGTTAAAGCAAATAGTACTGAAGTAACGAAGAAGCCTTCATTGATTTCGTGTCCGCGCTTAGAAGCAAATAACACTTCCCAGAAGCCACCAACAACAAAAGTCGTCATATATATTGGCAAAAAGTAAAACGCGCCGTGTATAAAGCAATCCCAAATGCTACTAGGATCAAAACCAGCTAACATGCTGATCATGCCTATACGCCAACCATCACCGGCTAAAATCTCACCGGCTGCAAGAATTTCATTCGCCTGATGGCCTACGTTATACATGCCGTAAAACATCGCAGGAAAAGTCGCCATCCAAACGGTAATCATAATACGTTTTAGATCAATACCATCACGGACATGTGAAGCACCTTTAGTCACCGATGAAGGGCGATAGAAAATAGTATCTACCGCTTCATACAGTGCATACCAACCTTCATATTTACCACCAGGGGTAAAATGCGGCTCGACATTGTCGAGTAATTTACGTAACCACATTCGCTTAACCCTCCTTCTCTATTTGCGTGAGATTATCGCGAAGGATAGGCCCATATTCATATTTGCCCGGACAAACATAGGTACACAACGCTAAATCTTCTTCGTCGAGTTCTAAGCAGCCAAGCTCTTGAGCTGTTGATGTATCGCTAACAATTAATGAACGCAATAATTGCGTTGGCAAAATATCTAGCGGCATAATGCGTTCGTAATTACCTATTGGCACCATCGCTCTATCACTACCGTTAGTGGTGGTAGTAAATGGGAACAACTTACCTTTAAAGAGTGACGATATAAACGTGCGCGTTACCGAGTGCTTATTAACCCCAGCGCGTAAATAAGATAGGAATTCGCGGTCACGGCCTTCTTCAAGAACAGAAATTTGCTGATGATAACGACCTAAATAAGCAAAGGCACCGCGCGCTTTACGACCGTTAAACAATGAACCTGAAATAGCTCTTGCATCGGTTCCAGACGTTTTACCCGCAATCAATTCATCCGTACATGCACCCATACGCGTCTGTAATAACACTGGGTCATTAACCAATGGGCCGCCCAAGGCGATTGTTCGTGCCACTGAAATGCGACCTTCAGTGAATAACTTACCAATAGCAATCACCTCTTGGTAGTTAATTGTCCATGCAACACGTGATGCAGAGGCTGGTGCAATTGAATGTATATGCGTGCCAGCTAATCCTGCAGGATGCGGCCCAGAAAATACCGCTAACTCAGCACCAGAATCACCAACGCTAACGCCAGAATCTGCAGCAACACAGCAATAAACCGTATTAGCGCCAAGACGTGATAAAACTGTTAGACCATTTTGAAAGTCCGAAGCGCTAGCAGCGATAATGGGAGCAGGATCAGCAGCGAGAGGATTGGTATCCATGGCCGTAACAAAAATCGCATTAGCGGTGCTATTAATGGCTGGCACTTTGCTGAATGGACGCGTACGAAACGCTGGCCAGCTACCCGAGTCAATAAGCTGCTCGCGCACTTTGCCACTGTCAAGAGAAGCCAAAGAAGCAGCGTCATGGGCTTGAAAAACCTCTTCTTCTTCACCATCAAGCTCAATAACAACCGACTGCAGAGCGCGCTTATCACCACGATTAATCGCACTGACGACACCTGCACCCGGAGACGTGTATTTAACACCTACCGTTTTCTTATCAGAAAAAAGTACTTGCCCTAGCTTGACTCTATCGCCTTCCTGAACGTTCATTGTTGGCTTCATGCCAATATAGTCAAAGCCGATTAATGCGACTGATCGCACTGTCGCACCCGCCTCAATCACCTGTCGAGGAGCACCCTCGATTGGCAAATCTAGGCCCCGTTTAATTTTGATCATATACCTGCCTTTTGGATGAGTAAGCACACCAATGAAACCGTACTTGCCTCTTGAAAAATTATCTTGTCCCAGACCTCTATTTAAACGCTCAAAAGACCAAAATAGACCAAAAATGGAATAAATTTGACGATTAATGCGTTCCAGAAGAACTGATAAAAAACCTAAAAGAATCAATTCGTAGATGGCATGAGAAACATCGCGCAGGATTATAGAGGTGATGGGCTTTGTTAGCTACTCAGAGAGCGCTTTGTTGATGATTTTGAATACTTTTCCCGAAATTAGCAGGCGGATTTCAAGAACTCATTATAAGGGTGGGCCAAGGGAGGAATCAGCGCTGAGCAGCGATAACTTAGAATGCACCAGAAATAAACAAAATCAGGCAATATTAGAAAGGCCTAACTGAATAACTAAGCCTTTCTAAAATAGAGCATTGAGGGTTAGCAACCGCTATTCTGCCGGATACATAGCATATTTGACCCCCGCCATTTTCTCCATGACACGGTGAACCTGGCAGGTATAGCCAAACTCATTGTCATACCAGATATAAAGCACCGCATTTTTGCCATTTACGATAGTCGCCTGAGCATCAAACACACATGCCCGACGTGAACCGACAAAATCTGTCGAGACAACCTCTGGCGAGTTGGTGAAATCAATTTGCTTTCTTAGCGGCGAATGCACCGAAACTTTACGAATATACTCATTAAGCTCATCAGCGGTGGTTTCGCGCTTAAGCGTTAAATTCAAAATGGCCATTGATACATTAGGCGTAGGTACACGAATGGCATTGCCAGAAAGCTTCCCCATTAGCGTTGGCAACACCTTACCCACCGCTTTCACGGCGCCCGTTTCCGTCAACACCATATTGAGTGCCGCACTGCGACCACGACGATTACCCTTATGGAAGTTATCGATAAGGTTCTGATCATTAGTATAAGAGTGAACGGTTTCAACATGACCGGATTCAACACCATACTCATCATCTAAGGCCTTAAGTGGCGGTGTAATAGCGTTAGTTGTGCAAGAGGCTGCAGAAATAATGGTATCTGACTCATCCATGATGTTGTCGTTAATGCCAGACACAATGTTTTTCATGTCGCCCTTACCAGGCGCAGTTAGCAGCACCTTACTCACGCCCTTAGACTTAAGATGTAAACCTAGACCATCGAAATCACGCCACATACCCGTGTTATCGACGACCAATGCATTGTTAATGCCATACTTTGTATAATCAATTTTGTCAGGCTCACTGGCATAGATAACACGAATCTCATTACCATTAGCGACAAAAGAGCAGCGTTCTTCATCGACTCGAACCGTACCATTGAACTGCCCATGGACAGAATCACGCTGTAATAGCGAGGCACGTTTAATTAAGTCATGCTCGCCGCCTTTGCGAACCACAATGGCACGTAAGCGTAAGTTATCGCCACCACCGGTTTTTTCGATCAGCAAGCGAGCCATTAATCGGCCAATACGACCAAAGCCATAAAGCACGACATCTTGCGGTTGCGCTAGCGGCTTCTCATTATTACCGATAAGACCAGCGACCTGCTGCTTAACATAGTCCTCAAGAGACACTCGCTGCCCTTTTGCATCTTTATCATCTCCCTCAAAGAAGAAGCGCGCTGCAATTCTGCCAATATCAATATGGGCATGACCGAGATCATGAGCAGCTAAGGCCCTAAGGACGGGGAAGGTTTCAAACTCTGACAGCTCGTTAGATTCGATTTGCCTGACCGCTCTATGGTCTTGCATAATTTCAATAACTGAACGATTAACTAGCGGGTGTCCATAAATATAAGTTTTAACATTATTTTTACGATACAACTTACCTACAAGAGGAATCATCCCCTCAGCAAGCGCCTCTCGCTCTTTCCAGTCAGTAAAGTAATCGGCTGGTCGTTGACGCTCATGCTCTTCATAAAGTTTCATGCATACCCTCTGTATTAAACGAATTAACTAATAACCACTAAAAAGTTGACCGCAAAAAAAGCAATTAGTGCGAGTAAGCTTTTATAAATCGGTAATAAATCGCGAAACAGTTAAATGCTTAACTTTAAAACTTCGATGCAGGCTGCTCGGTTAAAAATACAAGCGCTGAGAAAATCCAAAATATTCATATTTAGATTTTCTCAGCGTTAAAAGCAGCCTATACATATAGGATAAAGTGGAAGAATGAAATGATATAGTGACGGGAAACAAAAACAAGATGTAAAACAATCTGTATGTGAATAGACGGAATAGATAGCAGAAATAGCTTACTAAAAATAATCCGTTTTCTAGCACTAAAGCACTCAAACGCTCAAGTAATCTAGCAACCTAGCAATCAAAATCCATAATCACCGGCGCATGGTCAGAAAAGCGCTCATCACGATACACCCAAGCCGCTTTAGCCTTATCTTTAAGGCCCGGCGTAATAACGTGATAATCCAAACGCCAACCCACATTATTAGCATAGGCCTGCCCACGATTAGACCACCAAGTATATTCATCGGCATCTTGATTTAATAAACGAAAGCCATCGAGATAGCCAACGTCATCATAGAGCGAATCTAACCAAGCGCGCTCAATGGGCAGAAAGCCTGAGTTTTTACGGTTTGGTCGCCAGTTCTTTAAATCGATCTCTTTATGACAAGTATTCCAGTCGGCACAAATCACGTATTCACGGCGCTTGCGACGAAGTGACTCAAAGTGCGGCATAATTTGATCGTGGAATGATAGCTTTCTGGCCAATGCCTCTTCGTTACTTGATCCCGATGGTACATACATAGAAACCACGCTAATGCCATCAAAGTCGGCTTGTATATAACGCGCCTGAGAGTCACAAGGCTCCCAGCCTAAGCCCTTAGTCACCTTGTTAGGCTTCTGCTTACAGTAAAGCGCTGTGCCGCTATAGCCTTTCTTAACGGCGTCATAGTAATAGCAGTGATAGCCTTCAGGATAAAATACTGGATCCTCTAACTGGACCTCCTGAGCTTTGATCTCTTGTAAACACACAACATCTGCGTCCTGCAAAGCCAGCCATTCAAAGAAACCTTTGCGCTGAGCTGCACGAATCCCGTTAACATTGATACTTATAATTCGCATTCTTTTTCTTTACACTCCATAAAAAGGCGATACAAATAAATAGATGAGCTGTTCTCGCCTTAGAAAACAGTCAATTTAAATAACATTACAACGAAAGGTTTAACACGTGCAAGCTCAGCAGCCACAATCAAACATAACCAAAAGGCCTCGCGTTCTGGTATTTGATTCTGGCGTTGGCGGTTTGAGTATTAGTCGCGAGATTATAGCCCGTACAGAGGCCATTGAACTGCACTACCTTTCAGATAATGCGGCATTCCCTTACGGTGAAAAAACCACCGAGGAATTAATTAATAGAGCCAGTCGCGTTTTATTATCGGCCTGCGAGCAATTACAGCCAAACATTGTGGTCATTGCCTGTAATACAGCAAGTACCGCGATACTCCCAAGCCTACGAACACAGCTTGCAATACCGGTTGTTGGCGTTGTGCCCGCCATTAAAAGCGCTGCCAAAGTCAGTAAAAGCCAAACTATTGCTTTATTAGCTACGCCTGGCACCGTTAACCGAAATTATACCCAGCAACTCATTAACGAGCATGCGGCCAATCACCAAGTAATTTGTCTCGGCAGTAGTCAGCTCGTTAAGCATATAGAGGCCCATATTCATGGGCAGGCAATCGATAGCGAATATTTATTGAACGTTGTAGAGCAGCTAACAGAACAAGTAGGCGGCGAAAATATTGACACCGTGGTGCTGGGCTGCACACACTTCCCACTTATCAGCGAGTACTTCAAAGCCATTAAACCCAATTGGCAATGGATAGACTCAGGTGCCGCTATTGCTGAACGTGTCCACACTTTACTGAATATGCCTATCACTAATAAAGATACGCGTCATACGGCCTTAACTAAAATTGAACACCAGCTATGGTTAACCCAAGCCAGTGCTCAACAATCGACACTCGACAGCTTTATAGCCAACTATATTGCTGATCACAGCTTTAGCGCCAGCCGTATTTTAACTATCGATTAAACAAACCTTTTAACGCCTCTTTATATTGGCCGGCTTTATCACCCAAAGCCTTTTTTAATGCTTTATCAATCTGCTCGTCAATGACTTGGCTCTGTATCTCTGCAATAACTTTTTTCATTAGTGGCTGCATCACAGATTGCGCGGCAGATTCAATAGTGACGCCCTCTTCTGGCGTACCTATTTCTTGCAAGACTATATTCGGCACATCTAGCGAATCTTCACCAAACTGCTGAGATTTAACAACGGCCTTTGCGTCTGTGAATTCAAACAAAGCAATCGCTATGTTGGGGGCCGATGAAGACGCATCCGATTCAGCACTCGCCGCTTCAGACGCTTCGGATTCACTAGAAGCTCCCGAAGCCATCTTATCTTTAATTACTTGCAAGTTAGTTGTTGTACCCACCTGCTCAGCAAAGACCTGCGCGCCATCAATTGCTATGCGCTTAATAATAACAACGGGCTTTATTAAAGACATTAAGTCTAACTCAACATCAATTCGCTTAAGCTCAAAGGCATTGCTCTCACTAAAGCCCTCAGGGTTACCAATATGCAAATCGCTAATCGACGCACTTCCATCAAGAAAATGAATAGCAACATCCGAAACGGATACAGGAACACCCACGACAGAGGCGCCATGATCATTAATCCCGCTCTTTATAATGCTGCCCAGATTATTAGCCACTACAACAACCGCAATAACAGCAATAACTACCAGCAAACCAATAAAGCCTAATAAGCCTTTTACAATCTTAGCCACGATATTCTCCTTTTATTTATAGCAATAAAAACATACAGGCGAGCAGAATGAAATACACGCCAGAAACTGAAGCCAGCGTATTACTATCGGGCGATAAATTAAAGGTTAAAAGTGAATATAATAAAGGGACAATGTAAATCTTAAGACGAGATTGTAAACGTTAGCCTTAATTCTTAAACAGCATGAGCAGCTATGCGGCATCCTGAAGCTGCTGCATTTCGGAGGCCAATGATTGATAACGTTGATAAGCTTTATGTACCGAGGGTAGCGACTCTAAAGAGGCGATTAACGACGCTGCTTCATCAACCATTTCGAGGCTCTCGGCGGCACCCGCATTAGTGGTATTAACGCATTGCATAATGGCTAACAATAAATTCAACTTCAGCTCGACATTATTGGGGTAATGGTTAACGGCCATGCGAAAATGAGCAACTGCCTCATCAAAGTTATCAGTCTCAAATAGCACTTTACCTTCGGCGTTAATTTTGCTGGCGTTCTCTTTCGCCTTTGTACTTATGGGTTGATCTGCCATAGCATCAATCTTTGCTAGTAATAAATTATCTTCGGCAAACCGTTCAGCTAAATCTTCTAGCACTTCACGACCCTGATTCGGCTTATCAATAGCCAAAAGAGCCGCTGCCATATCAAGCCCTAAGCCCGGCAAGATATTTTCTTCTTCACGGTATTTAGCAAATAACTTTTGCGCATGTTCTATGGCCATATCAATCTCACCTTGCTGGGCTAAGGTCTTCGCCTCAATAAGGTCAGCCTGCAGAATAACTTGCGCTTCGTTGCCATACTTCTTTTTAATTCGATGACAAACGGTATAACACTCCTTAAAGGTATCGCTATTACCCGATATCTGCTGCTTTTCTTTATCTAATAAGCAGCGCACTAAACCTAAAGAGTGTTCATGTGAATCATGACAAGAGTTCACTCCAAGTTTAATCACTCGCCTATAGGCTTTTTCTGCGGCTAAGTAATCATTATTCGCTGAGGCAACCTCGGCTAAGTTAATTTGTCTTAAAATGCCATACGGCGAAGAAACCGTTGCTCGCTCTAAAATAGCTTGAGCGACTCCATTTCGACCAAGAGCAAGCTCGGCCTCGGCAAGACAATCAAATACTTGTAGGCTTTCAGTGCCGTGATCAATCAATTCAGAGAGTACATGAATAGCAGAGGTCCACTTTTGTAAGCCGATTAATGCTCGTGCACAGCCAATACATGCCCACTCTTGGCGACGACGCTCCATAACATCATGATAAAGCTTATGAGCTTTATCAAATTGTGCAGACTGCAAAAGTGCCTGACCCTGTAATTTCTGTGCCGCGACACGATAGCGTCGATCACGATTAACCAAAACCTCTGCATGCTCTGCCGCGGCTTCATAATCGCTCTCATCTAAAGCTTCATAAACATTAGAGAAAAACTGTTTTTCTAGCATCAGGTTATCAAGCCGAGCCTGAAGCAGAAGAGGATTAAAGGGCTTAATTAAATAATCATCTGGCTTATATTCCAGAGCGCCAAACACCATAGATCTTGTGACTTCTGCGGTAACAAGAATATAAATGGCTTGGTGATTTAGAGACTGAGTGAAACGGAGCTCTTCAAGAATCTGTTGACCGTTTTTTCCTTTACCTAGGCTGTAATCGCAAATAATTATGTCATATTGATTTTCGCGACAGCGAGCCATGGCATCACCGCCATCATTAGCTACATCAACCGTCTCCACACCAAAGCTACGTAGCATCCGACGAATGGAGGCCCGCATATCGGGAAACTCATCGACGACCAGCGCACGCTTATTGCTGTAAAGTTTAATTAAATCTAATTTTTGCATTACTAAAGTGAAAACGCCTTTATTATTTTTTATGCCAAACTTCGAGACAGACTGCTTTTTATGGATTGCTTGAACTATAAAAGTATAGACTGACGAAAAAGTTATGCTGCGATAAAAAACACAATTTGTGACGTAATTTGCGAGCAATGAAGATATAGCTAAAGTGTTAGATTTGTTATCTTGCTTGAGCGTTTAGCTGAATGCACAAAGAAGAGCTGCTTAAGTACACTGGCGGGACATTAGATGTGTCTAATAAGTTACTTAGATTTTAGACTTTAAGTAATTGATTTTTATTGTAATTCTATCGTTATCATCGTCATTTATTTGATTGGCAAGTAAGTCAAAGTGCCTCACCTTACCCTTTGCGGCATAAACCTCTAACAGCTGCATTTGCAGCGCCTGGTTATCCGAGTCGATCTCTAAGGCTTGCTCGAGTAGATCTTCAGCCTCATCATAGCGCTCATAAGCGATATAAACTGATGCCTCTAACTCTACAGCTCCTTCAGCCGGTATTGGTAAAGGGTCATCTGTAGCTTCTGTGTCTGTGGTGTCTGTGGTGTCTGAAGTGTCTGAAGTGTCTGAAGTGTCTGTAATGTTAGCGTCTATTAATGACTCATTAGAAGCTTCATTATCATTTTCTGAATCATTACTTAACGATATATCTAAGGCGCTTGAATCATCAGGAGTATCAATAGCTAAACAATCATCGTCTATCTGTTGATCCATATTGGCCAGACCTTCTGATTTGAGACTATTTATCGACTCAGCTTCTAGTGACCAATTATCAACATCTAACGCTCGACGTCGGGTCTGCCCGCGCTTTAATAATAATACGAGAAGCAACAATAAAGACCCTGCTCCGAGTATCACAAAGAGCAAGTGCTGATTATTCGTCGCGTCGTTTGCTAGAGGTCTAAGGTTTTCATTTGCCGCCTCACTAGGCAAAGTTAAAGGCTCATCAAGTGCTAGATTCAGTTGTGATTTATCGGCAATGCTCCGATTAAGGGATGCTTCTAAAGCTTTCAATTGTTCCGTTTTTGCCGATAAAGCTTCGTATTGCAAATACAGATTATCCATGCGCGCTTCAACATTTAGCTCTCGCTCTTTACTGCCAGTTAATCCCTTGTCAAAATCGTTAGACAGCTCTTCTGAGCGCTCACTTAACTCAACCGTCTCTGCCGCTACGGGTGCATTATTATCATCGATTGTAACCAGTGACAACACGCCCTCCTCGTTAGCTAATATTGTATCGACAGGCTGAATATTAATTGGCGGAGAATCAAGCGATTCAATTTCTGAAGCGTTATCGGATAACTTATTTGCAGCAATAACAGCGTTTATTTGCGCTGCAGAAACAGCTAAACGGGCATTAACCTTTAAACGGTCTGCATCATTCTTTATAAAAGCATGAGGGTTATTTTGATAAAGCGCATCTACAATGGGCTTTATATTACCGCCCTTCTGCGCATGAACCCGTCTAGCGACCGCCCAAAGGCTATCACCAGAGCGAGTTTTATGGGACCAGTTTTCGACCGTAAGCTTATCGTTATTAACTGCTTGCTGGTCGGGCTTATCGGCAGGCTGACGATCCTCAAACGGACGACCCTCTAATGGACGGCCCTCTAATGGACGGTACTCTAATGGACGGTCCTCTAATGGATGGTCCTTAGTTTGATGTTGATAGGCACTTACATTAGCACTAAGCGTTTCAACTGCCCCTCCTTGGTTCTGCAATGCTTGAGGTTCTTTAAACTCAACTGCTTCTGCTTCAACTTTATCTTTAGCTATTTGTGAAGAATCCGACCGTAATGGCTCTTTAGCTTCTAAGTCAGGAGAGCTCTTCGCTTTTACTTCCTGATTAATTATTGGCGTTCGTTGAATTTTGTTTAATTTCTTTTTAGGTTTGGCTGTCTTAGTCGGCTTAATCGCTTTTGAACTGGCTTTTGAACTGGCTTTTGAACTGGCTTTTGAGATGACTTTTGAATTGACAAAAGGCTGAACAAGAACGGCAGGCATTTCTAGAAGAACCGTTAATTGTTTTGAAATGGATCCTGCTGGTGAACGAAGAGACACTACAAAATCAAGATAAGGTTCAAATACCGCATCGGTACTGACAACACGTATTGTGTGTTGATTCTGATCATCGGTAATGACATCAAAAATGAGCCGAGTATGAAAGTATTCCCACTCAACGCCCATAGCGCGATAAACAGAGCGAGGGGCCAAACTTACAAGCATGTCGTTGCTTGAAACATTATCCGCGCCGGTTACCGTAATCAATCCATAAAAACGTTCACCAACGGCACTGCTTACCGTTAACTCAGAAATGCCAATGGCCGAGCTATAGCTACTCACAAGCAATACTGAAAATGAAAATGCTTTTAAAAGCCGCCCTGCGACCATACGTAGAATAAACCAAGTCATTAATTTTGACCGAAGTGAATTTAAAAAAAGAATAGATTTAGAGACGATGCTAGAAATAAATACTGGCTTAAATACAGGCTTTAATAATAGGAAGAAACACCTAGCTGAACTCATAAATAGAATCACTGTGTGTCTGGATAAATGAATATTAACGTACGCGAATTAAAGTGTATCAATAATTGCTTTAGCCGCGAAGAATGGCGTAACTTTTCCGTCGACAACTTCACGTTCTAATTTTGGCCAAAGCGCTTGCGCCTCAGGATTTTTCATTAAAACTTGTTCAAGCATCTGATGCACGAGTTTATCTAGCCAATTACGATTCTGTCGGGCGCGCTTTTTAGTAAAGCTGCCTCGCTCCTTAGACTGCAAGACATAATCAATAATCATGCCCCAAACGGTATCGATATTGTCATTTTCTAAAGCCGATATAGGTAGAACCTGAGGCGTCCAAAAGCTAGTTTGCCGCAGTAGATGAAAGGCATTTTCATAATACTGCTTAGTCATTTTAGCAAGCTGAACACTCTCTCCATCGGACTTATTGACCAATAAGGCATCGGCAAGTTCCAATATACCTTTCTTAATGCCCTGCAACTCATCTCCAGCGTTAGGCAGCATTAGCACGCTAAAAAAATCAACCATGCCCGCTACTTCATACTCGGA
>ENA-OQVM01002884-OQVM01002884.1-marine-metagenome-genome-assembly--contig:-NODE-2884-length-19338-cov-4.579150_pt1 | contig 19338 bp, 17 predicted proteins | sample MGYA00237776_ERZ505498 | MGnify/ENA primary metagenome ERZ505498 (study PRJEB26159, sample SAMN06265151) | marine metagenome | isolation source: Helgoland LTER site | place: Germany:Helgoland, sampling... | reverse complement strand
TTGTTCCCTGTATACCTTTCAATTCCTTGATCACCACCTCATCGTAAGCCTTGTCAATATCTGTAATCACATAACCTATGGTTTCATTGGTTTTTAGATACTGTCCAACAATGTTGATATCGTTGGCTGCAAGTATTCTGTTTATATGAGCTATGATCCCAGGTTTGTTATGGTGAATATGGATAAGCCTGTGGGCGTTTTCAAGAATTGGAAGTTGTAAATTTTGTTCTTCTTTCTTACCTTTAAAGGGTATTAAAATACTATGTGGGGTGGAGGTGTGAAATCTACCTTCCATAATTACTCCACTAGTTGAATGTACATGGTAACTACCAGCATAGTTTTCATTTGTATCTTGAACTTTTAATTCTCCCCCTTTAGTTGTATAATATTTATTTTGTAATGGGCGATAATCGCGCACACAGCAGTGATTCTAGATTCTGGGGCTTCGTCCCAGAGGATTACATTATAGGGCGTGCAATTGGAATCTGGATGCACTGGGACTGGAACTTCAATACCATGCAATTTAGTAGGATCGGTGGATTTGACTAAAGATTAAAAGTGCCCTCAATTCAATAACTGAGAGCACCTTGGTTTTATTTATTATAAATCTTTAAAGCTTTAAGAACGTTCACAGCTTCATGGACATAGTAGTCTTCGAGTAAAAGGTCTATGAACTCCTGATCACGTTCAGCAGCAATCTTATCCTGTGACTCTAGGATTTCCTCTGGGGTTAGCTCAGTTGGGCTAACATCATCTTGCGAACCTGAAGTATCAACTTCAGTAGAGTCTGAGTCTGATGTATCATCAGTATTAGTTTCATCTTCATCCTGCGCTGATAGCGCATTCTTAAGATCTTTTTCCTGTGAACTAAAGTCTATTGACTCTTCTTCCTCATCGTCATCTTTTAATGAAATGTTATCGAGTGCAATATCTGGAGATATTCCCTTCGCTTGAATAGATCTTCCTGAAGGAGTGAAATATCTAGCAGTTGTAAGTTTAAGACCGTAACCATCCTGAAGACTCATCATGGACTGGACGGACCCTTTACCAAAGGACTCTTCACCCATAATGATGGCGCGTTTGTGATCTTGCAAAGCGCCAGCAACAATCTCAGAAGCTGATGCAGAACCCACATTCATGAGAACAACAATTGGCGCACCATTCAAGATATCACCCGGTTTAGTTGGAAAAGACATATTTGAAGTAGGAGTTCTGCCTTCCGTGTAAACGACAATTCCTGGCTCGTCAATAAATAAATTAGAAATATCAATTGAAGAGTCAAGGAGTCCGCCAGGATTGTTTCTTAAATCAATAATCAAGGAATCAAGGTCACCTTCATTTTTCCTTACTAAGTTAGCAATAATTTTTTCTACAACCTCAGCTGTTGGTCTTTGGAACTGTGCGATTCTAAGGTAACCAATACCATCAGAGACAATCAGACCTTTAGCCGAAGTTATTGTGATAACTTCTCTGGTGATTTCGACTACAAAAGGGGCAATTTCAGGCCTACCAATTGTTAGTTTAATTGTTGTTCCAGGAGCACCCCTCATAAGCTTGACACCTTCCTCGAGATTTATTTGACTTACATTTTGGTCACCGATTTGCAAGATAATATCTCCTGCTTTGAGTCCAGCCCTGTAAGCAGGGGTATCATCAATTGGAGAAACTACCTCTATAAAGTCACCTTTAGTACCAATGACTATCCCAAGACCTCCAAATTTGCCCATAGTGCTCTCGCTGACCTTAGACTGAGCAACTGGCTCTAAGAAACTCGAATGAGGGTCTAGTCCTTCAATGAGCCCCCTTATAGCATTATTAAAAAGGGTTTCATCATCAATGTCATCAACATACATCTGTTTGATTTGAGAGAATACAGCAGTAAATGTATTTAACCCCTCGAAGAATGATGGGGAGTCAAGGGGTGAGTAATTGTCATCATCTGCAACAGTTGAGGTTGCAAATAAAATAAAAACTGAAAGCGCAAAAGATTTAAAAAAAGTCTTTAAGTTGATCATAAGGATGCCTGAAGGTCTCAAAAAAAATTAAATTGTACTAATAAACAAACAATATAGCATGAAGAAATAATATAGTTTTTATGAAGAACATTTTAACTTTTAATTTATAAAGTTGTATGCTGAACTAAAATTGTCAGCTTAAATCTAAAAATGAAAATGGATTAAGGGTATTTCATATGGACAAAATTTTAAAAGACTTTAATTTTATTATTGATATTAAAGTTGACTGGGGAGATATGGATGCACTCCAGCATGTCAATAATATTGAGTATTTCAAGTATTTTCAAACGGCTCGAATTGCATACTTTGAAAATATAAACTCTGGTGACTTGTTTGGAGAGTCAAGAATTTCAACGATATTGGGCTCCACCCAGTGCAAGTTTATTCATCCACTTTTTTATCCAGATAGTATTTCAGTAGGCGTTAGAGTCGACTCTATGGCAGATCAGTATTTCACTATGAAATATGAAGTAAAGAGTCATAATCACCAAAGGCTTGTTGCTATTGGTGAAGCAAAAGTGGTTGCATTTGATTACGTCAATAATGCAAAAGCTTCAATACCTGATGAAAAACGTATCATTTGACTTGTGATTCCTTGATTTATGCGTTCTGCTTCTGTTAATAATGCATGAGAAGTTAGACGGGGACTTAAAGCTGTGCTTTCAACTCCAGCAAGACTCATAACAGGTTTCACTAATTTTAAATTTAATAAAAACTTTTTGCAATCAATAGGTATAGCCAGATTAAAAGAAAGCATTCCTCCAAAACCATGCATTTGCCTTTTTGCTAGCGCATGATCAGGATGTGATGCTAGACCAGGATAATATACTTTTGTTACCCATTCTTCTGCATCCAAAAACTCTGCTAACTTTTGGGCATTCTTATTTTGTTCTTTAACACGAATAAAAAGTGTCTTAACGCTTCGCTCCAGTAACCAAACAGTATGATCACTTAAACTCCCACCAAAGTTTTTAGCTGATTTAAAGACAAGTTCCATGCATTTATTAGATCCTAAGATAACACCTGCAGTAATATCACTATGACCTCCTAAATATTTTGTTGCACTATGAATTACTGTATCGATTCCAAAGTTAATTGGATTTTGATTTACTGGACTAGCAAATGTATTGTCAATCATAGTCCAAAGTTTAGCTTTTTTAGCTAAGTTACTTATCGCTTTTAAATCAATTATCTTAAGTGTTGGATTACTAGGCGTTTCGATGAAAATTCCTTTTGTGTTTTTTTTGATTTCTATTTTAAAATTATCAGAAGTTAATCCTTTCGTAAAACTAAATTCAATCCCATACTTGGGAAACTCTTGTTTTATGAAATTACGTGTACCTCCATATAAATCATCTTGAAAAACAACATGATCACCTGCTTCAAGATGAGAAAATAATGCATTACTAACAGCTGACATTCCAGACCCAAAAATCATACCTGCTTCTGCTCCTTCTAAAGCAGCAATTTTTTTTGCTAAACCAATCTGATTTGGAGTGTTAAAATAACGCGGGTATTGATTTATATCTTGATCAATAAATCCATAAGAAGTAGAGGGATAAATTGGGGAAATAGCTCCTCCATACTGGGTATCATTTAATTCGCCTGCATGAACACAAAGAGTTCTAAAATCAGCTTTATCTTTCATTTAATTTTCAATCCAAGATATTACACTGGGATCGTCAGGTTGTGTACGTGGAGAAATTACTTTGGCTAACTCTCCATTGGTATTAATAAGGTATTTCTGAAAATTCCAAGAAACACTTGAATTAAGAATACCATTTTTAATTTTTTGAGTTAAAAAAGCATAAAGTGGGTGCATACTTGAGCCTTTAACGGAAATTTTACTCATCATGGGAAAAGTTACACCATAATTTTTTTCGCAAAAAACAGCAATTTCTTCATCAGTTCCAGGCTCTTGGAAAAGAAAATTATTGGCAGGGAAACCTACAATAATAAAATTATCATTCTGATATTTTTCATATAAAGCTTGTAACTTTTTGTATTGTGGTGTAAGTCCACATTTTGAGGCCGTATTTACAACCATTATTTTTTTTCCTTTTAAATCATTAAAATCGAATTCTTCACCTTCAAGGTTTTCAACTTTAAATTGATAAATTGAAGTGTCTTGTTCGTTTTGACTTTTAACAGATAATGTTGCAATCATAAAAATTAGTAATGTTATGTTTATTGATTTCATTTATATTATTTATTCAAATGTCGCTGATTTCAACTAAAGAAAAAAATTAGTTCTTATTTTAAACAATCTCAGCAGATAAGCCTGCTTCTAAAAGAGCGGAACATCGAGGGGTTAAAAATTTCAAAGTACCTGACTTTACTCCACATTTTCCAGAAAAATGAACTAAATAAGCACACTGTTCTGCCTGAAGAGATGTATGCTCACAAATATTAATTAAACATTCAATAACATGATCAAAAGTATTAACCTCATCATTATATAAAATAATTTCGTGCTCTCTTTCTGCCAAGGTGCTTACCTCAGTGATTTCTTGTGGATTTATTTCTGGACTTTCTTTGTTCATTTAATGAATTTCAATGCCCTCCAGGAGTCTTTTTGTTTTTTATCTACTAAAGATAATCCTTCATTTTGACAACTTTCATTTAAGTTAGACACATCAGCTTCAAAAAATCCTGAAAGAAATAGAAAACCCTTAGGTTTCAATGCAGTATAGTAGGATGGTATTTGATCTAAAAGTATATTTCGATTAATGTTAGCAAATATAATATCATACGTTGATTCGGGTACCGAAATCAACTCTGCTAAAGAAACAGAAACATTATTGCAATTATTCGTCTGGATATTTTCTGCTGTATTTTCAATACACCAAGGGTCATTATCAATAGCATCTGTTCTTTTCGCACCTTTTAAAGAAGCTAAAATTGCCAATACTCCTGTTCCACAACCCATGTCTAGAACTCGTTTCCCTATAAAATCTTCATCTAAGGCAAAAGAAAGCATCATAAAAGTTGTTTGATGATGGCCCGTACCAAAACTCATTTTCGGATTAATAACTAATTCAAACTTTTTGTCTTGTTTATCGTGAAAATCAGCCCTAACTACACAATCATTACCGATTAATATAGGATGAAACTCTGACTCCCATTTCGAATTCCAATTAACGGGTTCAATTATTTTTTTTTCAAAGGTTATGGTAACTTCATCATGATTTAAAAGATCAATAGTATCTAAAAAAGTGTCATAATATAGGTCTTCTGGAACATAGGCTTTTAAGAGGCCTTCACTGTTTTCAAAACTTTCAAAAGGAAGTGATTGCAGTTCTGCCAATAAAATCTCTTCCCAAGGATCACTGGGCAGAACTGAAAAACTATACTCTATATAATTCTTAGGCATTTAAAATGCATTAACAATCGCCATAAAATCTTCAGCATTCAAAGAAGCACCTCCAATTAAACCACCATCTACATCTTCCATAGAAAATATTTCTTTTGCATTACTTGGCTTTACGCTTCCACCATAAAGAATAGCAATCTCATTTGCCAAAGAAAGTGAATAGCGTTCTACAATAAGACTTCTAATAAAGGCATGCATTTCTTGTGCTTGAGCAGGACTAGCTGTTTCTCCTGTTCCAATAGCCCAAACTGGTTCATACGCTAAAATAATATGCTCCCAAGCAGCTTCAGGAAGTGCAAATAAAGCTTCTGATAGTTGATCTTTAACTACCTCAAAATGTCTATCTGCTTTTCGTTCTTCAAGCTGTTCACCAAAACAAAATATAATCTCCATTCCTTCAGCAATAGCGATCTTTACTTTTTCTGACAAGGAACTATTATTTTCATGGTACAAGGAACGGCGTTCTGAATGTCCTAAAACGACAGTAGTTACCCCTACCCCTTTTAACATTGCTGCTGAAACTTCACCTGTATATGCTCCAGAGGCTGCAGCATTCATATTTTGAGCAACAACCTTAATTGAATCATTTTTTAAGAGATCAATGCTTTGTGAAAGTTGTGTAAAAGATGGTGCTACCATAACACGAACATCTTTAGGTTTAGAGTGAACGGCTAATGCATTTAATAATATTTCTGTTTCTCTGTGGTCATTGTTCATCTTCCAATTACCAGCTACTATTTGATCTCTCATGTTTAGATTGTTTTAATTCTTGGGTCCAGATATGCGTATATAAAATCGACCACAATATTAATGATAATAAAGAGAAGAGCAATAACTAAAACTGCACCCATTACTACAGGAATATCTAATTGATTGAGAGCTTCCACAATTTCTTTCCCCAAGCCCTTCCATCCAAAAATGTATTCAACAAAAATTGCGCCTGACAAAAGTGAAGCAAACCACCCTGAAACAGCAGTTATAACTGGATTTAAAGAATTTTTTAATCCGTGGTTAAATATTACTTTATATTTAGATAAGCCTTTAGAATAAGCTGTACGTATATAATCTTGGGAAAGCACTTCTAATAAATTACTCCGCATTAATTGGATAATTACAGCCAATGGTCTAATCCCTAATACAAAAGAGGGTAATATTAAATTTTTCCATACTATTGAATATGACTCTCCAAAATCATCTAATTCATATAGACTACCGGTCATATTTAGTTTTGTGTAATCATGTAAAACATATCCAAAAAACCATGAAAATAAAATTGCACTAAAAAATGATGGAACACTCATACCCAGAGTACTTATTAATTGTAAAAAACGATCAATCCATGTATCTTTATTTAAAGTGGCTACTATCCCAAGAAAAATACCTAAAACAATTGCAATAATCATAGAGGATAAGGCTAAAATTGCAGTATTAGGAAGCGTTTCTTTTAATATTTTAGTAATAGGTTTACCTCTATTTTGATAAGAAGTTCTCAAATAAGGAGCTTTAATAACCCAAACCTTATAAGCATTTGAAAAAAGTTTCCAGCCTCCATAGACACTTGGATCATAATAGGAAAAATCTTCTGCATTTTTTGAATGCACTGAAAAAGGTGATAAATCGTTTAGGTAAAAAAAATACTGCTGCGACAAGGGAAGATTAAAGCCAAATTTAGCCTTTATAATTTCAAGTTGAGCACTGTCTTCGTTTTGATCTAACATCATTTGTGCAGGATCGCCTGGTAAAACAGTGAATAAAAAAAATACCAAACTGGCAACTCCAAAAAGAGTCAGAAAGACAGTTCCTATTTTATTGGCGATATAAAACATTTTTACTGATGAGCATTTAAATGAATAAGTGCAAAAATGGAATAATTTACCATATCGTGGTAGTTTGCATCTATCCCCTCACTCACAGTTGTTTTGCCTTGGTTTTCTTCAATTTGTTTTACACGAAGTAATTTTTGAAGAATTAAATCTGTTAATGAACTAACGCGCATGTCACGCCATGCTTCGCCATAATCATGATTTTTATTGAGCATTAATTCAAAAATTATTTTTTGATGTTTGTCATAAAGCTCCAGAGCATCAATATCATTTAGATCAGGCTGCTCTGAAACACCTAATTCAATTTGGATGAGTGCCATTAAACTATAGTTTACTATACCTATGAATTCAGATTCTTGACCTTCCTCGATTTTTTGTTCAGAATTTATTTGCAAACTTCTAGTGCGCTGTGCTTTAATAAAAATCTGATCTGTAAGAGAAGGAAGCCTTAAAATTCGCCAGGCTGCACCGTAATCTTTCATTTTTTTTTCAAATAAATCTCTACAACGGCTAACAATTTTATAATACTCTTTACTGGTAGGCTCCATTTAATTATTAATTTGCACTAAATTTCGAATATATTTAGTTACATCTCTCCTTTCAAAGCAAAAAGTTATTAAAAATAATATCATACCTCTTTCTATAAATTGTAAGGGATCACTTATTGATTTAAGCGAACCTAAGGTTATGGGCATATTAAATCTAAGCAACGATTCTTTTTACGATGGCGGAAAATACAATACCATTAAGAGTGCTCTTGAGCAGGCAGAAAAAATGGTTAGAGAAGGAGCTACATTTATTGATCTTGGTGCTGCAAGTAGTAAACCTGGAAGCAAACTAATAACATCTAAAGAAGAACAAAAAATTTTATTACCGGTTCTCCATGAATTACAAAATCAATTTCCAAACATCTATTTTTCTATAGACACTTATAATCATTCTGTAGCACATGCATGTTTATCTGAGGGTGCTGCAATGATAAATGATATCTCTGGTGGTTTAATTGATCCGAAAATGTATACTACTGTTGCAAAGTTTAGGGTGCCATATGTAATGATGCACATGCAAGGAACACCTCAGAATATGCAAGATAATCCAAGCTACAATGATATAGTACCAGAAATTCTCGCTTTTTTTTCTTTACGAACTAGTGCTGCATTAGCATCAGGTATTCATGATATTATTATTGATCCTGGTTTTGGATTTGGTAAAAATCATGAACAAAACTTTAAACTTTTATATCATTTAAAAGAATTTCAAATATTAGGTTGTCCAATTCTAATGGGGGTTTCAAGGAAGTCTATGATTTATAAGTATTTAAATTCGTCACCATCTGAGGCTCTAAATGGAACTACAGCATTACATGCATGGGGTCTGGAGCGTGGTGCCAATATTCTTAGAGTACACGATGTGAAACAAGCCAAAGAATGTATAGACTTATGGGGTACACTCCAATAGTTTTTATAATTTTACAAAAAAGGAGCACTTGGATTTAACTGATTTTATTGACTTTTCGTTTATAGATGTTATAGATATTCTTCTTGTTGCATTTTTACTTTTCTACCTGTACAAGCTTGTTAAAGGTACTGTTGCCATCAATATTTTTATTGGAATTGTAATTATTTATTTAATTTGGAGGCTAACAGACCTTCTTAACATGGATGTGTTAAGTAGCCTTCTGGGTAAGTTTATTAGTGTTGGTTTTTTTGCTCTCATAGTAGTATTTCAACAAGAAATTCGAAAGTTCCTTCTTCTTTTAGGTTCTAATAACTTTACAACACGAAGAAATGTAGTCCGCTATTTTAAATTTCTAAACCAAACAAAGCAGATCTCAAATTTAAATTTAAATGTATTGTTTGATTCTTGTGAGAATATGGCAAAAACTAAGACCGGTGCAATTATTGTTCTTCAGCGAAGTAATTCTTTAGATTTTACTCTCACTGAAAATAATAGTTCTAACATCAAATTAATGCCACAAATTTTAGAAAGTATTTTCTTTAAAAACAGTCCACTTCATGATGGCGCCATTATTATAGAAAAAAATAATATTATTGCAACACGAGTCGTATTACCTGTTTCAGACAGTACTAAAATGCCTTCTCATTATGGTCTTCGTCACCGAGCTGCTCAAGGTATTTCAGAAAAAACAGATGCTCTTGTTCTGGTAATCTCTGAACAAACAGGAAAAATAGTTTATGTTAAAAACGGTGAGTTTTTCTCTTTTGATTCAACTGGGGCATTAAGAGATATTATAGCCCAAGATTTGAGTGAATAATTAAACCGGTTCAGTATCCAAAAATTGAACTTCATGGAGCTTTGCATAAAACCCATTTGGTGCTTTAAGTAATCCTTTATGCGTTCCCTGCTCTACTATTAACCCTTTATCCATTACTACAATACGATCAGCATTTTTAACGGTTGCTAAACGATGTGCAATCACTATTGATGTTTTCCCTCGAGTTAATGTATCAATAGCATTTTGAATGATTTCTTCAGAATAACTATCCACTGAAGAAGTTGCCTCATCCAATACCAGAATATTAGGCTTCGATATATAAGCTCTTAAAAAAGCAATTAATTGTCGCTGACCTGAAGAGAGCATCACTCCCCTCTCCTTAACATTATAATCATACCCCTGTGGCAATGATTTTATAAAATCATGAACACCAATTTGTTTTGCAGCTTTTATTACCTGCTTTTTAGAAATATCAGTATTAAATAAGGTAATATTATTGTAAAGACTATCTGCAAAAAGAAAAACATCTTGCAATACAACGGCAACATGTTTTCGCAATACTTTTAAGTCATATTCACAGATTGAAACCCCATCAATTTTTATATCTCCTGATTCAAACTCATAAAAACGCGAGAGCAAATTTATAATAGTAGACTTACCTGCTCCTGTTGCACCTACAATTGCTATGGTTTCTCCAGCATTAATTTCAAGTGAAATACCATTTAGTACTTGTTGATCTGGTATGTATGAAAAATATAATTTTTCTATTGAGATTTCCCCTTTAATCACTTCAGGAGTGTATGTTCCCTTATTTTCAATACTACTTTGAGTTTCTAAAATTTTGAATATTCTGTCGGCAGCCACCATCCCCATTTGAAGGGTGTTAAACTTATCTGCGATTTGCCGTAAAGGGCGAAATAACATTTGAGACATTTGAATAAATAAAAATATAGTCCCCAAAGAGACATCTCCTCCAGAGATAACATTAAAACCACCGTACCAAACTAATAAACCAATAGTTACAGAAGATGAAATTTCAGCAATTGGAAAGAAAATAGAATTAAACCATACCGTTTTTAACCATGCTTTTTTATGCTTTTCGTTGATTAGTAGAAAATTATTGTATTCTATAGTTTCTCTATGAAATAGTTGTACAATTTTCATTCCGCTAATTCGCTCTTGTACAAAAGAATTAAGGTTGGCAACTTGCAAGCGAACTTCTTCAAAAGCTTTTTTCATAGACTTCTGAAACAAACGCGTAGCATAAATAATTAAAGGAAGTACTGAAAAAACGATTAATGCCAAACGCCAATCAACATAGAGCATAATTGTAATTACCAAAACCATTTTAAGCAAATCTGCAATAATCATAAAAAGACCTTGTGAAAAAATACTTGCAATTGTTTCTATATCACTTACCGCTCTTGTCACTAGTCTTCCAACAGCAGATTTATCAAAATAAGACATTTTAAAAAGGGTGATTTTCTCAAATAACTGTACTCGTAAATCTTTAATTATTTTTTGCCCAAGACTATTGGCATAAAAAACGAATAAAAACTGAAAGATAACTTCTAATATAAGTGCCCCAAACATAAATGAAACAAACAAAACCATTCCTTGATAGTCTCTTGGTCGGATATAATCATCTACGGTAACCTTTAATAAATAAGGTGTCATTGTAGAAAATACTGAAAGTAATATAGCGGCAACCATTACAAAATAATAAGTTGCTTTGTATGGCGTTGCAAAAACCATCAATTTACTAAATAGAGAAACATCAAATATTTTACCACTTACTTTTGCCATTTTCTAAATATAAATTGAAGTTGGGTATTCAATATTGGTTAAAAAAAGTCCATGTGCTGGAACAGAATATCCTGCTTCTGATCGATTTTTACTTGCAATAATTTGATGTAAATCTTCTATGGTTTTCTTTTTTAATCCAATCTCTATTAGGGTTCCTACGATTGCTCGAACCATGTTGCGCAGAAAACGATTGGATGTTATGGTAAAGGTATAACCCTTTTGGTTAGCATTCCACTTTGCATAACTAATGTCACATAAAAATGTTTTAACATCAGTATTAGACTTTGAAAAACATTCAAAATCTTCATAGGTGAGTAAAATTGAAGCTGCATCATTCATTAGAGCTATATCTAATGGCATATTCAATCTATATTGAACAGAAGTCCCAAAAGCAGTTTTTCCTTGAACAATATGATACTCATAGGTTCTGGATAGAGCGTCAAAACGAGCATGAGCATCTACTTTGACATTTCGCAGCGAATGAATTACAATATCTTCAGGTAAAAACTGATTAAGTTGATAGACTAATTGCTGGAATGTATTTTTACTTATCTCTGAATCAAAATGAGCAAACATTTGACGCGCATGAACTCCTGTATCGGTTCTGCCAGCCCCTAAAAGAGACGTTTTAACTTTTAAGAGTGTGCTTAATGCATTTTCAAGAATTTCTTGGACAGTAATAGCATTGAGTTGTCTTTGCCAACCGTGGTAATTAGTCCCTGCGTAAGAAAACTCTATAAAATAACGCACATTGTATCTTTTTATATCAGTAGCAAAGATACTTTGAATTATTAATCGAGCCAATTAGAAAATCGGCCCTTAATAAAATGTGTTTTTTAAGTATATAAAGATTCTGTTTCATCCACTTTTAATTCATGTATTTTCAGATCATCCAACCCTTCTTGATCAAATGGGTTTTCAATGTAATCTTGAACATTATACAATGTCATGAGAACAAAACTTATCACCATAGAAAATATCAAGGGAATAGGACTGAATAAACTCCAATCAAAATCATTTAAAGTAGATTGTGAATTGTAAAGAAATGGAGAGAAATAAATGAATAGCAAACAATACTTTTTAAGAGAAATGGGGGTGCCATGAATTTTAATTCCTCGAATCTTTTCTGCTGAAAGAAATAGCTCGTTTTTTACTCTAATTAAACTGTCCTTTTCTCTTTCATTAAAAAGTTTTTTATGTGAATCTATAATCAACAAAACCTCTTTTCTTTTCTCTCTTATTTTATCAAATGAATTCTCTGAATTACTTTCAATCAAATAAGTATTGAGCATTAACTGCACTTCTTGTAAAAGATTAAATAACTGCTCATAGTCCTTCTGTTTTACGTTTTCAACAGCATAAAATATATTGGTTAGATCAATTATTTTATTTCGAAATTCGAGATACAAGTCAATAGCATCCTGTCTTCTCTGGTATGCGCTGGTTATTGAAAAGACCAAAGGGAATACTATGGCAATACTCATAATGGTATAATCAACATTGATGTTAATCTTATACTTTTCATATAAAAAGAAAACCAATACGGTCTCTACCAGAATCAATATTAATTTTAAATTAAATACCGATAAAATTGCTTTTGCATTTGATCCCATGGATAAACTGATTTAATGGTTACTTTATTGCACAAATAAACTCGAATTATTTAATAAAAACCCGATTAATATTCCTAAAATTAGAATGATGAAATTTTTTAGCTTGAAAAGAATCCCGAATTTTTTCTCCCAAGAATCTGGTATATCATTCTGATTTTCATCTTTACTAAAGCCCGATTTTGAGGTATACTTTGCATACCAAAATAAAAATAGGATGATCAAGGTTACAACTACCAGGGAGATTAAAATAAGATCAATCATAAGATATTTTTTTTATTGAAATTCTTTCGTTTATACTTTCAGTAAACTTAATACTAAATTATCTTTTCTTTTAAGTTTCATTTTTTTTCTGATGCTATGACGCATATTATTTAGGGTGCTGGGAGATATTTGATCCTTTTCAAGAATCTCTTTATTCGATAAATTCATTTTCACATACATACAAACTCGTATTTCAGATTGTGTCAAATTGGGAGCTTTGGTCAGTACCTTATTTATATAATCTGGATAATTTGCTACAAATAGTTTTTTAAAATTCATAATCGTTATTCTTGTGGCTCAGGGCCGGTTTTGCTTGTTTTGTCACTTTCTCCTAGTCGGATGCGAAACACCAACTCATGGGTTTTTAAATTCAGCTGTGAGAGTCCCCCATCTGTGGGCGTCTCATAGGCATATCCAATGTCAAACATACCCAGGGATATCACAGAGAGTAGGGATACAGAACTGTTTGATCGCAGAGAAACCCCTACATCAAAACTGTTTTGCCAACTCACCATCCCCGTAAGATCTGTAGTTATTGGAAGTCCTTTTACTTTACGGAGCATCAGTGAAGGCTTTACAGTAAGCCCATTACCAATTCCAATATAAGCACCACCCCCAACATAAGAATGAACCCGATCTTTTGCCGTTACCACCAGATCTCCATCACGTTTACTATTAAAGAGTCTTGGAATTGAGAATGATACCCAAAAGCTAGAGGCGCTGTAATACGCCCCTGCTCCAATATTGGGATTAAAACTACTTAGAGCCACTTGAGTGGGATCACCACCAGTATAAGAACTTAGTAAAGAAGGATCTGCCTTATAAAAATTACCCCCGCCCTTTAGTCCAAGATATAGCTGCGATTCTCCCATATCAAGCTTGTAAGAAAAATCAACATAAGCGAAGGTTTGCTGCTCGATAAAAACATTATCAGAGACCACAGAAATTCCTAACCCCACATTGTTTTCTCTAGCTGAAGAAAATGACATGGCCACAGTACTGGGCGCATCATCCATAGAGGCCCACTGCCTTCTAGAGGTTAGAGACAACATATTGGCCGCCTCTGCTCCCGCATAAGCGGGGTTGATGACATTCATATTATAGCGGTACAATGAATAATACGATTCCTGCTGTCCAAAGATTAACAAGGGAAGCAACAGCGCTGTAAGTAAACTATATTTTTTCATCGTCGTTATCGTGTTAAGTAGAGCCATCCCTCAAAATCTATTGTACTATTGCCATCCAAATCAATACGGTAATAATAACTACCCTCGGGTAGGTCTGTTCCCTCAAAGACTCCATTCCAATTATTCCCGTAAGGTTTTGCTGAAAAGATCTCTTGTCCAGTTCTTGTATATATCCACACCTGGTTGTTTAAATAGCGGTCGATCTCACGAACTTGCCAAGTGTCATTCTTCCCATCTCCATTGGGAGAGAAGAAGGTTACAATATCGATGGTAGCCTTAAGTTGTGGATTTGAGAAATTTTGCGGGTAACTAGTCGGATCTAGTGGATTCGTTCCTGCAATTTTCTCATCCATATTAGGGAAGTAATCTCCATCTTGATCGTTATAAGGATCTTGATTATCACTATCAAGCTCATCCACTACCCCATCATCATCTGAGTCTAAAATTCTTGATTCTAAATAATTTGGAATACCATCTCTATCGGTATCATCATCTGTTGGATCTCCATTACCGTTTAGATCCTCTTGGATCGTTAATAGGCCGTCTCCATCATCATCAGTGTCCACATGGTCATACACCCCATCCCCATCGGTATCTAACGAAAATCCAGTGGCGGTAATATTGGTTTCTAAAAGTGAAGGAACCCCATCATTATCATCATCTAAGTCATGGTAATCAGGAGTACCATCTCTATCGGTATCAATTAAAATTGTCGGTCCTGGTTTAACTTCACTGATCGTCGGGATACCATCCCCATCGTCATCAGGATCTAAATAATCTGGGAGACCATCCCCATCAAAATCTAGTGCATCCTCAGGATTCCCATTTCCATTTGGATCTGAATCTTCATCAATAGTGGGGATAAGATCACCATCATCGTCTGGGTTTAAATAATTTTTAAGACCGTCTGAGTTACTATCAAGGGCATCTATAGGATTAAAATCTCCATCAGGATCTGACCCTTCAAACTCAGTGAAAATTCCATCATTATCATCATCAGGATCAAGATAGTTCGCAAAACCATCACCATCCAAGTCAAAGCCATTTTCAATCAAGCCATTGTTGTCTGGATTTTCGTTTTCATATCTTGAATAAATATGATCCCCATCATCATCGGGATCTAATGAATTTATAATTCCATCACCATCGGTGTCAGAGACAATTAATGACGCATTCGCACTGCTAAATGGCGTTTCAATGGTATTTAATTCCAACACATTCTCAGTATTTTCTTTTACTATTATTTCACCTGAATTATCTGGGATAGGTAGGGTGGTATCTCCATAGGTCGTATTGATATAAGCAACTTCAACTTCGTAGATTCCATCGCCATTAGCGTCATCTGGGTTGTTAGGATCTGGAGGAGTTATAAAGGCTAAATACCCTTCAGAATTTTGGTTTTTATATCGCCACGCTTTCATAGACTTAGAGGTACCATTAGAGGCAGGTTCCCCTCCTTTAACCGTAAACTTAGACCTGTCGGCTCCACCAGAAATCTTCTTTCGAATCTTCCACTTTCCTACATTTTTGTCTTGTGTAGGTTTTGAGAGGCTAACTTGACCTTTTGACCCTGATGATCTTGTGAGAACAAATCTATAGGGCTGATAAATCGTAACAAATTCATCCTCGTTAAAGTCATAAACACCATCATTGTCATCATCGATATCTGGAATGTCACTTACCCCATCACTGTCGTGATCTCCATACACATCCACTGAGTCAGGAATACCATCATCATCATTATCACTACTAAATTCTGCGTTGAGGGGGAATTCATCTTCTCCATCTATAACCCCATCTCCATCCGTGTCAGGATTATTGGGATCCGTTCCTTGAAGTACTTCAAGAGAGTCTGAAACGCCATCATTATCTGAATCTAGTGGGGTACTGTTGGGATCTTTAGGATCCGATCCTTGAAGGCTCTCATCACGATCACTGTACCCATCATTATCATCATCCATGTCAGCATTGTCTCCTATGCCATCACCGTCTGTATCAAACTGTTCTTTTTGGTCCTCTGGGAAGGCATCTTCACCGTCTGGCACTCCATCGTTATCGTCATCTGGATCTATTGCATCTGGAATACCATCATTGTCAGTGTCTTTTGAATATTCTGGATTCAGCGGGAAGGGATCTTCTAGATCACCTACTCCATCGCCATCGGTGTCAGGATTATTTGGATCTGTACCTAATACCGTCTCTTCAACATCCGAGAGTCCGTCCCCATCACTATCTTGTGGAAAATCTTCTTCATCTAAAGGATCTGTTCCTGCTGCCAACTCAATCACATCCTCAAAACCGTCATTATCATCATCTGGATCTGCATTGTTACCAATTCCATCTTGATCAGTATCTGCAGTCTCTAGTGGATCAAATGGGAAAACATCAAATAGATCTAATACTCCATCATTATCATCATCTGGATCGAGTAGATCCGGTATACCGTCACCATCCTGGTCACTATTGTGCTCTGGATCTAGGGGGAAGGCATCGATCTTATCGTTCACTCCATCCCCGTCTGTATCGTAATTATTTGAGTCTGTACCCAGGATAATCTCCTCTGCATCTGAGAGTCCATCTCTATCAGCATCCTCTGGAACACTAAAAGAATTAAACGGATCACTACCCTCTTCAATCTCTACTGTATCCTCATATCCATCATTATCATCATCTAAATCTGCATTGTCTCCAATACCATCGTTGTCATTATCTGATGACTCGTCAGGATTATAAGGGAAGCGATCAATAGCATCATTGACTCCATCGCCATCAAGATCAGGATCGGCATTATCGCCTATACCATCCCCATCTAAATCATTACTCTCACTTGAATCAAAAGGAAAACGGTCTTTACTATCTGGCACCCCATCGTTATCATCATCGGGATCAATATCATTGGGTATACCATCTCCGTCAAAGTCATTGATAAGTACCTCATTTAATGGATCAAATGGCGCAGGATCTTCTCCATCTAAAAAGCTATCATCATCCGTATCAGGATCATTAGGATCAGTTCCAATGATTGCTTCTCCAGGGTCAGAGAGTAAATCATTATCCGTATCAACAGGAATACTATTAGGATCTTTAGAATTTGATCCTCCTACACCTTCTGTTATATCAGAATAACCATCATTATCATCATCTAGATCAGCATTATCTCCAATACCATCACCATCAGTATCTATAGTTTCACTTGGATTAAGGGGGAAGCTGTCTATAGTATCGGGCACCCCATCATTATCATCATCAGGATCATTCTCATCGGCTATACCATCCCCGTCAGTATCCACTGAACTCTCAGAGTCTAGAGGGAAGTCATCCGCTCCATCTTGTATGCCATCTCCATCCGTATCTGGATTGGTAGGATCCGTTCCTAGCTCCTGTTCTTTAACATCAGGTAAGAAATCCCCATCTTGATCCTCAGGAAACTCCCCAGAATCTTTGGGATCTGTACCGAGCTCCAATTCTAACAGGTCATTATACCCATCGTTATCATCATCAGGATCTAGAAGATCGATAATACCATCTCCGTCAGTATCGATGGTTAAGTCTCCATCGAGTGGTTCTGGATCAAACTTATCACCAATACCATCGCCATCAGTGTCTGGATTAGCAGGATCTGTTCCCAGCTCAAGCTCTTGGTTGTTAGTGAGTCCATCCCCATCCCCATCACGAGGATAATCAAGGGTATCTTTGGTGTTGGTGCCGTCTTCTAACTCAACAACATCATCATAACCATCATTGTCATCATCCCTATCCGCATTGTCTCCTATACCATCTCCATCATAATCTGAAGACTCATTAGGGTCAAATGGAAACGCATCCTTCTCATCTCTTACCCCGTCGTTATCATCATCGGGATCTATTGCATCTGGAAGACCGTCATTATCTGTGTCTAGTCCCACATTTGGATTTAGTGGAGCAGCATCATTCTTATCACTCACCCCGTCTCCATCGGTATCTGGATTGGTAGGATCAGTTCCAATGATAGCTTCTTCTGTATCTGTAAGCCCGTCGTTGTCGCGGTCTCCAGGAGCACTAGCTGGATCTAGAGGATCTGTACCAGCAGCCTCTTCCTGAAGATCAGTAAAACCATCGTTATCGTCGTCTGGATCAATACCATTGTTTAGTCCATCACCATCGGTGTCTGGCTGGTTGGTTGGATCAAGTGGATAAGGATCCACGCCGTCTTCCAATCCGTCGTTATCATCATCGGGATCTGTCTTGTTTGGGATACCATCTCCATCAGTATCGGTTTGGTAATTTGGATCTATAGGAAAGTCATCCTCTCCGTCTATGGTTCCATCACCATCAGTGTCTGGATTGTTAGGGTCGGTTCCTAATCCCGGCTCTAAGCTATCAGGGAGTTTATCGTTATCGGAGTCCGCTGGAACACTTGTAGGATCTAAAGGATCTGAACCGGCAGCAGTCTCATTTACATCAGAGTAGCTATCGTTATCATCATCGGTATCCGCATTATCCCCTATACCATCATTGTCATTATCAGAAGATTCATTGGCGTCGAGTGGGAAACGATCTTGGGTATCATTTACTCCATCATTATCATCATCGGGATCGATCACATCAGCGATACCATCGCCATCACTATCTCCTGGTCTTGGGTTAGCCACAAGAGGATCCGTTCCATTAGCAATCTCATCTACATCACTCTGACCATCTCCATCATCATCCGTGTCAGTATTGTTACCTATACCATCTGCGTCAGTGTCAATATTCTCGTTAGGATCATTTGGGAAGGCATCGTCATAATCATAGAAACTATCTCCGTCTGTATCTATTTCATCATCGACAAGAGTAATGGTAAAATCATTGGTATCTGCAGCCGATAGATTGTTGTAATTAGCATCATTAGAAGTTGGTTTACCTGAGGTGATCGTTACCGTTACATCTCCATCTGCCGTAGCATTATTTGTAGTATTAACAGTGACCGTTTGTGGTACATTCCAGTTCTCAGGGGTAAAGACCAATTGGGTTACTGGAAGCCTACCTCTCGAGTTATTTGA
>ENA-OQVM01002880-OQVM01002880.1-marine-metagenome-genome-assembly--contig:-NODE-2880-length-19358-cov-19.646076_pt1 | contig 19358 bp, 20 predicted proteins | sample MGYA00237776_ERZ505498 | MGnify/ENA primary metagenome ERZ505498 (study PRJEB26159, sample SAMN06265151) | marine metagenome | isolation source: Helgoland LTER site | place: Germany:Helgoland, sampling... | reverse complement strand
GCTTTCTTTTGGTTACTTTTCTTTACACAAGTAAAGAAAAGTGACTGGCATGTCGGGCCACCCCCGACGACCTTGACCTTAAAACTTAAAAAATAAACTAAAAATCCAGAATATAAAAACACTATCAAATAAAACTTAAAAATCTAGACTCTGACTTCAATCCCTCGCTCAGCCATATACCGCTTCGCATCAGCCACCGTATATTCACCAAAATGAAAAATACTCGCGGCTAAAACAGCATCTGCATGGCCCTCTGTAATACCCTCAACCAAATGCTGTAAATTACCCACACCACCCGACGCAATAACCGGTACCGAAACCGCCTCACTCACCGCGCGCGTCAAACCAACATCAAAACCTTTCTTAACCCCGTCTTGATCCATACTGGTTAATAAAATTTCCCCTGCACCAAAGGCCGTCATTTTTACTGCCCACTCAACCGCATCTATACCGGTTGGCTTACGACCACCATGAGTAAAAATTTCCCAACGCGCCGGCTGGTCATTCGTCGCAACTTGAACTTGCTTTGCATCAATAGCAACAACAATACATTGCGAACCAAAACGCGCGGCCGCCTCTTGTACAAAATCAGGATTGTGAATGGCTGCCGTGTTAATGCCAACTTTATCCGCCCCCGCATTTAGCATGCGACGAATATCTTGGCACTCGCGTATGCCACCACCCACCGTCAAAGGTATAAAAACTTCACTCGCCATTTTTTCAACAGTTTTTACCGTTGTATCTCTACCTTCATGGCTCGCAGTAATATCCAAAAATGTAATTTCATCGGCGCCCTGCTCGTTATAGCGTCGTGCAATTTCTACTGGATCACCCGCATCACGAATATCAACAAACTGCACGCCTTTAACAACGCGGCCGTTATCAACGTCAAGACAGGGAATAATGCGTTTCGCTAAACTCATAGAAATTGCTCTAACACTTTTACTTTGCAGGTTATAAAAACAAACGATTTAAGATTTAAAACTATCGCTATACGCTTGAGCTTCGGCGACATCTAATGTGCCTTCGTAAATAGCACGGCCAGTAATGGCGCCACAAATGCCTTGGCTAGAAACGGCTCGCAAAGCTTTTATATCATCCATATTCGTAATGCCACCCGATGCTATAACCGGTGTAGATGAAGCTAAAGCCATCGCAACCGTTGCTTCAACGTTAACGCCTTGCATCATGCCATCACGCGCAATATCGGTATAAACAATACTAGAAACACCATCTTGCTCAAAACGCTTGGCTAATTCTGTGGCTTGTACATTAGAAACTTCAGCCCAGCCGTCCGTTGCCACTAAGCCGTCTTTTGCATCTAAACCAACAATAATATGATTCGGAAATTCTCGACAAGCTTCACTGACAAACGCTGGCTCTTTAACCGCCTTGGTGCCAATAATTAAATAATTAACACCTGCATCTATATACGCTTCTATAGTATCTAACGATCGAATACCGCCACCTATTTGGATCGGCAAATCTGGATACGCTTTAGCAATAGCAGTAACCACTTCACCATTAATCGGCTTACCATCAAAGGCGCCATTAAGATCAACCAAATGCAATCGACGCGCACCGGCGGCAACCCATTTGCCAGCCATGGCAACGGGATCATCAGAGAACACGGTTGAATCATCCATTACGCCTTGACGCAATCGCACGCATTCGCCATCTTTTAAATCAATTGCTGGAATCACTAACATGTTTTAAACCGTCATAAATTTTAATAAGAATAGAGAGAATTTTTTTAGCGCTTTATGCAATGCATGTTTATTAAGACGTACCGTCCCACTGCATAAAATTATTCAATAATTGTAAGCCGTCTTTATGGCTTTTTTCTGGATGAAACTGCACAGCAAAAATATTATCGCGCGCTAACATCGCAGTAATAGGTACACCATAGTCTGTAACACCCACTGCCGATGCACATGATTGTGCAGCAACAAAATAACTATGCACAAAATAAAAACGCGCACCATCTTCTATATTATTCCACAACGGATGCGCTTGCGTTTTTGCTACGCGATTCCAACCCATATGCGGCACTTTTAATTCTGCAGTTGCTGTGGCTAGTTCTGGCGTTTGCTTAAAGGCTTCAGAAAAGAATTCAACACTATCAGGAAATAAGCCTAAGCAATCAACACCGCCGCTTTCTTTTGAATGCGTCATCATGCCTTGCATGCCAACACAGATACCTAGTAAGGGTTTTGTTTTTGCGACTTCAAGAATCACTTGATCAAGGCCGCGTGCACGAACTTCACCAATACAATCACCAATAGCGCCTACTCCAGGATATACAACACGGTCGGCATTTTTAATGATATCGGGATCATCACCTACCCAGACATTACTGTTAGGTGAAATATGTTGCAGGGCTTTAGAAACGGAATGGAGGTTACCCATTCCGTAATCAATGACAGCTACATCGACAGATTTTGGCACGGTGGAATCTTATCCTGAAGTAAGTAGTAAACCTGAATCAAACTAAACAGCAGCTACAAAAAGAGCTCTTATAAAGAACCCTTTGTTGAAGGCATAACGCCAGCCATACGCGGATCAAGCTCTATGGCCATACGCAATGCGCGGCCAAACGCTTTAAACACTGTCTCTACCTGATGGTGACTGTTTTCACCGCGCAGGCAATCAATATGCAAGGTTATGTTGGCATGGTTGATAAAGCCTTGGAAGAACTCATGAAAAAGATCTACATCAAAGCCGCCGACAGAGGCGCGCGTAAAAGGCACATTAAACTCAAGACCCGGTCGGCCTGATAAGTCTAAAACCACACGTGATAACGCTTCATCTAATGGCACATAAGCATGGCCATAACGACGTAAACCTTTTTTATCGCCAACCGCTTTAGTAAAAGCTTGGCCAAGCGTAATGCCGATATCTTCTACCGTATGGTGAGCGTCAATTTCTAAATCGCCATTCGCCTTAATGTCCAAATCTATTAAGCCATGACGGGCTATTTGGTCGAGCATATGCTCAAGAAAAGGAACGCCTGTATCAAATTTAGATTCACCGGTGCCATCAAGATTCACAGATACGCTAATTTGCGTCTCTAAGGTATCTCGTGAAACCGAAGCGGTGCGTGCCTTAACTGGGTTGGTCGACTGGCTCATGTCACTCTCTAATTTTTGGGTCATGTGGAACAAAGGGGCATCCATTAAGGATGCGGGCTTATCTTCATTATAGTTAAAAGCCCTCACTTGACGTAGCATCAATAGAGGGCAATTTTGCCACCAAAGGTATCAATAATAAGCGCTAAAAAGATAGTTTGCGCTTACTTATGCCTTTTTAGCCTTGGGCTTTACCCTGATTAGCAACAGAATTCATCATTGCTTTAATCGCTTCTGGGTCACCTAAGTACTCACTGCTAATTGGTTTAAGGTCGGCATCTAACTGATAAACCAGCGGTACACCGGTCGGGATATTAACGCCGATAATATCTTCGTCGCTGATATTATCGAGATACTTAACCAATGAACGCAGGCTATTGCCGTGTGCCGCAATTAACACGCGCTTACCTGACAATATGGCTGGGCTAATCACATCATGCCAATAAGGCAGTACACGATCGATGGTTAGCGCTAAGCTTTCACCGCGCGGCAGAATCGCTGGATCAATATCAGCATAACGAGCGTCGTTGCCTGGAAAATGCTCACTATCGAGATCAACCGGTGGTGGAGGAATATCAAAACTGCGGCGCCATACTTTTACTTGATCTTCACCATGAATTTTCGCTGTCTCAGCTTTATTCAAACCCGTGAGCGCGCCGTAATGTCGCTCATTCAAGCGCCAGCTATTTTCAACGGGTAAATCCGTATGCTCCATCGCTTCTAATGTCAGTGATAAAGTACGAATAGCCCGCGTAAGCACTGAGCAATAAGCAATATCAAAATCAATACCTTGTTCTTTTAATAGCTGGCCGGCGAGTTTTGCCTGAGCAACGCCCTCTTCTGCAAGATCAATGTCATACCATCCGGTAAAACGATTTTCTTGATTCCAGATACTTTCCCCATGGCGGAGAAGAACCAATTGATACATGATAACGCCCTCTAAAATAAGCCTGCTGTCTAAAAAGGTCGCGATTATACAGTACGAGGCAAAATATCGCTTCTCGATTATGTCGGTTTAATGCGATTAAACACCGCTTTAAGCCCCTAGATGACCATATTGACAGTGAGTTTGGTGATTTAATTAAAAGCGGACATAACGGTTTATTTAACGAATAATGCCTGCACTGATTTCTTATTAACAAAAAAACGGTACCCATATAACACGTGAGTAAAACTAGGCCTATAAAAACGGCAAACCAAGCCATTCCTATTGAGCGCAGCCCAGCCTTTTCGACGCGCGTACTTAAATGGTTTGATCAGCACGGCCGCAAAGATTTACCGTGGCAGAAAAATATCAACGCCTATAGAGTATGGGTGTCTGAAATAATGCTGCAGCAAACGCAAGTTAAGACGGTGATTCCCTATTTTGAGCAATTTATGCAGCGCTTTCCTACTATCGAGGATTTAGCCCGTGCTAGCCAAGATGATGTATTGCATCACTGGAGTGGCTTGGGTTATTACTCACGCGCGCGCAACTTACATAAATCCGCACAACAAGTGTGTGAGACACACAGCGGCAACTTTCCACAATCCGTTGAGCAGTTAATTGAATTACCCGGCATTGGTCGCTCTACAGCAGGCGCTATAGCCGCCATTGCCTTTGGCGAACACTGCTCTATTCTCGATGGCAATGTAAAACGGGTATTAGCCAGACACTTTGCAGTAGAAGGTTGGCCAGGAAAATCGGCGGTAGCCGACCATCTTTGGGTTTATGCCGAAGCGCACACACCTAAGAAACGCGTGGCCGACTATACGCAAGCGATGATGGATTTAGGCGCAACACTGTGCACGCGCAGCAAACCTAACTGTCTAGCATGCCCATTGCAGAAATCTTGTATTGCTTTAGCCGATAACCAAGTGTCACTGTACCCTGGCAAGAAACCCAAAAAAGTGATTCCCGTTAAAAGCACTAACATGCACATTGTGATCAATAAAGACGGCCATGTTTTATTGCAAAAACGTCCGCCCACGGGAATTTGGGCTAGCCTATGGAGCCTGCCCGAGGGCGAGTTATCACTGCCACATTTGCAATTGAACAAAGGCAGTCGCTGGCCAGAAATACGACATACCTTTAGTCATTTTCATCTGGATATTACTCCCATACAATACCGCTCAAAGGGCGGGCATAGCCTAATGGAGCCGAATCAATGGCTTTGGTACAACCTTAACCAGCCCGCAGAAGTGGGACTAGCAGCACCAGTTAGTAAACTACTCGCCAAACTAAAGACAGTGAAAACATGACATAAATACATAGTCAGCACTCACTAATATTAATAGTTAGAGATCAAATTTACCGAAGGATTTATCATGACCCGCACTGTTTTATGTCGCAAATACCAGCGTGAAATGCCTGGTTTAGATACACCGCCGTACCCAGGGCCCAAGGGCGAAGAGATTTTTAACCATGTTTCGCGCCAAGCATGGGAAGAATGGCAAAAGCATCAAACAATGCTAATTAATGAAAAGCATTTAAATATGCGCGATATGGAATCACGGAAGTTTCTGCAATCAGAAATGGAGAAGTTTTTATCGGGTGAGGTATTTGAACAAGTCGAAGGCTTTGTACCTCCAGAGGCGACTTAAACAAGTCAAATCAAGGATTTCAGCTTAAACGCTCATTAAATACTTAATAAAAGACGCTAATTTGATATTGCTTTCAAGGACTTCTTGACTATGCTGAAGTCTGCGGGTTTAATACGCCCTCTTTTTTTGCTGACCTCAATTCACTTCTAGAATTTATCGGCAAGTACAAGATACGCCCAGATAGCTCAGTTGGTAGAGCAGGGGATTGAAAATCCCCGTGTCCGTGGTTCGATTCCGCGTCTGGGCACCATTTTTTTAAAACCCCTTAAGCTAACCTATTGATTCGCAAGCATTCCTTTTTATTTTATAAGTACCTAATAAGCGTGATCGTTACAGGTCAACAGCTGAGAATATTCTTTTAGTCTACCTTCATCACACAAGCTAACAATTTCGCTTCCCATTGGTCACACATTTCGCTAGCGATTATTTCAATCCGACTTTCCATGCAATCATCTAACGCTATTTCGGTAAGAGAATCAGCAGTAAGGTTATAACCAAAGATACCGCTGTTAGTAATAAAAACGGCCTTCATCCTTTCGGCAACAATACCGGTTAAAAATAAAAACAATGCTTTTTTATTGAACACTTTGGAAGCATCAAAGCGCCAACCTATGCTATGAAACCCTTCACCTTGATTAATAGCCGTCAGATAACCTGACTCAGGTAAAGGCATATCTGCCAAACCACCTTGCTCAGCACTCTCGGTATAGTTATGTTTATTCGCACTCACGGAAGCCGCTGTTGGGCCCTGTAAAGCCTCTAGCGCTAATTGACCTTGCTCAGCAAAGATAAGCTCTACTTCTGGCAAAGCCTTTGCTTTCGCATAACGCTCAAGCTCAGCTTTGTCTTCTGGCCGATAGAGATCTTGTTTGTTACCCACAATAATATCGGCTATGGCAATTTGTTGATTAAACGTAGCGTGCTCCGTATAACGCGTATCAGAAAGATTTCGCGCATCCACTAAGGTAATAATTTTCTCAATTAATAAAACATCAAAATAATATTCGGTGGTCAAAGATTCTAACACTTCAACTGGATGGCCAAGCCCTGTCGGCTCAATTAATAAGCGGTCTGGTTTGGCGCGAGAGAGTAATTGGTTAAGCGCTATTTGCATTGGTAGGCCTGCGGTACAGCACATGCAACCACCAGGCACTTCACGAATAAACACCTTACCCTCTTCGCTGTGTTGACCCTGAAACAAACTGCCATCTACACCTATTTCACCAAACTCGTTCACCAAAACGGCCCAACGCTCATTGTCTGGTTTTGATTTTAATAAATGCAAGATAGCCGATGTTTTACCTACGCCTAAAAAGCCAGTAATAATATTGGTGGGCACGGCTTTGATTCTAGAAGTAGATATTGTCATGGCAGAAAACTCAAAACCGAAACAGATTTATGGGTTAATTGGATAAAAAGTAAATGTTGTTAATGACAATGCAGCGTGACTAATAAATGAACTTATAAATGACACTCACAAGATGAACGCTTACATAATTGGTGATTTTTTAAATGCCCTAGTGCAATAATAATGGCACCTGTCGCTAACAATATCTGTTCACCAGCTTCAGTCAAAATATCGTGGCCAAGTAATACTGCGGCAATCAAAACGGCTAAGCCAGCTAAGCCAAAAATCATCACAGCCAATTTTTTATGTTTTTTGCAGCCCATAGTCAACGCAAATAGGCTGGTCGGCACTACTGCAGCGAGCATCCACAAGTGGGAGGCTTCGTTTTCTAAATTTAACACGGCTAATGCGGGCAGCAACACAACTGCTAAGGGCAGCGCTAGACAATGAATAGTACAAATAAATGATAATGTGATGGCCGCTTTATCAGCAAGGGCTTGTATGTTTTTCATTATGACTTCATTTATTTAGCGTTTAAGCGGCTTTATCTTTACTGCTATAACAGAGGCAATGGTTTTCTTATCAAAGCCTTAATAAAGGAGGTATAAATAAGAATGGATGGTAATGATACACTATATCATTGTTTGAGCAAGCCCGCTCTTGGCGCACAAGGTACATACTCAACAATTAATCTGAACGTAAAAATAATGTTTCTATCGTATTCAATTTTTATCGACTAACAATCAATATGAATACTTTGCGAAAGAGGGCCGGTAGAAATATTGATTAACTCATCAATCTGTTGATCAAAAAATATTCCTAATGGTCTTACCCCGTTTCCATTGACTCCATTTCCAGATTTCCTGAAAACAATAGCCTTACATTTTTTGCCTTCATTGATTTTATTTAAGCGATTGAATTTAGATACCTTATTCTGCTCTTAATTGATGTTATACAAATACATTAATTGGAAGGAATATTAAACTAATGTTTGAATGGGGCGACAACAAAAGTGCTATTGTTTATAAACTCAAGGTTTATCGACATATAATACCTTGGCCTCTCAATAATCGCTTTTGTGAAGCCAAAGGCTGATTTACAACTGGAAATTTATTGGCTCTTTTTTCGGACTCTAATTTTATGACCAACAATAAAAATAAACACCGCTAAAAATCCATAAAATAAATTAGGTAACATCGGAATAAACAAACCTTTTTGTTCTGCCTCATTAATGATGACTAAATGGCTGCCCCAATCAACTGGCGTTGCATAAGGCATATTCCGCATAGGAAGCGCAGAGCCAATGGGCGGTCCAAAATTAACAATGGGTAGCGCAGCAATAGCATCGGCCACGTCCATACCTACAACCACCTCGCCAAACACTGTGAAGCCACCATTTTGGAAATCAAGATTTGCAGCATTGTCGGCTAAGTTAATAAACCACTGGCTGGTTGCACTATTTGGATCACTGCCTACTTTAGCCATGGCGACAGTGCCGCGCACATTGGATAATGCAAATTCATTAACGATGGCTGGATCAACGGGTACATAATCAAAGAGTTGATTTATAAAGGTGAAACCACCGCCCTGCACAATAAAGCCAGCAATACTGCGATGAATAAAGCTGTTGTTATAATCGCCATCATTCACATACTGTAAAAAATTCTCGACATGTATAGGCGCAACATCTGGACGTAAATTAATTTCTATAACGCCCATATTGGTATCTAGAAGCACTGTGGGTTCTGCTTTAACAATAGCAATATTGACAAATAAACATATCAGAAAAACGCGTGCAACTATCAGCGCGGCGGCGCATACAAGGCTATCAATCGTTCGATAAAAACAATCAATAACATTCCTAATAAATTTATTTATTTTCAATTTATGCCCGCCCACCAAACTCACCGGTTACCGTTGAGACTTGTACCTTATCGCCATTGGCAATGTATTCAGGAACATTTATTTCTATGCCTGTACTCAACTTCGCCGGCTTAGTTCGCTTAGTCGCCGAACCACCTTTTAATTCAGGGGGTGTATCAACCACTTCTAATATCACTGTGGCTGGCATTTGAATGGCAATAGGTGAATCATCGATTAACTGAACGAATACACCTTCAAGCCCCTCAGTAATATAGTTAGCCATATCACCCACTACATTGGCATCTAATGTATGCGATGAATAATCTTCAATATCTAAAAAGACAAAAGCTTCACCGTCCATATAAGAGAAAGTACTTTCTCTTCGTAAAAGATCCAGCTCTTTTAAATCATCATCGGCGCGTAGAACTAAATCAACTTTGTTGCCATTAGCGACAGAGTAAATGGTAAACCGATACGTCACATTACCACCGCGGCCTTGCGCTGAAGATTTTTCAATATCTCTCACTTGAAACACAGCATTATTGTGCTCAATAACATTGCCTTTTTTTACATCGCTTGCTTTCATAATCTATCTCTATATCCGCTCTATCGCTGTTGTTGTACATTTTATCTATAACACTTTAACGTGTATTTATGGGACACACAAACAAGTTAAAACATTAGTGTTAATACAAACAGCGATTATACAAGTTCAGTTATTAGGCCAGATAGCCGCATAAACCAGAAAACAGCGGCCTCAAACACTCATCAAGCAATATAATTACAAGGATTTCTAAAAGGCCAAAGGGCTTATGGCTATAAGATTTCTTTATTCAAAAGGGTGATTACAGGCGGGTATAGAGCAATAATTCATGACTAAACGATAGTAGAACCCAAAAAACTAAACAATATTTTGCTCATGGTACTTAACGCCGTAAGCTGACGAGATCATGGTCCCGTCATAATTAAAACGCCAGCCGCAGGTAGTGCTTCTGAATCATCAACCACCGTATTGGGTATAACCAGCGCACCAATTGCTGCACTGCATTCGTCTGCTACTAACCCGTTATTTAATAATATTTTAACCGGCGGTGAATCAAAATATTTTTGTTGCAAGCCATTTTCTGTTGCCGCATTTGAGAATATCTGAATCTCTATTAAGTAGGCGCCTATTGCAGGACTGCCTGTAAAGCCTAATTGTGGAATGGTACAGTCGCCAGCGCTATCCTCTACACAAAAATCCAAATGCGCATGTATTGCGTCACCTATTGCGACATCGGCGGCTTGCTCTATAGGTGCTTCCAGCGGGCCTTCAAGCCCTTCGGCTGACCAGATAGTACCTTCAGCGTAATAGGCATTCTCTTCGGCGGTGCCATTAATAACGACTTCGGGTGGTATAGCGCCAAAATAGCGTACACGCTCTTTATTGGGTGGGTTATCTAACCAAAGCTGCTGCTCTTTGTCCCAAAAACGCAATGATCCTAAGGCGCGAAACCAGAGGAATTCACCGCCGAGTAAATCACCCGCACCAACTACCCAACCTGGATCATCGGTTTTATGTGGGCCACCAGGAAAGTCGCCAAAGTTGGCCGATACAATGGTTCTGCCGGTACTGGCCTCTACCGAAAATTGCTCTATGCTATCAATGAGTAATGACCCTCCGTCACTGGCTGGTGGGTCGACATTAATATATAAATCGAAATGACCGAAGTCATTACATGTTGTAATGGCTTGTATGTTTGCACTTTGTATTGCTGCAAATACACTTATTAAGCAGGTATATAAGGTTTTTTTCATAAGATTAAAATTGGAAGCGCATGGCTAACGATATTTCTCTGCCGGGTTCTGGGGTGAAATTACGTAAAAACGATGTTGATTTTCGAATATCTTCATTTAATAAATTTTTCATTTTCAAGAACACCATAATGTCTTTATGGTTCGCCTCGTCAATGTGAAAGGTATAGTTTAAATTGGCATTCAACAGTTTATAGGCCGCTGTTTTAGTTTCATTGTCACCGGCCTGATCTTGTTTTGAAACATAGCTGTAGCTAATTTCAGAACTAATATTATTATTGTTCCAGTTTAAAATAATACCTTGTCTACGCGGTGGTATACGCGGCAAATTTTTATTGTTAGGCAGCTTACCTCGTACATAATCGGCAAATAACTCAACTTGAAAATCACCGCCTAAGAACGCTACCGGCGGCAACGCCCATTGCCATTCATAACCTGATAGCGTGACGTTATCTTGAGTGTAATCAAATACGGCAATACATTCTTCTAAGCGTACGCAGGCGTTACGGAATTGTTGGTCGGCAATATCAAATAAGCCATTTATATCTCGCTTTTTCTGATAAATAAAATCCTTGGCTTCAGTATAAAATACGGCGGTATTCATTTCGCCAAAATCACTGCGCCATTCCCAGCGCGTTTCAAAACCATTAAACTTTTCTGGCTCTGGCGTTGGATTGTTAGCGCCAATTAATAGACCAATGTCGTAGCTGCGTGTTGCAAGGTGCGAGCCTAGAGATAATAGTTCTTGTATTTCTGGTGCGCGCTGTACAGAGTTTATATTTAGAATTAGGCTGTGTTCATTCGATACATCAAAAGTAAATGCCGAAGAAAGTGTGTAAGTTTGGTAAGTCAGCGGCTTATGGATAAATCGCAAGTTACTCGGTAATAAAGCTGCGGTGGCTTGACGTTGAGACAGTTTTTGCCATTCGTATCGAGCACCTAGCTCAATACTCGCACGGTTTAAAACAAACTGCTCATATGAAAATACGCCAAAGGATTGCTGGTCAGTTTTGGGAATAAAGTCTTCACCGCCTATCTCCATTTCGCTTTCAGCCATAAATTTTCTATTAACCCATTGCATGCCCATTCGGCCATTATGCTCGGCGCTAGTAAAATTAAATAGGCTATGATCTATCTCGGACTTTACTTCTACAACATCATTATAAAAGCGCGTACCATTAATTGCAGTACTGCCGGGAGTAGGATTTTCTTTTTCTATATGGGTATATTCTATAGCGCCTACGGTCAGGCGATAGCTTTCTAAACCCTTTATATTAAGCTGGCCACCTAGTTTAAGTAGATGCCGTTCTTGCTCAAGATTAATGCGTATGCGTGGTTGAATAGCAATATTGTCGCCGACAGGATGGCTATGACTATGGCCTGGTGAATCGGCTGCTTCGGTATGTGCACCAGGTGGTATGCCATATTGCTTATTAATAGCAGTGCTGGATACACCAATAAAAAAAGTATCTTCAACATAACTAAGTGCTAGTGAAGCGGCCTCTGATTTTGCATCGGTATTGAGCACCGTGGCAAAAGTATTATCTGAATTGCTTATGCCAAACACTTCTTCAATGGCTTGTTCTTGAATGGCAACGCCGGGAATACTCATGTCGTCGGCGGTTCGTATAAAGCCATCAAATTGAAAGACTACTTTGCCAAACTCTGCACGGGTTTTACCGATATAAGATTCTCGTGCATGCGTATTTACCAGCTCTTTACTCGTCTCTATGATAGAGCTAAAGGCTTCATTGTTTAAGGATTCTGCGATACGGCCATGATTAACTTCTACGGTTCCTCCAATCGCATTATTGCCATGTAATACCGTAGCAGGACCTTTAATAACTCGAATGCTTTCTGCAATGGCAGGTTCAATAGCGGTTGCATGGTCCGGACTAATAGACGAGGCGTCCCAAGCACCAATACCGTCTTCACTTAAACGAATGCGAACGCCCGAAAGTCCTCTTAAGACGGGTAGACCAACACCGGGACCATAAGAGGCGTTATGCACTCCAGGTTCGTTGGCTAATGTTTCGCCCAGCGTCGCCCCCATTTTTGTCGTTAGTTCATCGCCACTGAGTTCAAAAGTGCTTAAACCAAATTCGGTAGCAATAGCATTTTTATTTGCTTCGACAATCACTTCTTTAATGACTTTTTGTGTGGCAGTTTTAGAAGCGGTATCGGCTGCGCTTTCGGCCAATACTTTATGCGCGTAAAAGCTTGAACATAAAAACAAGCAAAAGAGTATTGAGATGGAGCCTAGAGTGCTTTTTATAGAAGCGCTACTTATAGAAATGCTACTTATAAAAGTGCTTTGTATAAAAGTGCTACGCGGATAATCCGTTTTATTAAAAATGGTGTTTTTCTCGCTGTGAGTAATTTTCATAATAATGAACTTATTAAACATGCCATAGTTAAAATGTTCGCTGTATACAAGCATTAACAATGGCATCAGCATTTTCAGGGAAATTGAAGTCTGCGCCAACTGACATACCAAAACGCCCTGCAAGAAGTGCAGCTGAAGTTGGTGATAATTGATAGTTTGCACTACTTGGGTCAATAAACTCAGGATCATCAAGCAGAGCATTTATATCAGGATTTGCCTCAAGCTCAGGATGAGAAGAAGCCATATTCCAGCTTACAAGGTCAGGGTAAGTGGTATCTGCAGCACCGCCCTTGCTTAAGCGCCAAGATAAGGTGCTAAAATTCCAAAAAAGATTGTTGTCGACATACCTAAGATTATTTTGCGATGTATTAGCGGTTGCAATGTTGGTTTCTAATAATGTGCTTTGCGGCATAGAGAATATGTTATTAAATATTTCTGTTTCACGTACGCTGGTTAATACGAGAGATGATGAAAGCGTATTGATAATTGTATTGTTAAAGACACAAACACTTTCTGATGGATACAGGCTTTTACCTGTTTCGACGACTAATGCGGAATCTACCTGATTAAATGTGTTGCCATAAATATCAAGATCAGAAAATAAGCCGGTCATTATTTTATCGCTTGAAGAGGCATCGGAAATCGCGGTGTGTAGATCAATTGAGTTACCAACATGATTAAAAACATTATTCGCTATCTGAATACCGGTCACGCTTTCTTGTCGTTCTAAGGAAAATGTACTACTGCCTATGCCCTGCGCATTAATTGCCACGCCAGTATCTAATGCTTCGAATTGATTGTCCTCAATTAAAATATTATCAAGGCCGCGACCATCAGTAAAAAATACTTTATCTTCGGATGATTGCTGGCTGAAAATATCGTGAAGGTGATTACCTCGTACTAATAAATTACTCACGCCCATCATGCGTATACCACCGACATATTTTTCGCCATAAATATTGTGTATGTGGTTGTCCTCTATGGTGATATTGGTGGTGTCACAAGCGCCATTTGTCGCGCTGCTAATGCCAGCTTCGTTGGCATTACGAATTTCAAAATTGCGAACCACAATATGATTCACACAATCGAGTAATAAACCCAATATGGCATTTTCCGCGATGCTGCTTGTTTGTTGCTGGTCTATGATAGGACGCCCTGTGTTTTCGCCTTCAATAATAATAGGTAGCGCTTCAGTGCCACTGGTGCTGAGTTTGAATCCACGTAATGTTTTTAATAGGTCGCCATTGGCGTTTCGCTCTTCGGCAATAACTTCGCTTGTGCTATAGGGCTGGCCGCTGTCTTGAACAACTAACACATCGCCAGGGCGGAGTTGGTTTAACGCGTATTGCAGTGATTGAAACGGTTGGTTAATACCATCGGCAGCATCAGAGCCAGATATATTATTCACTTGCAGTCTGGCACCCGATGCATTGGCTTCACTATTTAAAACGGTTTGTTCACCGCCACTCACGCCACCACCACAACCGCTTAGGGTTAATGTTAGACATATTGGTAAGGCAATGAAAGCGGCCAAACGGTTAATCGTTTTCTTTACTCGCATTTCGCGTAATGGTTCCTTGTATCGGCTGTATGACTTTCTGTGACGGCTATATATCTATTAAAGGGCTATTCAAGAGCTATTCAAGAGCTATTCAAGAGCAACTTAAGGACTATATCTAATAACTACTATGAAATAATTTTTCGACTTATTGGTTTGCGACGAGCAAAAACAAAAAGCAGGCCGGCTAACACTAGCAATGCTCCATTGGGTATAGGTACTGATATTTCTTCTGGAGTCGTTATGGGCGAGGTTAAAGCACTCACCGCTTCTTCGTATTCTTCGGGGCTTATTAGATAAGCGAATGTAATGCGGACAGGTTCAGACGTTGCATGTATTTCATTTCCACCCAATGTATCGGTGGCGAAAAATTCCATATTAATCATGTATGCGCCAGGTGCAGGCTCGTTCTCACTTGTGTGGTTATCAACATAAAATTCTATATGCTGATGAATGGAGCCACCCGAATCAATTTGGTCAATTGCACCCTCGGCATTACTAATGCCAGCCACATCAATAATGGTTGAATTACTTAATGCGTCAATAACCAATATTCGTTCTTGGTCTACAACGCTGTTTACCCATGCATCGCCATTCCAAAATAGTAATGATTCAATAGCACGAAAATTTAGTATGCCATTTGGCGTAAATGTATTGGCTAGGGTTTGAAAACCAGGATCATCAGTACCTTTAGATCCTTGACCTAGGTCAGCAAAGTTAGAGCCAAATAAAAGCCGCCCCGATGTCAGATCTACGCTTACTGCAGTATTGGTTTCGGTATTGATTTCGTTAATGGCAACCTGAGATCCATCTAAAATCAGCCAGATATCGGAATGTTGAGCCTTTGCTATTGAGGCAAAAAATGTGATGCTAAATGTTATGCTTAATGTTATGAACAACGTCATTATCGGGTTAAATTTAACGCTACAAGCAGGCATGTTGATCTCCGAAATAAACCTTTTTAAAAAGCAAAGCCCGAAACATAACGTTTCGGGCTTAAGAGCATTACTACAGTTCAACTAGCTCAACTAGCTCAACTACAGTGAACATATTTTCTTTATAAGTAACTTACGCTTTAGCGCGGCGACCTAAAACTAATGCGCCCAATCCTGATGCTAAGAATATCCAAGCAGCTGGAACAGGTACTTCAGATATGCCTAATGCATCTACTGATAATTCATAGGCTTCTTCATCAAGTCCGAAGTTGAACGCAACAAAAATTGAATCCGATGAGGTAAAGCTATTTGTCAACGTAGCGTCAGTAAATCCTGTCAACACAAATTCAACTAAATATGCGCCAGTAGCTGCAGATTCGTTGATGGCAAAATCGATATGCGTGTGAACGCCGCCTTCAGCATCGGCTTCATCAATAACGCCAATAGCGTTTACGATTCCTGTAGCAGAAACAGTTGTCACTGCATTTAAAGTATCAATTAATGAAACGCTGTCTGACCCTGTTGCTTCCCAGCTAATACCATCCCAAAAGTTTAAGACGCTTTGCACTTCAAAGCCTAAAATGTTGCCGGCGCTAAAGCTGCCGTCATCTAAAACGAAACCTGGCTCATCAGTACCATAGGGATTGCCTAGCTCACCAAATTCCGACTCAAAAAGAAAACCGCCGTTGGTTAATGGAATACCAGTTTCTATTTCAATTACGCCATTTTCAAAAACTGAATCTACATCACCAGCATGGCCGGCATGATCATCCTGTGCATTAGCAGAGAAAGCGAATACTCCTAAAAATGCGGCTACAACTATTTTATTCATCATGATAAGTACCTTTTATTAGTTAGTTCTTTATTTGTTTGTTAGTTCTGCGAATCATATGGAGTGCGAGCTCCTTCTTATTTTCGTTTTCTGATGCGAGGCTCTCTCGGGCTATAACCCTCCCGAACCACAACCAGTTACGGTGTCCACGTGCGCACATCATCTCTCGATTAAGTTATGATACAACATATCATTTATGAGATACAAGTATAAAATATGAACATTTTATTCTGGGGATTTTTTGGCTTTTTGATCGATGTTTGAGCGAGTGTTTGGATGAGTTTAGATAGGGTGCTGCCCAATAGTGCACAGCTGACACACAAAAGGGCTATTGATTAAGATTAAGGGAGTATTTATTAAGGGGATTTATTCATCGGAATTATAGATGCCGTTAACGAATGCTGAAGTTGTTTGAGCGAGTACAGAGCTTGTCGATTATTGCGCAGGCTGACAACTATGACAAATACCATGAAGTTCAAGTTGTTGATTGTTAAGGGCAAACCCTGTTTCGCTAACATCAGCTTTAAGCTTTTTGAGGGTATCGTGCTTAATGCCAGCCTCGGATACCGATTGGCAGGTATCGCAAATAAGGAATTGCGGCAGTTCATGTGCGTGGCTGCAGTTAATATGCTCGCATACCGTGTATTTATTTACTGAGTGGAGTTTATGGGCGAGCATTTCATCGACAAGAAAATTTAACATGCGATAAGCAGACATGGCCGTCAGCGACTCCTTATACCGATTTTCGTATTCATCCTTGAGTTCATAGGCCGACATCGGTGCAGGCGCATCAAGTAACACGGTTAATGTCCGTTTGCGTTTTTCAGTTAACCTTGCACCTGATTCCCGACATATGGCGTCAGCGCTATTAAGGGTTTTTTTAGTTGCTAATTTACTCATCATAAATCCAATAAAAGGTGTTTCGCAGCAGCATCCTAACAAATGATGCACAACAAGATGAAGTCGATAGTTAATTGGAATTTAACTGTCAGCATAATTTAAAACACAAAAAACGACGATGTTAACAACATTAACCATATAACTATGCCCAGCAGTTACTCGCACTGAATGGTTAATTAACTGATATTGAGCGCTTTGTCGCTACATAGACCCTATTGTAATGTAAATAAATATCTCAACAAGTCTATGATTTGTATTGTTTATTAATAGTCTTAATCAAAAATAGCTATAAACGAGACAGAATTAATTTGACGCCTGAATCGTTCATATATTAATCTAACTATAGTATTAAGATTCAAATGGACTTAAAGCCTAACGCTGACGCGCACTAAGCGAGCTTACAAAAAATAATAAAGGACTTAAAAAATGAATATACAAGTTAAATCCACCAAAAATCTGATCTCAATTTTAACATTTAAAATACTCCTTACTGCTATCGCTTTTTGCGCATCAATGTTTACTCATGCAGCAATTGTGACTTATACATTTAGTGGCACAGTAGATCTAATCGAAGATAAAAAATTAGACGATCCCGATAGCTTTGGCTTTACTATCAATGACATCATTTATGGCAGCTTCTCGCTAGATAATACCATTGCCCCTACAGGCGGCAGCGGTAATAAGGACGAGTATACTAACGGTATCAATTTTTCGTTTACTGTCGCCTCTGCTTCAGGAACCGTAGTTTACAATAGCGAAGACATAGCTACAGATGCGAATGTCAGCAATGATATAAAGTTAACCGTTGAAGATAATAAAGATAAATTTAAAATAGAAGACAAAGATGATAGTTTCCGTAGCGGCGTTAGCGGCTTTGAAGACGGCGACGCACTTAACATGGATTATGATAAATTCAAAATTGAGCTACAAGACAGTTCAAAATCCGTTTTTTCTGACACCGCTTTACCACTAACATTAAACTTAAGTGACTTTGATACTGACCATCGTAAAATGGAACTCAAATTTACTGCTGGCGGAGGAAAAGAGCTAAAAATTAAAGGCTTCATCGATTCACTCTCGGCCTCTACTGAAACACCATCAACAGGCGACGATGGTTCAACCGTTGTTCCCGTACCTGCTGCTGCATGGTTATTCTTCACTGCCATCGGCGGCCTTGGCTTTTTAAAACAAAGACGCCAAAGCTAATACCTTCTTTTCATTATTAAACGTTTCGGTCATAGCAATAACATGGCAAATGAAGAGGACTTTTAAATTTATTTAAAAGCCCTTTTTATTTGCCTTATTATTTGCCTAAATTAAACGCACTATTAACTCTCCCAACATAATAGTTGACCTTATGGTTTTATTAATGATAATTGCCGCTTATAAATTATTATTTGTCAGCCAGTCTTAACTAGCGAGAAACCATGAGCATTCAAGCATTACGCGATCAAGCAGCGCAAGCGCCACACACTATTCACTTTGAACAGGTAATTGCACTAATTACCGAACACTATAATTATACGCCAGCGCGTTTTACTAATGGTGACGTTGTTAACGAGGCAGCGAGCAATGAAGGCTCTTGCAAAATATTTGCCTTTGCACAACTTAATGGCTTTAGCGAAATGGAAACATTAGCGCTGTTCGGCCAGTACTATCGTGATGATGTACTCGGTAACCCTGGTGGCGATGACCACGCCAATATTCGGAATTTTATTTTGGACGGCTGGCTCGGCATTCAATTTGATACCGAGCCATTAGCACTTAAATCTTAGGCGTTAATTATCCAATAACATCAAAGGTCAGGCCTGCATCACTTTTCAATCGCTCAATTAAACGATCACCTAATAGCGTTGCCGGTGTCCAAAAACCACCGGCAGTGTCTTGATCAATATCAAACGCTATGCTGCAAGCTGCTTGGCCTAACATTTTAGCGGTTGAGCCATAACCTGGGTCACGATCACCCGTCACTTTCACTTCTATTTTTTCGCCTTGCGGGCTTGTGCCCATAAAGCGTAAATCATAGCTCCC
>ENA-OQVM01002877-OQVM01002877.1-marine-metagenome-genome-assembly--contig:-NODE-2877-length-19363-cov-3.630354_pt1 | contig 19363 bp, 17 predicted proteins | sample MGYA00237776_ERZ505498 | MGnify/ENA primary metagenome ERZ505498 (study PRJEB26159, sample SAMN06265151) | marine metagenome | isolation source: Helgoland LTER site | place: Germany:Helgoland, sampling... | reverse complement strand
CACTTCTGAAAAGGGAGGCTCCTCAGGAGGCAAAGGAGGAGGAGGAGGCACAAGTGTTTCTGATGGTAAGCTAACCTTTTTTCAACCTGAAGAAAGGTGGTACGATTTTAATACCAAAATAATATGGAAAGTAAACCCTAAAAATCGTCTAACTTTTTCAGGATATTATGGAAAAGACTACGCCTACACCGCAGCAGGACTTACAAATTGGGGAAATCAGGCAGGGCATTTAAAATGGAAACATACTTTCAATGACAAACTTTTATCGAATACCTCCTTAATCGCAAGTCGATACAACACGTTTGGTGATGGTGGAGTTTACCAGTTCAATTCGGAAATAGGCACGTATAGTTTCAAACAAGAGTTTTCCTATTTCTCAACTGGTGGTTCTGCCTGGAGATTTGGTTTACAGAGCGAATATCAGGATTTTAATCACGGTTCGTTAGTAGATCAAACACAAGATGATGCAGGCAAATTCATGCCACAAATGCAAGGGCTTGAAAGTGCTCTATATACGGAGTATGAAAAGACTTTCAAAGAAAAATTTGCGGTTCACTTAGGCCTGAGGCTTTCGATTTATAATCGTTTAGGACCCGGGCACACCACAGTTTATGATGAAGAATCGAATGAGGAAATTAGTCAAACAGAATTTCCAGGAAATACTGATGTAATGGCGACCTATGTAAATCCTGAACCAAGAGCATCTATCACATATATTCTAAATGAAAAAAATTCTATCAAAGCATCCTATAACAGAAATGCTCAATATTTGAGGTTGATGACACTTAGCTCAGATATTACCTGGTACGACATCTGGATGCCTTCTACAGAAAACATTACTCCAATGTTGACCGACCAAGTTGCTGTTGGATATTTTAGAAATTTCTTCAACAACAAATTTGAATTTTCTACAGAAGCCTATTATAAACACCAAAATGGAGTATCTGACTTTGAAGATGGTTTGCACAATTATTTAATAGATAATCTTGAGGCCTACGTTGCGCAAGGAACTGGCAGAGCCTATGGAATTGAATTTTCCATTGAAAAACCTATAGGTGATTTTACTGGAAGAATAAGTTACAATTTGGGTGAGGCGCTTACCACTATTGATGTTATTAATCAAGGTCGCCCATACAATAATATGTTTGACATTACGCACAGTTTGAATACACAATTTAGCTACAATCCCTCTAAGGTTAAAGTTCTTAAAGATTTTACATTCTCACTGAACTTTGTGTATTACACAGGCCGTCCCGTAACACTTCCAGAAAATTATTATTACATAGGCTCCACCGCAATGCCATACTGGGAAGGTCGAAATCAATATCGATTACCTGATTATCACAGAATGGATATTGGCGTCAAATATGAACCAGAATATCTTTCTATTAAAACTAAAAAGAATCGGAAAATACAGCCAAGTCTAGATATTTCACTATACAATCTTTACAACCGAAGGAATATTTTTACCATTGACATAGTAAATTCTGTAGGAGGTAAAGGAGGCAATAATGCAGGAACTAATCCTTCAAGTGTTTTTTCAGCTCAGGGCAGAAGCACTTTCGGGTTTGTTCCCAGCTTTCAGTTTAATTTAAAATTTTAAGACATGAAGAAAGTATTTATGACAATTGCAATAATATCCGTAATTAGCTCTTGCAAGAAAGGCTTACAGGAGGAATTAATCCCTATGGATTTAAACGTCAATAACATTGGAACCATTACTGTTATTGATGCTAAAATAGAGTTGGATAGTAATGCCTGGGTTCAGATATCCTATTCTGAAGATATTAACGCCGCATTTTCTTCAAGTCCGAATTATGAAACAAACGCTATTATCCATATTAGTGATGGTAATGCAACAGAACAATTGACTTACTCTGACGAAGGAATATATATTGGAAAATCAATCTTAGGGCAAGTGGGCATTAACTACACCCTCACCTTGGATATAAATGGGGTGGCTTATTCCGCAACATCCACAATGTACCCTCCAGCTACTCTGAGGGATATAACTTTAACACCTTATCCGAATGAAGGAGATGCTTCAACTGACAAAGGAGGCTCAAGTAGTGGAAAAGAAGGCTCAAGTAGTGGAAAAGGAAGTTCAAGCTATACATGTTATAATGAAAATTGGGTAGTCAATGATCCATCTGCTACCCGGAACAGATACTTATTTGAATTGTGGGAAAATGGGGTACATAGTTCACAGTTTGACTGGGCTATTGATGATAACCGTGTTGTGAATGCTAATGAGGGATTGTCTCTGTTTAATCCAATACGAGATGTCTGTGATAATGTAACAAATGTTTTTCGGGTGGCTGAAATTGATAAAACGACTTATGATTATTTTAATATGTATGAAAAGATTAATAGAGGAATAGCAAATGCTGGTGACCAAACTCCTTACAACCCGGCTTCAAGTTTTGGTTCTGGTACAATAGGGAATTTCAGAGCTGTGGCATTCTCGTCTTATACAATAACAACTGCAGATAAACAAGAAAGTATTGACAGTGAAGATTGGAAAAATGTAACCGCTACCTCAGGAGAAGGAGAAATAACAATTGCCTGGGACTATGATGATGCATATCAATATATCATTTATTGGAAAAATGAACCCGGAATAACAGGTGATAAAAACTCAAACGAAAATTCATTTTCGGGTGATAAAAATAATCCATTGCAATCTCCTTACCTTCATACAGGCTTAGATAAAAATTTAACTTATTACTATAGAGTGATAGCATTGTCTAAAGCGGGAAACACATTATCAGAGGAAGTAAGCGCTAAGCCCAATTAAGTCTTGAAAACACATTAAAAATATGCTTATCTATTTTTTGGATTAACATGAAAAAACCTAAAAAATGATATTTACAGAATTGACCATTAGTTATATTTTAGTATTGCTCAAATAATAATCCGTCAATTGTAATTTCGGTTTCGAACTGATATAAAGTAAAAGGCCTGTGCATAAAAAACATGGAGTGAACAACGGTTGCAGGGAATTTAGTGCGCCCAATAATCTTTCTGCTTGACAGATAGGATGTACTGTTTAAAAAAACACCCAAAAGAGTAATAGTCCGAGTTTTTTAAATTTGAAACAAAAGGATTTCAAACATTAGAACTACTTTCAAATTCGCAGCAAAACCATCAAAGTACTTCGAAGAATATTCTAATTATTCTAAAATTCTTCCCTCTATATTTTGCAATCACTTACCTACCTTTGCAGCGATATGCATCCCAACAAAAAAGTTGCTTTTTATACCCTTGGCTGCAAGCTCAATTTCTCTGAGACTTCGAGCATTGCAAAATCGTTTAACGAACAAGGGTTTGCTACGGTCGATTTTTCGGATCACGCCGATTGTTACGTAATCAACACCTGCTCGGTTACCGATAATGCCGACAAAAAATGCAGAAACATTGTAAGAAAAGCCTTACGCACCAATCCAACTGGATTTGTAATTGTAGTGGGTTGTTATGCTCAATTGAAGCCTGAAGAAATTAAAAGCATTGAAGGAGTTGATTTGGTATTGGGAGCTGAAGAAAAATTCAATGCATTGGATCATATTGGATCTTTAGACAAAAATGAATCTGGGATCGCATTATATGATAAGATTGGAAAAGTAAAAGAGTTCTTTCCTTCATTTTCTTCTGGTGACAGAACGCGCAGTTTCCTGAAGATTCAAGATGGCTGTGATTATTTCTGCGCCTTCTGCACTATTCCTTTAGCGCGTGGTAGAAGCAGAAGTAATACCGTTAAAGAAACGATAAAAACCGCCAAAGAAGTTGCTTTAACCGAAGCCAAAGAAGTTGTGATCACTGGAGTAAATATTGGTGATTTTGGAAAGGGAACTGCGGAAACCTTCTACGATTTAGTTAAAGAATTAGATCAAATTGAAGGCATTGACCGCTTCCGTATTTCAAGTATAGAACCCAATTTATTGAGCGACGAAATCATAGATTACGTGAGTACATCGAAACGATTTGTTCCTCACTTTCATATTCCATTGCAATCTGGTTCAGACAATTTATTGGTTGCTATGCGCCGAAAATATCTTTCTGACTTATATAGAAATCGAGTTGGATTGATAAAAAAACTAATTCCTGACGCCTGTATTGGTGTTGACGTTATTATTGGTTTTCCAGGAGAAACAGACCAAGAATTCCAAACTACTTATGACTTTTTGATAGAGTTGGACGTTTCCTATTTACACGTATTCACCTATTCAGAAAGAGATAATACAACTGCTGTGCGATTGGATGATGTAGTTCCAATGGAAACAAGAAACAAGCGCAGTAAAATGCTAAGAATTTTATCTGCCAAAAAGAAACGAAAATTCTACGAATCTCAAATAGGGACTGAGCACACCGTGTTGTGGGAAGCTACTAACGAAGAAGGTTTTATGACTGGTTTTACAGAAAATTACGTAAAAGTTCAAACGCCTTTCGACGCTGCTAAAGTGAACAAAACAGAAAAAGTGTTTTTAGATAAAATCGATGGGAATGGAAACGTTTTAGTAACCATTTCAGAACCAATAACTGCATAATGAACTACCAACAACTCTGTGATCAAGTCAATGAATTATCAAGAAGTGTTGGAGAACGGATTCAACTGGAACGTAAAAGTTTTAACCCCAACGATATAGAAATCAAAGGCTTACACGATTACGTAACACACATTGATAAATTATCAGAAGAGCTATTAGTCAAAGGGTTATCTGAAATATTGCCCGAAGCTGGTTTCATTGCCGAAGAAGGAACCTCTACTAAATTCGGTGAACGTTTTAATTGGATAATTGACCCAATTGATGGTACTACCAATTTCATTCATGGGATTCCGATGTACGCAATAAGTATTGCGTTAATGGAAAACAAAAAAATTGTGATTGGGATGGTTTTGGAAGTGAGTTCTGGGGAGCAGTTTTATGCTTGGAAGGACTCTAAAGCATATTTGAACGGAACTGAAATCAATGTATCCAATCAAAATAATGAGCATTTATCATTGCTTGCAACTGGTTTTCCATACCACGACTATGATGAAGTAGATGAATACCTGGACTTGCTAAAACATTTTATGAAAACTACCAGTGGATTACGCCGATTAGGTTCAGCTGCAATCGATTTGGTTTATGTAGCCTGTGGTAGAGTTGAAGGGTTTTATGAGTATGGTTTAAATCCATGGGATGTTGCCGGAGGTGCATTTATTGTTCAACGAGCTGGCGGTACAGTAACCGATTGGAAAGACGGTGACGATTACATTTTTGGCAAACAGATTCTAGCTGATAATAGCGCGTTACATAAAAACTACCTCGAGGGCATTCAACAATTTTTTAAGTAATGGTCAATGTCTTAGTCACAGGAGGTGCCGGTTTTATTGGTTCTCACGTTGCTCAAGAATTACTCGATGCTAATTATCAAGTAATCGTTTTGGATGATTTGAGTGGTGGTTTCAAAAGAAACGTTCCAATCAATTCCATCTTCATTGAAGGTTCAATTTTAGATGAGGAACTCATCGATAGTTTATTTGCTAAGTATAATTTCAACTATGTATTTCACCTTGCGGCATATGCTGCAGAGGGGCTGAGCCATTTTATAAGAAAATTCAATTACACCAATAATCTTATTGGTTCTATCAACCTAATTAATGCTTCGGTTAAATACAATGTCGAGCGGTTTGTGTTCACCTCTTCTATTGCCGTATACGGTTCTGCTCAAGTTCCATTTATTGAAGAAACTAATCCTAAACCTGAAGATCCATATGGAATTGCCAAGTATTCGGTTGAATTGGATTTACAATCTGCGCTCGAACAATTCGGATTGAATTACACCATATTTAGACCGCATAATGTCTATGGTATTGGTCAAAATTTATCAGATCCTTACCGGAATGTAATTGGCATTTTTATGCGTCAAATCTTGAATAAAGAATCCTTAACCATTTATGGAAACGGTGAGCAAACACGAGCATTTACACATATTGATTCTATACGCAATGCAATTACTCAATGCATTGAATTACCCAAAACGAAAAACGAAATTTTCAATCTTGGTGCAAACGAAAAAACTTCAATAAATGAGTTAGCTGATTTGTTACTTGAAATTACCAATTCTGAGAATGGAAAAATTCATTTAAAAGGACGAAACGAAGTGTTGGATGCCATTAGTAATCATCAAAAGGCAGATGAACTTTTCAAGACATCAGCAACTATTTCCTTAAATTCAGGATTAGAAGATGTTTGGAATTGGGCTAAGAGTCTCAAATTGAAAACACCGACTCGTTTTGAGGATATCGAGATCCGAAAACAACTTCCTGTGAATTGGCAATAAATCGTGTTCCATTTATTGGTAATTTCAACCTTCAATTCAACAACATGACTAAAAAGCTATTCCTACTCATTACACTGTGTTCTGTTTACGCCTTCTCCAATGCACAAACCAATATTGGCGGAACTGTTAATGATTATGAAGCAGTATCCACTTTTCGTTCTGCAACTCAATCCGTTTCGGTGGCAAGTTCAAATGCCTTCAGTGTTGGAGATTTAGTTTTAATCATTCAAATGCAAGGCGCAGAAATTGACGAAACATTAACTGATAATTTTGGAACTATAAACAACTACAACAATTCGGGTAAGTATGAATTTCAGCGTATTTGTAGAATTACAGGAAATCAACTCTTCTTTCAAAACCAATTCAAATACGCTTACCAAGAATCAGGAAAAATTCAACTAGTGCGCGTTCCTGAATACCAGAATGGCATATCACTTACAGGAATCCTTACAGGTAAATCCTGGGACGGCTCTTCAGGTGGCATCGTTGCCATTAAGTGCAACGGAACTTTAGACCTTGATGCTTTTTCTATAACAATGACTGGAAAAGGGTTTAGAGGAGGAGAAGCATTAGCCTCTGGTGGAGGCTGCATATTTGTGAATCAAACTACGCAGTATACCGACAGAAATTCAACAAACGACAGAGCACTCAAAGGAGAAGGAATTGCAAATTATATTACAGGTAAAGAAGCAAGTCGTGGGCCACAAGCCAATGGTGGCGGAGGCGGAAACAACCATAACGGTGGCGGTTCTGGTGGTGCGAACTATGGCATTGGTGGAGCTGGAGGACAACGCGTAAAAAGTTCAAACTTTACTTGTGGTTCTGTTGCTGGTCTCAACTCAAAATCGATGGCTACTAAAATTAATGCTGGTCGTGTATTCATGGGCGGCGGCGGCGGAGCTGGTGCAGGATTAGGTGGAGGAATTTTCAATAATGGCGGAAACATTAACAGTATCAACGTAACGATTGCCTATAATAAAGCCCAGGGAGGACAAGGGCGCTTTTTAAATGCAACTAGTGGATATGCTGCAGGGGGAACAGATGGAGAAGGATACGGTGGAGGAATATTTAACCGAAGCGGAACAGTGGATTTAAACAATTCACTGATTGCCTACAATAGAAACATTAATGACATTGAAAACGCCAATTTAACCGGCATTGAATCAGACGAAGATCTTTTTGGAAGTTTCACATCAACAAGTGGAAGTAATTTGGTGTTTAATTTAGGAGCTGGATCATTAGGGGGAAATACGCTAGGCAATATAATATCCGCAGATCCCGAGTTAATGCCTTTAGCAGATAATGGAGGAACGACCTTTACTCATGCCATATTACCTTGTCCTCAAGGGCCTGCCGTAAATGCTGGAAATGACGCGGCAGCACCAACTCTTGACCAGAGAGAAATGCCAAGAAACGATGCGGCAGACATTGGTTCTTTTGAATCAGATCTCGCAGAAATAAACTTGTCCTATTCGATGATTCAACCCTGTGAAAATTCTTCCAATGGAAGCATTACAGTAACCCCTCAAAGTACACCGGATTATATATATCAATGGGATGTATCCACTGGAAATCAAACGGAGTCAACAGCAATTGGTTTGGTGGCAGGATTTTATACCGTTACCATTACTGACGGGAATGGGTGTGTAAAGGATACTACCTTTGAATTGATTCAGGCACCTAATCCATCTCTAGACCCATTCACAAATCAAGAAGAGTGTGAATCATTTACTTTGCTCGAAATAACCGGAACTAACCTATCAGGAGACGAATCATATTACACGGAGAGCGGTGGACTTGGAACCTCACTAATTGAAGGGGATGTAATTACCTCTACTCAAACAATTTATATGTACGACCTATTGGGGAATTGCGCTGATGAGGTTTCTTTTGATGTAATAATTCATGAACTTCCAGAAGTTTTGAGTTTTACAGGAGAAGGGGAATATTGTGAAGGGGAACTCCCTCAAAATATAATTGTAGAAGTAAGTGGAGTTTCAGACTTCACTTTGGAATATACCATTAACGGTGCCCAAGCAAGCATTGTGTCTTCAGAACAAAACATTGATCTTGGAAATACGCCAGGAGTATACATGATAACTGGAATTCAAGATGAATTTTGTGAGAATACGTCTGACCTTACTCAGTCCATTATTGTTCATTTATTACCATCCGCTCCGGAAACCTCAGGAGACCAATCTTTTTGTACAAATGAAATGATTCTTCCTATCGAGGCTCAAGCAGATCCAGGTAGCCACAGCTGGTATTCAGATGAGGGGTTAACACAATTTCTAAGTGCGGAGGATCAATATCTTCCCGAAAACACTCCTGGCATAGACACCTATTATGTAACGTCTACTGAAAATGACTGTGAAGGTCCCGCACAAGCAGTTGTGATTGAGATTAAAATTTGTGATGTTGTTATTCCAACAGCTTTTACTCCTAATGACGATGATGTAAATGATATATGGAACATCGTGAATATTGATTTGGTATACCCCAACAATGTGGTTCGTGTATATAATAGACTTGGAAATAAAGTTTATGAGTCTCAAAAAGGCAAATATCAAGAAATGCCTTGGAATGGGTTTTATAATTTAGAGGCACTACCTGTGGCGTCGTATTATTACATTATTGAATACAATGACGACAATAATAAAAGTGATACTGGTTACGTAAGCATCATTAAATAATCAATTCTTTGTGTTATCAATAAGAGCTTCAGCAATACTTTCTGAGATACTTAGATTTAAAATTTCTTCTAACCACAACCATTGCCCAGCAGGATTTACCTCTAAAAAGTAATATTCGCCATTTGGGTCTACAATAAAATCATAGGCACCAAAAAAGATTTCGAATTTTTGATGAAGATTTAAGAGTTTTTGTTGAATCCCCTTAGGCAATTCAAAGATTTCATAGTCTATATTAATTTGGTCTTTTCTCCAGTCAAATTTGGTGATGTTATTCTGTTGAGACTGTATTTTTATGGGGAATACTTTTTTTCCTACAACAGTGATTCTAAGCTCAAAATCCTTTTCTATATACTCTTGAAAAATACATGGAGCCTGCTCAATATTGGGTGATTTATGCTCCACCTCATCTTTGGTCATGATTGAGGAATATAAAATCCGATCTGGAGGGACAATATAATAGCTTAGTGGCTTGTAAACAACTTGTTTAAATCCACTGATTTTTTTTTGCACTTCACTACTGTTGTTGCTTATAATTCCATCAGGAATTTTGAACCCTTCACGATTTGCCAAATTTAGCTGAAAAGGTTTATTTCGACAAAGTGCATCTGCCTCCCTTCGATTGATCCAAAAACAATCTTTGAGAAAATATTTTAAGGGCTCTAAAGTCAGCTGCCATTCACGGTGAATAAATTTCGATCTTTCAAATTCTTCTGGTGTTTCAGGTATTGAAATCAGGTTAGGCTTGAGTCTCCACCAGACTGATTTGATTTTTTTTGCCTCAATAGAGTGCCCCTGCGCATTTATTCGAATACTCAGTGGATTATAGGAATAGCTAATCGAATTTTCAGATCCTTTAAAAGGATTAAGTACAATAGGATTTCCCTCTCTTTTTTTAAGAAGAGAGCACACTTGTGAAACATGAGGGTCTTCCATATCCCCGATGATTAAGATCCAAAACATGAGAAAAAGATTAAGGCCTCATAAAGAGGCCTTGGAATTACATATCTGTATCTGCATCTGCTCCCGCATCTGCACCTCGAGGACCGTTGGTTATTGTTGTTGTGCTTGTTCCGCCGTCGGGATTATTAGCAGCAGCTTTACTGGTCATGGTTTCGCCTAAAGGTTTAATTGTTGTTTCTTGTCCTTCTTCTACCTCAAGCGTGATTTTGTACTTTTTGCTCATCTTATTGATTGTTTGATAAATTGCCTACTCTATTCAGTTTTGGGCGTCCCTGTTAAGTGAGTTTTAGTCAGAAAATATAAATTTTCACAGCAAATATACATTTTTATTTAAACCCTCGAAATGGTGGTTAATTATTGTAAATCAAATAATTGATTCACCATTGAGATCACTCGTTAATACATCCCCCATGTAATTTAGGAAGGGCCTGATTGCATCTAATTGTTTTGACATCCAAGAATCAAAATTGGAGTCTAAAAGGAGCTTGTCATCTATATTTTTTATAAACACAAATTGTTTGTGTCTCAGGTATTCAATACCCGGGTGGTCCTTTTCGAAACCTTTAGGTGCCATCTTAAGATGGTCACCTTGCATTTCACCCCATTTATTCAGCAATTTTTTGTTAGTAGCTACCTTTTCAAAGTATTCGTGATCCATTTCAATTTCTTTTCTTATTCGAAATAGATCCTCTTTGTTTGGGCCCCAAAATCCGACGCCTAAAAATGAAGCACCAGGCTCTAAATGAAGATAATATCCTCCCCTATATTTTGGTTTTTGTCTGTGGAACGAAATACCAAAATGAGTTTTATAAGGCGTTTTGTTTTTTGAAAATCTCACATCGCGATATATTCGAAAAACTTTATGTTTGTCGAGCTGGTTCTCATTATTCAAGCTTTCAAATAACCGAGAGGACAAATGAACAACAGCATTTCGAGCCTCATCATGTTCAGTTTTATGTTTTTTAAACCATTCTCGATTATTATTCTCTTTGAGACTGTTAAGAAAAGGAAAAACTTCAGGTGCCAGCATGTTTTTAGTAAAAAGAATTAGACCTTAAAATTAATAATTTCTTCTCTAAGAATTTAATGTTCTATGGCTTCATGAGACTTCGTAATGCCTTTTATTAATGCAGAGCTGAACCCATTGTGCTCCATTTCGTTAAGCCCCACTATCGTACACCCTTTAGGTGTAGTAACCTTATCTATTTCAAATTCGGGATGATTACCCTCCTCAATAAGCATCGCTGCAGCACCTTTAACCGTTTGATTGACAATTTTACTGGCTGTTTTTGAATCAAAACCAATCTGAACACCGCCTTGAACCATGCTTCTGATAAAACGCAGAACATATGCAATTCCACATGCTCCCAGCACCGTTGCTGCATCCATTAACTCTTCATCTATTTGGATCGTGGAACCAATAGATTGAAAACATTCCTCTATACTCGGGTTAATGTTTTTGCTGTTTGTAGCGATGCAAGTTATGGATTCACCAACATTCGATGCCGTATTGGGCATGGCACGATAAACGGGGATTTTGTTTTGAACCGCTTCGTTCAGCCGTGTGAGTGTGACAGCAGAAGCAAGAGAAACGAGTTCGTGTCTATTTGGGTCCAATTTGGGCAAAATCTCATCTAAAACGGTTAAGACCGTGAATGGTTTTAATGCTAAAATGATAATATCTGATTCAGTAACTGCGACAGGATTGTCTTGCGTTACATTAACACCCAATTTTTGAAACACTTCTAGTTCATCAATGTTACGCTTTGTAATAGTAATGTTTTTAGGTAAGTATTTCTCTTTAGATAAGAGACCTTTAAGGATAGATTGGCCCAGATTTCCCCCTCCAATAATGGCAATTTTTGTGTGCTTCATGCGGTAAAATTTTCCGCAAAGTTAGCCCTTTATTTTGTTGAAGGATAGTAAAAACTTATTTAAGAATTTTCAATATTACTGCGTATTCTCCAATTCTACTCTGAGCCTCATAGTTTTCATCGCAAATATCCCATTCACCATTCCTAAATTCTACTTCTAATTGAAGCGCCTTGATATCTCCATCAATGCTTTCTAGTTTCTCATTAAGCTCTTTGATTGAGACATTACTTTCACAGAATTTGATATAATAATCTTGAATAGAACGCTGAATATAGTATTCAACATGATCAGTCGTTCTTCCCGCTTTGTTTACAAAGTTCTTTTTTACAATTGGAGCTGTAATAATAGTATAGGCAACAGGGTTTGGGGTATCATAAACACTTTGTTCTTTTTCCTTTCTTATAGAACAAGACAAGGACATCCCTACTAGTAAGAGGAGCACGAAATTTAATTTGGAATAGTGATATAATGTCATTTTTTTCTTTTAAAGGGATACCCAATATACGATTATCTTATTTGGGCCGTTCAACATCCTCTTCGATGGCAATTTTTCCCACTACTGGGATTTCGTCAAACTGTTCATCAACCTCACCTAGTTCTTGTATAACATCCCCCATTAGTGGTTCGGGCATAGCAATATTTCCCACGGTATGTAATTCATCTATTCGTTGAGTACTGTCATTTGCTATCGAATCACCCGATGTGATTGGGGAGTTTTCTTTTGTATCCGGTTTACTTTCTTCTGTGGTTTGATTACACCCAAAGAGAATCATGAGAAAACTTAGTATTGAAAGCAGTGAGATCCGCATTGGGATAAAACCAATCTTCTGATTAATTCTCAAGCGTTGGTTATTGAACCATTGTTCTTTTTTAGATGGGATTCGTTTTACCGGTTCTTTAAGGATACGGCCGCAAATTCTTTCGTTCCCCCTGTTTGAGAGATACTCTTTAATTTCTTCTGAAGACATTTTGGTAAAATCAACAACTGTCTTTTCACAGAGTTGACAGTGTCTCCCCAATTGGTTTGGTGCCATTTTATTCCAGTCTTCATGACATGGTTTTTCAATTTTTAGATTATGGTTTTTCATACGCTTTTTGTTTGCGTACAATCAAGAAGAATAGACGTTCATTATAAACACAAAGATCAATAGCAAAACATAAAAAAAGGAACACTCAATGTTTTAATTAAAACTGAACGGTCCAAGACGTTAACGTACCACCAGCAAATATCCCCATTCCGTTATTTACATTTGAGTATACCTGAACCGGGGTGGCAAAGGGGTTGTTAATCGTTCGCTGATACATATTGAATGACTTGAGGTAATTGAAATACTCCTCACTGGTGTTGACCAATCTTATCTCACCAAAAAGATCCATTTCCTTCAGCTCGGCGTAATTAATTACACTAAATGTTAGGGAGTAGTTTTCCCCATCAAAGTTTTGATCCTTGAGCATGAGGTATAAATAAGTATTTTCAAAACCTCCGAAATTGAAACGATTCACCGTTTCTACATTAATGTCGTCACAGGAAATTTGTAAAGGCTCTCTGATTTCTATACTGTCCTGTTCCCATTCATCATAATACATTCCGGTCACAAATACCTCCAACATGTAGTAATTCGATACGTTTGGGGGGTCTTGAAATGTGATGGTAGCTTCTAGAATGGTTTCACCATCGTTATTGGTACTTGTAACCGTATCGAGCTGATATATTGGCACTGCTGATGGAATGGAATTTGTGGCATTGACACTTTCATATCCACTAGCACTTGCTTCTAAGGTGTAGCTTTGGTTTGGCTGAGAGCTAACCCCTGTTGGTGAAGTGTATAATCCATCTCCTTGGTGTGTTAGCGTTGTAACCAGATTGGCATTGTCATCAAAAATATTGACACTCGCATTGTCTATTGTTGTATAAGAAGTTGTTTCTAAAACACCAACACTTCGGCTGATATGTGCAGACCAAATAGAATCATTTGTAAACAGACTATTGACTACAATTCTTGGTGCAATATCTTGGGCATCGAATTCAATTTCTTTGGTACAATTGCTCAACGTAAGTGCGCTGAGTATTAAAAATATGGGAAGTAAATTTTTCATAATTTAAAATTTAAAGCTGTATGAAACACTTGGAAGAATCGGAAATAAGCTGAGCTGATTTAGCGTACGAGTGCCATTGTCCCCTTCTTCAAAAAACAGATAAAAAGCATTTTGACGAGAGTAAGCATTGTATAAGCCAAAGCTCCAGGTGCTTTCCCATTTTTCCTTTTTCTTGTGAAGGTTAACCCCTATGTCAAGCCTGTGATAGGCTGGCATACGGTAGTCATTTCTAGCTTCAATGTGTTCTACAGGCTCATAAGGAGTGTTGGGACCTATGCTTAAGCTGTTTACTCCAAGATAGGTTTGCTGGGCTAAAGTAGTCGCATAACCAGATCCAAAAACCCAAACCACACCGATATCAACTCTTTCATTGAATTTATGCGTAATGGCCAATCCGATATCATGTCTTCGATCATAGATATAAGGGTATGGATTTCCAAAATTAAGAGAATCAAATTGACGGTTAGACCAACTCAAAGTGTATCCAATCCATCCCGACGTTTTTCCCATTTTTTTCTCAACTAAAAGCTCTAAACCGTAGCTGTTTCCATTCCCAACGGTTATTTTATTCTGCCAGTCTTCATCAGACCCAAAAAAGCTAACCCCTTCTTTGTAGGCAATAAGGTTTTGCATGTCTTTGTAATAGGCTTCAACTGAAAATTGAATCCCTTTCTCAAGAGTTTGAGCGTATCCAAGTGCAAATTGATTGGAGTATTCAGGAGCAACACGATCTGTTACAGGGACCCACAAATCCGTAGGCAATCCAATAGTGGGATTCGTAAGTAAATGTAAGAACTGTGTCATACTTGAATAGGAAGCCTTAATTGATGAATTCTCTGTCAGCATATATCTGGCTGAAAACCGAGGTTGAATACTTGGGTACCATTCTTGACTGGCTTTGAAACCCGAGAAATGAATTCCTACATTAAATTTCAGTCTGTTTGAAACTTCCCAGTCGTCTTCAAAATAAACCCAATGCTCGTGACCATATTGTTGAACAGAACCAAATGTGGTATCGATTCCATTTGATATAGAATTGGATAACTGAATTTGATTTACGCCAGGCGTGAAGGTGTGATAGGTATCACCGAGTCCGAATTTAATCGTGTGATTGGGATTAGGCCTGAAATCAAAGTCAATCTTTCCTCCCCAATCTTGAATTCCTGAATCGTAATTAAATATTAAGTTTTGACTTGTACTTGGTGCGCTCGGGTATGTCGTAGTAGATTCGTTTTCACCCCCTACACGAAATTGATACTGACTATATGTTCCTGTCACATTCATGAACAATTTAGGGGTAATGATTTTGTTCCATCGAATTGCGGCAATTGCATTTCCCCAGCGAAGACCGTTACTTGAGTTTTCAACAGTAGTTGAATTATCTACATCAGTAGTAAATTCATTGGTTCCATCATTATAAAAACGATCTCTTCCAAAGTATCCACTTAAATAAAGCCGGCTGGTTTCAGAAAATTTATGATTGATTTTTGCATTGAGATCCCAAAAATAATAACCGCCTGTTTGTGTGCTTGATGAGCCAGGATCTTTTCCCTCTCCTCGATTGCTCATATTGATAAAGGGTCGGGCAAGTAAATCGACATAGGTGCGGCGACCAGAAACAATAAAAGATGTTTTATCTTTTATAATGGGACCCTCTAAAGAGAGCTTCGAGGATATTATACCAATACTCCCTTCGCCATGAAATTTTTTCATGTTCCCTTCTTTCATTCTAATGTCTAATACGGAAGACAATCTCCCACCATAACGGGCAGGGAACCCCCCCTTAATCATAGTTACTTTATTTATGGCATCGGCATTAAAAATGGAGAAAAATCCAAAAAGGTGAGTTGCGTTATAAATAGGTACGCCGTCCAAAAGCATCAGGTTTTGGTCCTGCCCCCCTCCTCGTACATAAATACCACTAGAACCTTCACTTCCCGATTGAACCCCGGGAAAAAGTTGAATGGTTTTAATAATGTCTTTTTCACCAAGAAAAACAGGTAAAGCTTTGATTTTTTCAATGGAAACGTCAAAGGAGCTCATTTGAGTTTGTTCTTCAATGTTCTTTTGTGCGTTTACTGTAACTTCTTCAAGCTCTTGAATCGTATTTAGATCAACTTCTAGAGCAGTATTTTTAGAACCGTCCATTTGATATTCCATGGCCGTAAAGCCCATGTACGAAACCCTTAAATAGACGCTGTCTTTCGGTAGGGTTAAGCTGAAGAATCCATAATCATTTGACAAGGTCCCTTTTTTAGACTTAATATCGAATACTTTAGCTCCTATAATCGGTTCGCCGGATGACAAGTCTCTAACGGTCCCGCTAATTGTGAACTTTTGAGAGAAGGAATGGAAACTAAGAGAAAAAAGAAACAGAATAAATAAGATACTTTTCATTTTTGTTTTTTGGTACGTCAAAGGTAACGATGAAATTGAACTTTTCGTATGTGGAGAAGCAGGATAATTATCTACAACCTTGAACTTTTAATGGATTTATTGGTTTTTATGGAGTGAAAAACAACGCAATATGGTATTAACAAAATCAGAAATTCAAAACTTAGACAAGGTGAGAAGATTGAACATTGTCAATTCAATAACGGGCATAAAGCCCGGAAACTTGGTCGCCACAAAATCAATTGATGGTGTAACGAACGTGGCCATAATTAGCTCGGTTGTTCATCTTTCTAGTAATCCCGCACTCATAGGCTTTATTACAAGACCCCACGGTGAATATAGACGTGATACTTTTAACAATATCATGGAAACCAAATGCTTTACGATAAACCATATTCACAAAAACATTATTGAAAAGGCACATTTTACCTCTGCAAAGTTTGAACAATCCATATCTGAATTCGATTCTTGTGGGTTGACAGAGGAATATCTGGAAAATCAGTATGCCCCGTTTGTAAAAGAGTCTTCCATCAAAATGGGATTGAAATATTGCGAGCACATTTCAATACAAAGTTCAAATACAACAATGATTGTTGGCGAAATAGAACAACTGGTTGTTCCAGATGACATCATTAAACCCAATGGATATGTTGATCTATCGACTGCTGATTCTGTCGGTATATCAGGGTTAAATTCTTATTACGACTTAAAATTCTTGAATTCATTTCCTTATGCCAGAGTTGAAAACGTCCCAAGTAAATGGGATAAAAATGCTTGATAAGTAACGAGTTCTTATTTATTGTTAACTATTTTTACGCAGTTGATGTCTAAACAAAATGGGAAACAAAAAGCAGAATAGTTTTAAAGACCTGGGTGCCGTAAAAAAAGTGCGAATATTTACTCAAAGTATAAAAATACCGGGTTATGTCGACTTAAGCTTGTATTCACTTATAAAGACGTATGCTTCTGGATTGGTTAAAGGTGCTTTAGCTGCGAGAGCAGGGAGTGTTGCTTTTAGTTTTTTTATGGCTTTTTTCCCTTTTCTGCTGTTCATGTTGAATTTGATTCCGTTTATTCCTGTGGCTAACTTAGATCAAACATTTTCTCTTTTTATCGAATCATTAATGCCGGATTCCTCAAAGGGTTTTTTTATGTCTATTTATCAAGATATTCAGGGAAACCAGAGGAGCGGGTTGTTATCGTCGAGCTTCTTAATGTCTATTTTATTTATGGGGAATGGGATTAATTCATTGTTTAGTGCATTTCAAGGCTCCCACCATGTTAAGGTTTCTAGACCATTTCTTCGAAAATATATATACGCGATTTTTATAGGATTGTTGATTTCAGTTCTGCTCATCTCTTCGGTAATCGTATATGTTCTTTTTGAGATAAATATATTGGATAATTTGTCTGATAAAGGGGTGATAAAAAACGAATACGGTTGGTTGCATGCAGGAGAATATATTTTACTTGTTTTGATGACCATTTTAACTCCAGCAATCCTTTATTTTTTCGGAACTCCAGGGGGACGAAAGGAGCGTTTTTTTTCGACCAGTGTTTTTGTGACGGCAGGAATGTTCATCGTAAGCACGCTATTATTTGGGGTTTACGTAAATACTTTTTCAAACTACAATGAGCTCTATGGATCAATAGGAGCACTTCTTATTTTGATGCTTTATATTTGGGTAAACTCTGTAATACTACTTCTTGGATTTGAGCTGAATATGATTTTAAATGGTCTAAAAAAGGCGGAGTAATTTTTAAAAAGGATGTCCTAGCTAAATTATTCTGTTGCTTAAAGTATCTTATGCTTCCCAAGAAGAATTTCAAAAAACATACGAAAATCACCCATCAAGCTATACAGCGGGTATTTAAATGTAGCAGGTTTGTTTTTTTCAATGAAAAAATGACTAAGCCAAGCTGCACCATAACCAGACAAAGCCGCTAATAGTAAAGCCCAAGGTGTTTTGGTAAGGATGGCCAGAATGACAAATACAATTGAACCCAAGGTGCCAAAGAAGTGAAATAATTTTGTTCGAGGAAATCTGTGCTCCTCTAGGTAATATGGATAAAATTCTTCAAAGGATTTAAATCTTTTCATAGCATGAAAATTAACAATTATTGCTAAATCGGGTACAATTAAAACCATAACTTTATGGTCATCAAAAAATCATATTCAAATGAAAATACATCAAATGTTATTTGTCATATTTGCTGGTCTTCCAGTAATAGTTAGTGCTCAAAAAACCAAAGAAGTCAAAAAGACCGTTGAGGTCGAAGTCATAAAAGAAAATAACGATACAAAAACCGTAATCAGGACAACTGAAAACGGCAAGGTGAAGGAAGAAATTTATAAAGGGTCTGAGGCTGAAGCCAAGCTTGAAGAAATCCGAAAAGAACAAAATACAAACGAACCAAAAGATCATGCACTCGAAGTGGAGGTGCAGGAAATCAATGGGAAAAAGACGGTTAAAGTAACGGAAACGATAAACGGACAAACAACGGTTACGGAATATGAAGGAAAGGCAGCAGACAAGAAATTAAAGGAATTACAAGTGCCTGTGCCTGAGAAACCGAATAAAAAGTCGAAAGGTCTTAAAAAGCTTTAGAAAGATTTATTTTCTTGAGGGGCTACTCCTCGTATCCCAACAGTGCAAATACTGAAAAAGAAGACAGCCAGTGGTCAATATCATAATTGCCTTTTCCAATGCTTTTTTGAGAATAATCCCACATGGCATTCATGTTCTGCACCCAAACATTTCGCAATTCATTGTCTATGTCTTTGGGGTCTAAAGAAATCAGTAGGCCATTAAGACACCAGATTCTATTGAGGTGATACCCATCCCAATGTGCCTCATATTCATCGTGCTTGTCTGTTTTTTTAATGGCCATAACATCATTAACACGCTTTTTATCAAGCAATTCAGGAGCAAAGGTTTTTAACCATTTTTTTAATTTTCTTTGACTGAGGACTTTTCTCATGATATCGGTAACAAGAAGCCCTCCCGACATAAAGTCAT
>ENA-OQVM01002873-OQVM01002873.1-marine-metagenome-genome-assembly--contig:-NODE-2873-length-19371-cov-5.216181_pt1 | contig 19371 bp, 19 predicted proteins | sample MGYA00237776_ERZ505498 | MGnify/ENA primary metagenome ERZ505498 (study PRJEB26159, sample SAMN06265151) | marine metagenome | isolation source: Helgoland LTER site | place: Germany:Helgoland, sampling... | reverse complement strand
GCCTCCGGCAAAAAAGGGGCGGTTAACTTTTTCCTCAGGATCAGTCACCGCTAAGCTCAGCAACCAGTTCCTCCGTCGTGATCTGTCTACAATAACCCCTGATAGTGTAGATTGAATTGTCGTGCCGAGCCTGGCTGTAGGTCAAACAGGCATCAGTTATCTGAGTAACCAGATACCCTAGATCACAAGCATCTCGAACAGCACTCTCAACACATTGGTCCGTAATTAGCCCAGAAATGACAAGCTGTTTGACCCCCAAATTACGAAGGACATAGTCGATATGAGTGGAGACAAATACTGAGGAGGAGGATTTCGGCAAAACAATCTCATCCTCTCCGGGTAAAATCTGATCGATTACCTTGCCGTCCCATGATCCTTTCGGCACGTTAAAGCCAGTAATTTTGTAGTCAAGACTGCGGTCGCGCCCGTCGCGCGTCAGACTTTCAATAGTGGTGTACATCACCTCTACCCCGGCATTTCGTGCGGCGCGCTGGATTCGCTGCATATTGGGGATGACGGTGACGTTCAGCATATCAAAGTACCAGCCGTATTTTTCCTTGAATTCTGCGTCAGGCAAGTCCTTGAATTCAGCTCCCTGTCGGTTGGCACTGAAATTCTGAACGTCGACAAACAACAAGGCGGAGTTTTCCGGAATAAGAGGCACGTCACGTGATAAGGTCATTCAAGGCTTCCTCAGAAAATCAGTTATGGCGGCCGAGAGCAGGTCAGCAAAGACCTCTTGGCCCGCCACATCGACAATTTGATCGTTGCGGATCTCTATTAGGCTATGGGCGAAGCCGCGCGCTTCTCCATGCTGGGGCACAAACCAGTCAGACGCGTCCTCAATCTGGTATGGCTCGTTCATACCGATAAGCAGATCAGGTCGGATCACTGCAATCGCATCGCGCAATAGAGGTGAGGTTTTATCGTCATGACGATAGAGAAACCCAATGTCCCATGGTCGTGTTCTGCCACCTATGCTGGGCGTAAAACTGTGGATGGCAAAAGCAGCACGGCGATCCGGATGATCCAAAAGTGCTGCCGTCGCATCGTTAAAGGGTTCGAATATTTCCGACACCCGTGCCTGTCGTGCTTTGCTATCAAGTCCCGCGTTCTCTGGCACCAGCACCCCGTCGCTAATAGCAGGAACTGCGTCTGGCGCTTCAGGCGGACGATTGCAATCGATCACCAAACGGCTATAGCGCTGTAAGACCGCAGGCGTGCCCAGCGCTTTGGCCAAGCGCAGTGTCACTTCGCGTGCGCCAATGTCCCAGCCAATATGTGCATCCAGTGCACCAGGCGGCAGTCCCAAACCGTTAAGAGAGGTGGGCACTGCCTGTCCCGCATGCTCACAGACCAACACCACTGGATGATCACTATGGGCGTTTACAAGCTCGACTGGATCGGGGTCCAATCCCGACAGCAGCCAGCTCTGTTGGTGATCTGCCTGCCGCATCATACCTTTATCGATCCCAAAAACCGCGAGGGGATCATGCCATTGGGCCGAAACAGCAGGATCAGCACCACCAGCCCCAGTCCGATGGGTTCGCGAAACTCCTGAAATTCCTGCGGCAGGAAGGCTGCAAGATACACCTCGATGAAACCCAGCATAAAGCCGCCGGCGACTGCACCCCGCAGGCTGCCAAGCCCTCCAAGAATCGCTGCGATGAAGGCTTTGAGCACTGGTGTGAAGCCCATCAACGGATCAACAGAAGCGCGCTGGCTAACCCAAAGTACCGCAGCCACCCCGGCCAGCAGTCCGGAGATGGCAAAAGCGCCAGCAATCACAGTATTTGCCCGGATGCCCATCAGTCGCGCCACTGCGAAATCTTCCGCCGCTGCGCGCATTGCGATGCCAGTCTTCTGCCGGTTCATGAAACGATCCAAAAAAATCAGCATCAGCACCGTCGCCACGATTGCTGCAATCTTGTTTACGCCGATAATGACATTACCTAGATGCACGCTTTGCGAAAGAATTTGCGGCAGCGCAACAGCCTGCGATCGGGCCGAAATCAGATTTTGAAACAGCACCTGAAGGATCATCGCAACCGCAAAGCTCGTGATTAGCATGGTCGCCCCCGAGCCGCCACGCACTGGGCGAAACGCTATTCGCTCCATCGCCACAGCAGCCAGTACAGCAGCCAAAATCGCCAATGGCACCGAGACCACAAATGGCACTCCCAAAATTCCGCAATACATCAGCGTGTAGCCCGAAATCGTCATCAACTCACCATGGGCAAAGTTAATTAACCCCATGATCGAAAACACCACTGCCAGCCCCAGCGCCAGCAGCGCGTAGGTGCCGCCAAGCGCTAGGGCATTCACAGTTTGCTGCACGAAAAGGTCCATCTCACTCTTCCCCCAGATAGGCGGCGCGCAAACGATCCGTCTGCCGCAATTCTTCTGCCGTGCCGGTCGCCACAACTCGGCCCGCCGCCATGACATAGCCCCGGTCTGCCACTTCAAGCGCCATAGCAACGTTCTGCTCCACGATACCAAGGGTCACGTCGCGCTCTCGCAGCAGGGCGATCAGATCAAAAATTTGTCCGACGATCTTGGGCGCCAGCCCGAGCGATGGCTCGTCCAGAAGCAACAATCGCGGTCCACACATCAGCGCACGCCCAATAGCCAGCATCTGCTGCTGACCGCCAGACAGCGTACCTGCAAATTGTTTACGTCGTTCATGCAGTATTGGGAACAAGTCATAGACCATATCCCAGGCCGCCATCCGTCGATCCACATCATTCACGGCATAGGCGCCCATGCGCAAATTCTCCTCAACGGTCAGCCCACCAAACACGCGGCGCCCCTCCGGTGCTAGGGTCAGCCCCATCGGGGTCAGCCTTTCCGGCGCAAGGTCGGTGATGTCTTGATCATCAAAGAGCACTCTACCCTCGGCCACTGGCACAAGCCCAACCAACGCATTCAGGGTCGAAGATTTCCCCGCGCCATTGGCCCCCAAGAAGGTGACGATTTCACCTTCATTAATCGAAAGCTCGATCCCGCGCACCGCCTGAATCGCGCCATAGCGGACATTCAGGCCCTGAGCCGACAGAAGCGGTACGCGGGTCATGTTCTTATTGCATCCGCGGCGCAGGTATCAGATTTGCGTCCGGCGAGGGCTGTCCAACCAACTCGCGGCCGCCATCCTTAACACGGATCAGCGATACCTGCCGCACTGGCATCCCGTTGGTGCCCTTGTAGGTTATCAGACCCGTCGCACCCTGGACGTTCTCTAGATCTGCCATAGCATCACGAATTTTCTTGGGTTCAGTGGACCCTGCCACGATCACCGCTGCCTCAATCACCTTAATTAAGTCATAGCCCACTGCACTATAGATCGATTCTGGTGCAGTGCCGTATTTCTGTTCAAAGGCTTTATCAAAGGCTTCCAGTGGGCTGCCTTTAGTGGCGAAACCCGCGGTGGTGAAAACCACATTTTCACCTACATCACCCAGCGAAAACGTAGTTGGGCTGTCGATCCCATCGGAGCCGATGACCTGGCTGGTCACCCCGGCCGCCCGCAGCGCAATCAGCATTGAGGGAAAGTCAGGTTCATAGGCCGAGGTCATCACTAAGTCCGGTTGGGGATCCTGAGCCGCAATTGTGGTGGCGATGGCAGAGAAATCCTGTTGGCCGATTGTGTTTGTTGACTCGCCCAGCATCTCGCCGCCTAACTTTTTGAACACGTCCCGAAAATAAAGCGGCATGGTCGTGTACTGTGTGTCGGGCGAATACACGATCCAGGCGGTCTTATAACCTTCATCCCAAGCCCATTTCGCCGAAACGGCAGCTTGCACATTATCGCCGGGGAAGTTTGAGAACATGTAGTCGCCACCAATCTCTGGCAGCGTGGGTGATGAGGCAACGGTGGAAATCGCTGGAATCTCGGCGCTGCTGACCACGCCAATGGCGGCAAGGGCCGGATCAGAATCGCCCGGCAGCACAATCACAGACACCCCCGCATCAGCAAGTTCCTGTGCCGCGATGGAGGTCTGTGCGGGGTCAGACCGCACGTCTTTTTCCAGCAGCACGATCTTTGTCGCGCCATCTATCCCTCCAGCTGCGTTGATCTCCTCAACAGCCAGCTTCATGCCCTGCATTGTGGGCACGTCGGCATAGGCCAGCCCACCCGTCTGCGCGGTGGCAGTCCCGATGGTCAGTGTTTCAGCCCCAATGGGCGCGGTAAGCGCCGCGAGGATGGCCGAGGTTAATATCAGATGCTTCATGTCAATTCCCTCTAAAGTTGTTAATTTGTGTTTTCTCTTCCTGTTCCGAGATATGCCTCTATCACCGCCTTGTTCCTGCGGATTTCCTGTGGAGTTCCTTGCGCGATCATGCGCCCTTCGTTTAGGACCATGATTTGGTCCGACAATTGATTGATCAGCTCCAGATCGTGATCCACTAGCAACACACTGATTCCAAGGTCGGCAGATAGCCTGCGCAGGATCTCCATCAGTGCGTCCGTTTCTTCACGGTTCATGCCCGCAGCGGGTTCGTCTAGAAATAGCACCTGAGGCTGGCAGGCCAGTGCACGTGCAATCTCCACCCTACGCTGATCGCCGTATGACAGCGTGCCTGCATCAGCTGCGACATGCTTCATCACATCCAGCCAGTCCAACGCAGTCTGGGCCCGTGCGACCGCATCCTTGCCCCGATGGGTCGATAGCGCCGCAACCAGCACGTTTTGATAGACCGTAAGGTTCGTAAATAACCGGATGTTTTGAAACGTCCGTGCAATGCCCTGATCCGCAATTTTGGGCGACGACAGGCCCGTCAGATCACGTCCTCCGAGCAAAATCTGCCCCTGCGTAGGCGTCAGAATTCCCGATAGCATATTCAACAACGTCGTCTTACCCGAACCGTTTGGTCCGATGAGTCCTACAATCTGACCTGGTAAAATCTGGATCGACACATCATCAACCGCCGTCAGCCCACCAAATTGCATGGTCAGCCCTTCACCGCTTAGCACGTCCTGGGCCCCCACTGAAGGCGGGGCGACTTGTGCGATCAGGGTGGACCCCGGCAACACCCGTTCCTCCCATTCCTTTAATCCTGCCAACCCATCCACTTTGCGGAACATCGCCAGCAGGATTATAAGACCAATACCAATCTGCGCGGTCCCAAAAATCGGCGGCACGTCAAATACCCCAATGCTGAACCCACTTTCTAGCCGCCGCAAGATCTCAGTGACAAGGGTAATGACAACAGCGCCAGTGATTGCCCCAGTCACGGTAGACATGCCGCCCACAATTAGCATCGCCAGCAACAGGAAAGTATCATTGAAGTAGAATTTTTTTGGGCTGAATGCTCCCAGAAAATGCGCCATCATCGCGCCAGCCAGCGCCATGATGGCGGCGGCCAGCACAAACGAAATCAACCGCTCCCATCTGATACGCACCCCGACAGCGCCCGCGGCGATCGCGTTCTCTCGCCCTGCACGCAGACGCAGGCCCGAAACCGAATCACGGTACAGCCGCGCCAGTAATAACGCGACAACACAAAACGCCGCTGCCGTTACCAGATCGGTAACACGCGGCACACCGAAAAAAGACTGCGCCCCCCGGGTCACGTCTCGCCAACCGATGATCACGCCATGCACAATAATTAGCAAACCCAACGTCGCGATGGTTGCCGCTGAACCTTCCAGCTTGCTAATAGCTGCCCCCACGGCCAACGCCACAACGGCCGTGAAGACCATTGCAATCAACGTCGCAGGGATCAGTGATAGCTCCACATCCGCGAGCCAAGTCGGCAGGCCCGGTAGCGTCGCACCCTTCAATGCTGCGGGAACCGTCAGCAAGGATGAGGCGTATGCACCTACACCCATGAATGCAACATGACCAAAGCTTAAGATACCACTATTGCCAGAATAAACGCCGATACCGACAACCGCGGTCAACGAGATGAAAAACACCGTCAGCATCCGCTCTGTCGCAGGGCCAAACCACGTTGCAACAAAGACGGCAATCACTGACAGCATAATTATCATGCCGCCACTTGCCAGCAATTGCGTACGGGATGATGTTAGCATGGCACCTCCAGTTTTCATCTACAGTTTTTGATAAACATTTTTCAGAGTCAACTTTATTCTTTTAAGTGATAAAATAATTTTATAACCTCAACACATTGAAGCTTAGGAAATGAACGATGCAAGTACGCGCACGGATCGCGGAGATTGAAGAGGGTCTGACCCCAACCGAACGCCGCCTTTCCGCCGCGTTGATGGCCGACTATCCCTTTGCGGGGCTTGACACGATTCAGAGCTTTGCCGACCACGCCCACACCTCGCCGCCGACAATTTCACGTTTTGTTACCAAACTTGGGTTCAACGGCTACCAAGACTTTCAGCGCGCCTTGATTGAGGAAGTCCGCGAAAGACAAAGCTCCCCCATCGACCTTCATCAGGGAAACCGCACGATGCAGGGCGGTTTTCTCGAGGATTACTTCGCCCGGGCTCGCACGCTGCTGGATGAGGCCTCACAGACAATAAGCGCAAATCAGTTCGAACGTATCTGCGACTTGCTGCGCGATGAGCGTCGCGGTATCCACATAATCGGCGGGCGCATTAGCGATGCACTTGCACTCTATCTCTCACGTCACCTGTGCCAAATTCGCGGCAATGTGCACAAACTGTCGGCTGACCCTGAAAGCTGGCCGGAAGATCTGCTGCGAATGAAACCTCGCGATGTCCTTTTCGTTGTCGATTTCCGGCGCTACCAGCCAAGCCTGCTGCAACTTGCCAAACGCGCAAGCACCGATCGCAATGCAAACGTGGTTCTGCTGACCGACAAATGGATGTCACCGATCTTGCGTCATTCGACCGAGGTGGTGGCCCTGCCCATCGAAAGCGGCACAGTCTGGGACAGCTACGCGGCATCGCTTGTTATGATTGAGGCGATCTTGACCCTGATCGCGGAACAAGACTGGAACCAAGCACACCAACACATTAGTGGTTGGGATGCACTGCGTTTAGATTTAAAGGAAATAAAAGATGGTCCGTGAACCCCTGATCTTTGCCGCAACCAGCGATCTGGCTGGCAAGATGCGTGGCAAGGCTTTTCCCTTCAGAAAGCTAGAAAAGCGTGTCAAATCAGGCGTGGGTTGGGTGCCGACTAACGGGCTAATTACCTGTTTCGACACTATCGCACCCTCGCCTTTCGGATCCCTTGGAGATCTGGCGCTGATGCCAGACCGCGAAACGTTGATTCAGGTCGATTTTGAAGATGGCAGCGCGCCGGAGTGCTTTTTGCTCTGCGATATTGCAACCACCGAAGGCGCGCCATGGTCCTGCTGTACCCGTTCGATACTAAAAACTGCAATCGCCCGCCTTAAGGCCTGCGCGGGCGTGACCCTAAATGCCGCGTTCGAACATGAATTCCAGATCAAGCAGGGTCCGCGCGCGGGCGGCACAGCTTTTACTTTAGAAAGCTTTGCTGCCCAACGGGCTTTCGGCGAAACGCTGATGGGGGTGCTAGACAGAGCCGGTCTGCATACTGATAGCTATCTCAAGGAATATGGCGCCGATCAGTTTGAAGTCACAGTTGAACCGCAACAGGGGGTGGTTGCCGCTGACGAAGCCGCGATTTTGCGCAGCCTGACCCATATGACAGCACGTCGGTTTGAGCAAGCAATCACTTTTTCCCCCATTACCGATCCGGCAGGCGTCGGCAACGGTGTGCATATCCACATGAGCTTTACAAATGCAGCGGGTGCACCCATCACTTACGATCCCGCCGGCCCTTGCGGCATGTCCCACACCACGCAGTGTTTTATTGCAGGTGTGCTGAAGTATCTGCCGCAAATTCTCTGCCTGTTGGCACCTTCAGTTATTTCTTACACTCGTCTGACCCCGCATCGTTGGAGTGCCGCCTTTAACAATTTGGGTTTCCAAGATCGCGAGACTGCGGTGCGAATTTGTCCGGTAACCGCAACCGATCCTATTGGTATAGCACTGCAATTCAACTTCGAGGTGCGCTGTTTAGATGCGGCTGCTTCGCCGCATTTGGCCCTTGCCGCGCTGGTCCACGCTGGTTGTCAGGGCATCGAGGATAATCTCGATGCCCCTGCAACATCTGAAGGGGACCTGTCCGAGCTGTCGCCTAAAGCGTTGGCTGATAGCGGATATGTTCGCCTGCCCGAATCTCTTAAGATCGCCCTAGATACATTCGAGGCTGATAAAGTGGTACGAGGCTGGTTTCCAGATACTTTTTCTCTGGTCTACCTCGCTCATAAGCGCGCAGAGATCACATACGTTGAAGGCATGGCGGATTTAGATCGCTATGACGCTTATGCAGGGATCTATTGATATAGTCGGATTTTTTGAAAACTGAATAAAATAACTTCTATTGAGCGATGTTGTCATCAAAAATTATTGTAGTTTGAAGTCCTTTTCTTTGCATTCTAAACAGTCTTCAATAGCCCAGTTAAAGATACCAGGCAGTTCTTGCATCAACTTATCGCTAAGGTGTGTGGGACGGTAATCTATACTGTTTGAAGACAAAGGCTGTGGCAGATCTTATCCTGCCTAAACCCTTTGCACAGTTTGGTTGAGACAAAGCTGACGTTGCGCATTATCTGTATCGCATTCAATACACCGGCCGCCTTTGGCAGGTGCTGAGAACGCTAATCTATGGCACCGTAGAGCAATTCAGCCTGCTGCACCACACCCAGCGCCGCAATGAACGAAGAGACCCCTCACACGGCCACAGAGCGGCCCGCTACGTACAGTCTCTCAGGGGTGTGTGGTTCGACCTATCTGACGCGGAAATAATTGTTAATTTGTGTTTCTATACTCAGTTGCTGAAAAATATTTCAGTATAGCTGAAGGTTTGAGCCAACTGATTTACTAGACAAACACCGAGTTTGACCATACTTTTGACCCAATTCCTTGAACAAAGGAAATTAGATGGCCAACACTGATACTAAAATCCCAAAGGCAACGATCGAAAATTGGCAAAGGATTGTCGACGTAATTGCAAATATAGCGGATGTGCCCGCCAGTCTTGTGATGCGTACTCGAGCTCCTCATCATTCTGTGTTCGTGGCTAGTGAAACGAAAGATAATCCCTATCAGGTTGGTCTACAGTTTACACTTAACGAAAAACTATACTGTTACGGTGTGCTGAGAGACGGCAAACTAGTTGTGGAAGACGCTACCTGCGATCCCAACTGGGCAGACAACGACGACATGGAACATGGAATGAGCTTCTACCTGGGATATCCTCTACATTGGCCAGACGGGGCGGTCTTTGGCACGATTTGTGTGCTAGATAAACGGCGAAATCGGAAAGCTCTTCTGTTTCGCGATGCGTTGCTAGAGTTTGCGCGTGTTATCGAGGCTGACTTGAAATTGCTCGTTGAGATAGAAGCACGGGTCCGCTTGGAACAACAGCTTCAAGCGACACTGGACGAATTGGAGGTCAGGGTTGACGAACGCACAAACGAGCTGGAAGAAGCAAACACAGCGTTGCGGATTCTTTTGCTGAACGTCGAAAAAGCACGCGACGAATATGATGCGAACATTCTTCATCAGATAAAGAATTTAGTTATGCCGACCCTCAACAAACTACGCATCCAATTGAATGAAGACGCGAGAGCAAGTGCTTATTTACATTTACTGGAAGAGGGTCTTAAATCGATTACAGCTTCAATGCCTGACCAGCTGACAACTTTTTTTGAACACCTGACACCCTCCGAAAAAGACATTGCCATGATGATAATGAGCGGGCAAACGACTAAAGGTATCGCGTGTATAATGTCACGGGAGCCCAGTACAATCGAATTTCACCGCAACAATATTCGTAAGAAGTTGGGTTTGAATAAAAGCGGGCAGAATTTGCGCAGTAAGCTACTGTCAATCCAATAAAACATGGGGTTAAGCCCCATGTTATACTCGTATTTTTTTGGCACTACAGAAAAACCGTTTGTTGCTACCTTTGTTGAGCCTGAATCAATTCAGGATAATAAAAATAGGGGACACACACATGGAAAGAGAAAATCTCAACTTGGCACCGACACTCATCAACGGCAAAAAAGACGATCTAACCGAAGGTCTATCACGTCGGTCTTTTTTTATGGCTGCAGGAGCCGCGGGTGTCGGAGGCACTGCCTCGCTGCTTTCCAGCACATCAGCGCAAGCCCAATCTACTGACTGGACACAGCCTGGCAATAATAATGGTGTCATCGACCTTCAAAAGACAACAGGCAATACTGTTAACGGTAATATGGGAATTGACTTTTACGGTCACTGCGCTTTCAAAATCACCTCTCCAGGCGGTGCGACTGTGCTGTTCGATCCATGGCGCAACGATCCGTCGGGGGCTTGGGGGCTTTGGTACAAAAACGAATTTCCCGAAACACCTGTTGATATCTGCATGTCTACGCATACTCATTTTGACCACGATGCCATTCACCGCCCTGTTTCAACAATGGTGCTTGACCGGATGGTTGGAAATTTTGAATTTGCAGACATCAAGATCACTGGATTTGCAGACAAACACGCATGTGTCGCACCTGGTTGGTACAACTGGACTGATGCATTGGCCGAATTTGGTGTTGATGCGTGCCCACCCAACAACGTGAGCCACATGGATATGGTGGTATATGTCGTGGAGACGGGGGGAATTCGGACATTAGTGTGGGGGGATAACCGGCACAATCCACCCCAAGAGTTTTGGGATGCGATCGGTGAAATCGATATTTTAACACTACCCGTGGATGGTTCCCAGCACATCCTCAGTTATGGTCAGGGTGACGATATCGTCAAACGGATTAACCCTAAAGTCGTAATCCCAACACATTACCTGAACGAAACCACCAGCTATACTCTAACAACGCTACAGGACGCTGATGAGTGGGTGAAATCACAAGCGAGCTATAAAATGCTAGACAGTGCCAGCTTGTCATTGAATGCTGCAGATGTGTCTACAATGAAACAAGAATTCTTATATTTCGGACACAATGCTCAGACAGTTTAACAGGTCTGTATATTTGAGAAGAAGTAGCGTTACTTCTCTTGCTCTCAACCCGTTTTAACGGGTTGAGAGCAGCGTCGGTACGGCTCGGTTTAGTAATCACCTATAGGAGTTTAGATCTTAATTTTTGATGCAGAGACTGCTTTGCTAGCGCAAGCATGTAAGTATCACTCTGGTGTCGTTCAGAAGACAGCCGGCTATATTATTTACAGATTTTATCAAAAGAGTTTTAAGAGTGTAGCGGTGATAATTTAAACAGTTTGACTTCAGTTGGCTCTAGCTTTTTTCAATGCGTTTTTAAGCATTGTTTTCTCTTTGCAATACAGCCAGCAAATCGACTTTATTTTTTCTAGATTCTGCGCCGCACCATCGAGGTCTCCTAACGCAATAAATAGTTCACCTTGATATTCTAAAGCCCCAAGATGTTTGGGTGATAACTCCAAAGCTGCCGTGTAATGTTTTTTAGCAGTGGCGTAGTCACCAGATTTTCGAGCTGTGAATCCCATCAGGTTTTGCCTATCATCTTCGATTTCAGGTGTCTTTAACGTGGCAAGTAATTTGTAAGCATCGGTATACCGCTCTTTGGAAATTAGGCGCTTAGCTTTAAGTAACGGATCTGTCTTGGCGGTTGGGCCTTCGCTTCCGCCTCCGCCATATGAACTTTCCGCTCCACCCGTGCTACTGCTCGATGAGTCTGAGCTGCTCCCAGCCGCAAACACAGAAGCCGAAATCGACAAAAACCAAAATATAAACATCAAAAGTTTACGCATGAGAATAACCCTCTTGCCGCATTGCACCCACCTTGGACAGCAGATCGGTTTTAGATTATGCAACAGTATTTGATAGTTTTTTTTAGGCTTAAAATCCACCTTTACCCAAATGTTTTACCAATCAAGGTCAAACAGCTTGCCAACCTCAGCCCCCACCTGCGTTGCGTTGATCAACAGAAGTGCTGCCAGAATGGCGCGCATGGCGGATAGCCCTTGATCGTTAAGGTGTTACTGTATCGGGCGTAGTTGGTCATATTCGGACGCTTCTGGAGCCACAACACCCACAACCATATGGCCTTGTTTAAGATTTTTATTTCCCACATTTCTGAACCACGGTGTCGTGGAAGTTGGTGCGAAGAATCATTCTTTCAACCGAAATCCTATCTACAAAATTCAGATAAATTGTCGCTATCAAATAGTATGGCTAGATTTTGCGCTGACTTTAGCCTTTGTTTTCCGGCATAAAAATATCATTATGGGAAATCTGTTGCGCGACCTGCAAAATTTATGTATTAAAAATGGAAACGTTTCCATTTGGAGTTGGAAATTGGGTCATGTTGCTACAATCAAAGACGTTGCTCAGCGAGCCGGGTGCGGTGTAGCCACGGTTAGCCGGGTATTGAACAATACTGGTCCCGCCAGCGCAAAAATGCGCGAGCGCGTTTTGGCAGCAGTTGACGAGCTTGATTTCCAGTTTAGTGAAGTTGGCCGTTCGCTGCAAAGCAGTACTACGCGGACCATCGGGTGCGTGGTGCCATCGATTGAAAACCCAGTCTACGCCGATGCGGTGCAAGGCGCTCAAGAGGTGTTTCTAAACGCGGGTTATCAAATGTTGTTGGTCTGTACCAACTACAACCCTGAGATCGAGACCCATGCAATCCGTACATTAATCGCAAAACAGGTTGACGGCATCTTGTTAACTGTGGCGGATGCGCAAAATAGCGAAGGTTTAGACCTGATCAGGGGTCGGCAGTTGCCGCATAGTCTGCTTTTTAACACGGCTCCTGTTGGCCAGGTTAGCTGGTCGGTTGGAGATCATGCTGCCGCAGCGATGGTTGCAGATGTGTTTGCGGAAAACAACCATAATCACACTGGCTTTCTGGCGCTAAACTTTCTGAATTCTGACCGTGCACGACAGCGATACGAGGGTTTTGTTCAACAATGCGCACAAAATAAAATGGCACCGCCAGCATTGCTTGAAGTGGATGATGACGGCTTAGACCTAACGGCTCATCTTAAATGTTTTTTAAAAGATCACCCCAGTTTAACCGGAATTTTTGCCTCAAACGACTTTCTTGCATTGGCCTCTATTCGAAGCGCCCGCGAGCTGTCGATAGAAGTGCCACGCGATTTATCGATTGTTGGATTTGATGGAATCAAAGTCGGCCAATTGGTAGAGCCCAGCCTTGCGACAATCGAAACCGTTCCACGGGCGCTTGGCGCGGGTGCCAGCCAGACGATTTTATCGATGATAAATGGATCAGCGCCGCCTGAAGTGCCTTTAGAAGAAAAAAGATTCAGTTTCCGCGCCGGGGGCAGCCTTATGCCTTTGGCTGCCGAAAGCGAAGACGATGGAAAGGTTACTGCCTTCCCACCGTCAAACGACCCGACCCACCAAAAAGCGAAATCCAACAGGAGAGATCAAGATGAGATATAAACTTGCTGCAGCCGCTCTGACAATGGCCTTTGCCGCACCAGCATTTGCAGAAGATGCCGTATGCTACAACTGCCCACCACAATGGGCCGATTGGGCCTCCATGCTGGAGGCGATTGACAAAGAAATCGACGTCCAGATGCCGCATGATAACAAGAACTCGGGTCAAACCCTGAGCCAGTTGTTGGCTGAAAAAAATAACCCTATCGCCGACGTGGCCTATTATGGGGTAACGACGGGGATCAAGGCCGGCAATATGGGCGTGGCCACAGCCTACAAACCCGCCAAATTTGATGAGATCCCTGATGGTCTGAAAGATCCGGACGGCAAGTGGTTTGCAATCCACTATGGGTCGCTTGGCTTTTTCGTCAATGTCGATGCACTTGGCGGTGCTGACGTGCCTCAGTGTTTTGCTGACCTGACCAAGCCGGAATATCGCGGCATGGTTGGCTACCTTGATCCGTCATCAGCCTTTGTTGGCTATGCTGGTGCTGTGGCTATAAATATGGCGTTTGGTGGCGATCTGGATAACTTTGATCCGGCGATCAAATACTTCAATGATTTGGCTGAAAACTCTCCAATCGTGCCCAAGCAAACCTCTTATGCGCGTGTGGTATCAGGTGAAATTCCGATCCTCTTCGATTATGATTTCAACGCCTATCGCGGCAAGTATGAAGAAGATGGAAACTTTGAATTTGTGCTGCCCTGCGAAGGTTCAGTCCGCGTTCCTTATGTTATGAGCCTCGTCAATAACGGTCCGCATCCAGAACTTGGCAAACGCGTTTTGGATTTCATCCTGTCTGACAAAGGTCAGGCGATTTGGACCAACGCCTATCTCCAGCCAGCCCGCCCAGTTGAGCTGCCTGCGGATGTTGCCGCAAAATTCCTACCTGCAAGTGATTATGAGCGCGCTGTAGCGGTGGACTATGCCAAAATGGAAAAAGCCCAAGCTGGCTTTGGCGAACGTTACCTGTCCGAAGTTAAGTAACTGATTCCCTAAAACAAAGAGGTTGCGCCCTCGCGCGACCTCCGAGGATAGCTTATGACAAACCGAACTTTTGTAATGGCGTGTCTCGCGCCACTATTTATATTTTCCTTGGCGTTTCTTGCGCTTCCACTAATCCGGTTGTTCTTAGTTTCTGGCGAGAGTGATGCAGGCTGGGCCATTTATCTCGATATTGTGCGCAAGCCGCGGTATTTAAACACTCTGGTTCTGACAGTTCTTGTATCACTGGCTACAACGTTCGCGGCTCTGGCTGTTTCGTCGACAGCAGGTATGTTTCTGGTTCGCAACCGATTTCGAGGACGTGGAACGTTGCTGGCCGTGCTGACCTTGCCACTAGCCTTCCCCGGCGTCGTGATCGGTTTTCTCATCATCCTCTTGGGCGGTCGCCAAGGATTGGTGAACCAACTGACCCCCGGACATGTGGTTTTCGCTTACTCCGCAATTGGCTTGTTTCTGGGATATCTATACTTTTCAATTCCGCGTGTCCTGCTGACGGTCATGGCAGCCGCCGAAAAGCTCGATCCGGCCCTTGAAGAAGCAGCACGTACTTTGGGCGCCGCACCTCACCGCGTTGTAATAGATGTTATTATTCCTGGGCTAATGCCGTCGCTGATTGCTTCGGGTGCGATAGCCTTTGCCACCGCTATGGGAGCCTTTGGTACGGCCTTCACGCTGGCCACGAACATTGATGTTATTCCGATGGTTATTTACACTGAGTTTACACTGTCCGCCAACATTGCCATGGCCTCTGCTTTGTCAATTGTTTTGGGCATTATCACTTGGATCCTGCTTCTGATTGCACGATCCCTTTCTGGTTCTACTGTGGCTGGAGGAGGTTGAATATGTTCAAATCCAAAGTAAAAATGTTGCAACTTGCCGTCACTCTTAGCGCCTGCGCCTTCCTTTTGGTGCCGACAATCCTTTCGGTCATGGCGGGACTTACCGTGAACTATTTCAAAGGGATTTCCTCTGGTCTCACTCTGAAATGGGTCTACCAAGTCTGGGAACTTTATGCCGACAGCATCTTTCTTTCGATGTGGTTGGCGGTCGCCTGTCTGTTCTGTACATTAATTATTGGCCTGCCTGCTGCTTATGGGCTTGCCCGTCATCCCGGTTGGTTGTCGCGCCTGTTGGAAGAGTTCATATCACTGCCGCTTGCGGTTCCGGGTTTGGCTTTGGCACTCGCATTGTTGCAGCTCTACGGTTCAATGAAAGGCTTTCGTGCTTCATGGACGTTCATTTTGGTGGGGCATGTGCTCTACACGTTGCCCTTTATGGTGCGATCCATTCTGGCGGTTCTTGCCTCAATGGACCTTAAGACGCTTGAAGAAGGTGCCGCCTCGCTTGGCGCGTCGCCATGGCAAAGGTTTCGCGACATCGTCGTACCCAACGCCATGCCAGGGATTCTTGCTGGTGCGTTGACGGTGGTGACGCTTTCCATTGGTGAATTCAACCTCACCTGGATGCTGCACACACCCTATCTCAAGACGTTGCCCGTCGGTCTTGCTGACAGCTATGCATCTATGCGGCTCGAAATCGCCTCAGCTTATACCCTCGTCTTTTTTATATTGATCGTACCTCTGCTGATGGCCATGCAATGGGCTTCTGCGCGTGCACAAAGGATTACACAATGACACTGCGTCTGACACACACCGCCAAGACCTATCCTGATGGCACTAAAGCGCTTTTGCCAACTGAACTTTCCGTTGACAAGGGCGAGATCGTCTCGCTTCTTGGTCCATCGGGGTGCGGCAAGACCACGTTGTTGCGCATCATTGCAGGGCTTGAGACGCCTGATTCTGGAAGTAATATCTGGTTTGACGATGACAATGTGACGGCGCTTCCGGTGGAGCGCCGCCAAGTAGGCATGGTATTCCAATCATACGCCTTGTTCCCAAATATGTCGGTACGCGCCAACATTGGCTATGGGCTAAAAATGCAAAAACTTCCAAAGTCTGAGATCGACGCCCGCGTCACCGAAGTGTTGGACATGTGTCAGCTCCAGCCCTTTTCTGGACGTGAGGTAACGGCGCTGTCTGGCGGTCAACGACAACGGGTGGCTTTGGCCCGTGCGATTGCACCCCGCCCACGGTTGCTTTTGTTGGACGAGCCGCTCTCGGCGCTCGATGCATCTTTGCGCGAAACCTTGCGTGACGAGTTGGCCATTCTTTTGCGCGAATTCGATATTACGGCGCTCTTCGTCACCCACGACCAAGACGAAGCGATGGCAATTGCTGATCGTGTCGCTGTCATGTCGCATGGCCGCGTCGTGCAGAGCGGCACACCCGAAGACCTCTATCGCAATCCTACGTCTTCTTTTGTTGCTGGATTTGTTGGAAACGCGATGTCCCTTCGTGGCAGGAAGGATGGCACAACACTGCATTTAAAGGGGGGAACCCTGTCACTTCCGGCAGACGGTGTTGGGCAGACAGTTTTTGTGCGTGCTGAGGATATTCGGATTGTTGAAAGCGGCCCGCTTCGTGGAAAAGTAGAAACTGTGACATTCTTGGGAACGCACTACCGTATCGGCATATCTGGCATCACGTCTGACACGCTTGCTTCAATCCATTTAGGACAAGATGCACCTAAAGTAGGCGACATGATCAACGTATCGATCATGGCTGAAACCCTGATGTTATTGCCAGAAGAGGCAGGTGCCGCATGACACGCATCATTCAGATTTCGGACCCACATATCGTCCCGCACGGTCAACTTGCCTACGGCCAAGTCGATACTGCGAAGGCACTTACCGATTGTGTCGAAACGATCAACCGCAGTCTGTCTGACATTGGTCCCGTTGATATGGTTATAGTCGCGGGTGATCTGACCGATTTTGGCACCGAAGAAGAATATCAACGGTTTTGCACACTGATGGAGCCATTAGACCTGCCGTATCGTGCGGTTCCAGGCAACCATGATGATGTAGCTGTGATGCGCAAGTGCTTCTGGGGTCAGTCATGGATGCCACTTGATGGCCCGATCAATTGGACTTTGGATTTTGGCGACCTCGCAGTGATTGGCTTGGACAGCAGCGTGGCTGGTAAAGCCCATGGTCACCTTACCGATGAAACCTTGTGTTTTCTGAGCGAAACACTTGACGCCCAAGAAGGCAGTCCGACCATCGTCACAATGCACCATCCGCCAGTTTTGACCGGTATCGAGAAGATGGACATCCAAAACTTGCGCGACAGCAAACAATTGAAAAAGATCTTATCGGGATATAAAGGCGAACTGCGCTTGACCTGCGGACACGTACACCGCAACATTGTCACTTCCTTTGGCGATGTGATTTGCCAAATTGCGCCAGGCGTTTCTCATGCGGTGACCATGGATCTGCGCGCAGGCGCCCCCAATTGTCTGACCAAAGAACCCGGCGGTTTTCTTCTACATGAAATACGTGGCGGCATCATGAGCCATCACATCCTAGTCGGACGATATCCCGGTCCGTTTCTGTTTTATCCAGACAAATGAACCAAATGGGAAAAGCGAAAGACATAAACCACGGATGATATAAGCATCATCTCGGTGGTAGTGCGTGCCTCCAGCGCAGCGGATCTTCTGATCTGGGACTTTAGATTGTTACACACATGAACTGAGCGCGTCTTTTGGCACTGTAATGCAGCTCACGGGTCTTTGGCGCGGCATATTTTGTATGCTTGAGTGGCAATGGATCGGGCGACCAGGTTTTTTGCTTTTTCCAACTGTTCTGGTATTTTATTACCCACATCAGTCCAAGGAAATTCATTGACTTTTGGCTATGTCATTACTCAAATCGGAGGTGCCGATCCAGATATTTCCGCTAAATATATGAGGCTGGGTTTACCCACAATTCAACAGTATGGTGAAAGAACCCGATACCGTGGCCTGGCCGCATCGCTCACGTCTAATCGTTGGATAGACCATGTAAATCGGTCGTGCTTCTTGCAGCTTTATTTTGTGCGCTCTTGATAGCATCAGCGCTAATTATTTATCGAAGTGAAACAAGTAGTCCACACACGTTCGCCACGATGATCAGAATCGCCATCGACATAAACTTTGCAGACATACAAGCTCCCCTCGCAAATGACGTGATACCAACCGGTATCATAGTCCTCTTCATTTGCGCCTTTATTAATTTTTTTGCCGTTAACAAGCATGTTCTCAATCGCGCTATTTTCCACCAACCGATTTAATGCTCTCACACTGTCTTAAGTGCGGCGTTCACAATACGCAAAAGCCGACTTGTGTTGTCGATGGTTTGGGCGATTATGGGTTTGTTTTGACAACATTCCAAAATGATCTTGATTTCTGACTTTCGATTATCGAGTGCCCTTTATTTTTACAGATTGCATCTCCAGTACTGATTGACATGCCGGGGGGAATTGAGATTGCCTCATCCCAAAGAACATTGTTAGTTCTATACAACTGGCAGACTACGGTTCCGGTTTCTGTGGTAACTGACACAGGGGTTGTGGCGTAGTTAGCGGGATCTATACATCCTGTTAGGGTGGCCGCACTGGCCGTTGAGATAACCAGCTTGAGTATGTTTTTCATTAGGGTTCCTTAAGTAATTTTTCCTCAATATCATGATCTTCCCGGAAGAGTCGCACTGGTAATTTCGAGAAGTCACGGCATTGGTACGTCTGTTATTTTCAATAAATTGAGATTTTGTAATGCGTTAGGACTGTGTTTAATCCGTAAGTCTGCGGCAAGATAGGTCACTCAGTGCAACGCAGTCAAGCAAACATAGCGGATATTTGAAACTAAGTTAATAAACTTTTGCAGTGAGCCAGAGTATTTAGTTGAAATCCCATAATTTTTTCAGGATGATATTTGTGGCATCAAGCGCCGTTGTGCCCGTTAGATTCCGCCGCAAAACTGAGCTAATTCCCGGTCTGTTGATTGTATCGCACTTTGGTGTTTTGTGTTTTGGCCCGTGCTATCGCGTAGGCTGGGTCTGTTGCGAGGTCCCATGACTGCTGACTA
>ENA-OQVM01002872-OQVM01002872.1-marine-metagenome-genome-assembly--contig:-NODE-2872-length-19372-cov-2.925525_pt1 | contig 19372 bp, 14 predicted proteins | sample MGYA00237776_ERZ505498 | MGnify/ENA primary metagenome ERZ505498 (study PRJEB26159, sample SAMN06265151) | marine metagenome | isolation source: Helgoland LTER site | place: Germany:Helgoland, sampling... | reverse complement strand
AATATACCCTCATAGGTCACTTTAATTGATTCAATATTATCTGTAACCATGAAAGTAACTTGCATTCCTTCCCTAACTAAACTATCAGTCTCAACAAGACCTCCCACTCTGAAACTCTTATTTATTGGAGCCTTTCCTTCAACAATATCAGAGGGAGTGTAAAAGTATAACAAGTTTTCACTAAACGCCTTTAACCCTAAATAACCGGCCAAGAAAACGCCAGACACTAAAAGCCCAACCAAGATCATTCGATTTTGTCTTCTAGTCATTGATTAATTGAGAATTTATTCTTGAGGGATAAAATAGTTTTTGTATGATTTATATTCAAACTTATTAATTTCGTTGCTTCTGAAGGTAACACCCTTAAATATTTTGTAAATATCGGTATCGTAAGAATAAATTATAGTATTAACTTTTATTCGTGATAAAAATATCATGAGGATTTTATTGTAATATTTTTATCAAGTCTTTACTAAAGACTGTATGAAATATATTGTCCCGAAATCTATAAATACAGAAAAGATTAGAATAAATAAGAAAAGGGTTAGAAACAAAGGCGGGATCAGTTATAAGGTCTATTATCACTATAATAATATAGAAGTAATAGGTATACCATACAAAATAAAAAAGACTGATTACGAACAATATGCAGATAAAGTAATCCTTAAGAATAAAAACGATATTGATTCTATTAAAGAGTTAAACTCATATATAAAATATTACTTCCCCGAGTGTGTCTCTCTCATAGATGAACGGAACACAATATATCAAAGTCGTTTTTTAGAGAAAAAAAATGAAGATTTATATTTATTCTTTTCAGCTATAAATACGTATAAAAATTATAAAAAAGCAAAGATATATTTCATATATGATTGAAGAAACATTCAAATTAATTGCCGTCCCGTATAAATTAAGGAGAATCAATGATATAGACCATAAAAAAGTTGCGTATAAGAACTCCCTGGAGATATACTACAAGAAAGAAATAAATGAAGAACTGCTTGAAAAGATGATCTCTTCGGGAAAACAATTAATCAATGATTATGAAACTGATAAAGAAATTAGAAAAATATCACATAATTTAATTACATCAGTTATACAATCGTGTTTGAAAAATTTGATTGAATAATATGTAACTACAAACTATAATACTATAATGGATCTAATCCAAACGAAACTTGTTTATGATTTAAAAGAACATTTTAAAGAGTATCATGGAGATAAATTGAATAATTTGATAATGGAGAAAGTAAAAGATAAGCTCCCCCAAATAAATACTAATATTTCATCTCACAACCATTACAGAAACGATAAAATAAATATAAAAGATGATATAAGATGTCAAGCAAGATTATGGAATGATCATTTTGAAGGACGTTGTAAGAATAAATGTAGAAACGATGGATTATGTTTAAGACATTACAACATGTTGTCCCAAAAAGGGTTTTTAGAGTTTGGTAGAATCGGTGAAGGAAAACCCATTAGAGATAAAGATGGTAAACTATTGTCTTGGTATGAGAATGTTACTAATATTGAAGATCATATAAATCTACTAAGAGAAGAAAATAAGAACCGTATAATCCAATATATAGTTCATCATATAGAAGCGATACAATAATTATATATATATATTCACAATGAAACCAGACATACACGAAATATTATCCATCTATCATTCAAATCTAAGAAATATAGGAATATTCATAACAATATCTCTAGCAGTCAGTAATATGAGGTTCAAACTAAACTCAATGAAACAAATTGGAATACATATTTTGGTTATTTCATTTTTGATGATAAGTTTTATGTTGAACTTGCAGATTTTTGACCTGATAGAAGACAATAGCGAGCATTTAGTAAATGAAGAATTATATATCGTTCCGTATCTTACTATAATATTAATAGTTATTTTGGTGTTAAGATTTTTATACACCATTTATATCGAAAACAGATAATTCATAATCTAAAGCTATATCTTTACATTTAGATTGTATGAGAGGTCTAACGTTATCAATTGATATTGATGAGTAATTAATTATATATAACGCTAAAACCAATGGGGAAACACCTTTTCCATCATAACAACAAAGTAATATATTATTCTTATCTGTATTATTTTTTATGAAAATTAATAAATCTTTAAGATATGTATTTAATTTCATAACATCACTAGAACACTTCAATTGTTCAGATACAGGTATTCTTACATTTTGTATCTCACTATTTTCAGGGAAACCAATATCTATTGTGAAATTAACTATTATCTTTATATCATTTTCTTCTAAAAACTTTTTAGAATGCATTATATCTGTATCTCCGATCCACACCCCCGAAATCATTTCACAGAAAAACATTATATAAAAAATTTGATAAAACTATTTAAAAATAAACTAACTTACTTATTTGACAATGGAAGGGGAACTTGATATTTACTTCTCAAATCTTTCCGAATTAAACAGAGATGAAACAGATAAAGATGATAATGATAAATGTGAACCATGTTGCTCTGAAGTTAAAAATCTACAATTGGGTGGTGGGGTATTAATATGTAAAGTATGTAACAACACAGTTACAAATATTATTGACGGACCAGAATGGAGATACTATGGGAGTGGTGACAGCAAGTCGTCAAATCCAACTAGATGTGGAATGCCCACAAATGAGCTACTTCCCAAATCATCTATGGGAACAACTATATCAAATAGGGGTGGGGGGGTAAATATGAATAAAGTCAGGAGATTCCAAAAATGGAATGGAATACCGTACAAAGAAAGAAGTCTTCTGAAAGTTTTCCAAGATATAACAGAAAAATGTGTTGCGGGGGGACTCCCCCCAATTATAATTAAAGAATCACATAGTCTTTACAATATTATCGCGAAAAATAAGATTTCAAGAGGGGGGAACAGATTAGGACTTATAGCCGCGTGTGTATATTTCGCGTGTGTGGATTGTAATGTGGGTAGAAGTGTAAATGAAATCTCCGAGATCTTCAAGATAAAGAATACCATTTTAACTAAAGGATGTAAAATATTTAAAGAGACCATGTATCAGAACAAAAACATGAACAGAGTAAACTCATACAAAACCGTTGGAATAGAGGACTTTCTTCATAGATTTTGTTCCAAATTGGGATTAAATGATGAAGATATTGGTAATATAAAAAAAATTGCCAATAAATGCAAAGAACAAAATATAGTATGTGAAAATACACCCCCCTCCATGGCGGCAGGATGTATTTATCTTTATTTGAAGAACAAAGATATAAAGAAAGACAAAAAAGATTTAGCTGATGTATGTAAAATATCTGAAGTAACAATTAATAAATGTTATAAGAAAATAGAAAAGGAATTAGATATTCAAGAAATCTTAAAATAAATATTTTGTGACAACATAATAAATAACACAAACAATAAACGATTTAATAACAATTCCCGATAGATTGCATTCACCAGCTTCCCCCATAAATGTTTCTGGAGAAAAAGCTAAAACATAGTTTAATGGAGATGACTGTATCATAATAAATAATACGAATATCAGAAGTAACATAGTGGACTTATTCTTTAAATCATCCAAAACGGATATATTATTTATATTGCCGACAATTGTGGGTCTACTCTGTGCCATATATTGTTGTTTGTGTTGTAGATACATCTGTTTTTTTTCAGATGGAAGATTATTGAACTGCTCCTGTGTGATATTTGGGGGAGGTGGTATTTTCCCATTATGAGATTGATGGGTAATCGTTTGCTGTTGAGGAGCCATTTGCTGTTGAGGAGCCATTTGCTGTTGAGGAGCCATTTGCTGTTGAGGAGCCATTTGCTGTTGAGGAGCCGTTTGCTGTTGAGGAGCCATTTGCTGTTGAGGAGCCATTTGCTGTTGAGGAGCCATTTGCTGTTGAGGAGCCATTCGCTGTTGAGGAGGGTGAGTTAAATGCTGAGGTTCTTTATCATTACTATTCAATTCATTCAAAATTGAATCTACAAGTCTTGAATCTTCTTCTGAGATTTTAGAATTCTTCAACATGTCTAACGAAGTTTCCATTAGTTTATAGTATTAATTCATAATTAATTTTGTCTTAATAACCGTATTAAATATTAACAATTCTATTTATACTGTTAAAAAATAATGATCCTATGAATAAACCAAGTAAAATAGACAAGAATAATCTTAATATCATTTACATATAGATATATATTTTATCATTTTCAAAAACATAATTATAAAAGATGATAAAACAGAGTGCATAATATACTACCCCAAAATCTATATAATCATCTATATTCATAATATTATAAATATTTTAATTTAGTCTGTAATGTGTCAAGATTAATTTCTTGGTTTTTTCAAATATGACTCTTAAAATACCCTTGATATAATTAAACTTCTTATCTCTCAAATTATTATATATCTTAATTACAATCGTATTTACCTCTTTAAGAATATTCATATCGGGCGCTGCATTATTTTTGTAAGACTTTACAAAATCATCATTTGTCAATATATTCACAATATGATTATGAGGATCATTTAATTCTTTCATGAATATCAGACGATTAATAGTATCCATATCTTTCAAGATATTCTCAATACTATCATTATTTCTACAGGACCACTGAATAATTGGGTAATCAGTTTTTATAAGAGTTGTAGTATCTCTTTCTTTTTCTATATGAATATAGTTTCTGAAGATTGAAGAAATATCCTTTGAGCACGAATTATATCTTGTTCGAATGCGTTTTTTATTCCCCACGATACACGGGGTTTTACTGTTTAGAATCTCTTTATAGTCTACGTTGTAAAATATTGTATTCCCCTTCACATCCAATCCTCTCCTTCCGGCACGACCACTCATTTGTAAGAAATCATCATTTGAGAAATATTTTGAATCATCATATCCCATTATACACGTTGTTAGAATCGGTAGATCAATACCCAAACAGAGTGTTCTATCTGAAATTATAATACCTATATCTCTGTCTGTCATAAGCTTCTGAAGAATCCATTTATATTCATCGGGCATATCTTCAGTATAAATACCGATGCCTCTTTTAAGAAGTTGAAATATAGGATGTTCATATGGAATCTTTATACCCATGGTTCTAAATATCTCCTTCCGAATACTACGGATCTTATCACCAGACATAGACTCTTTGGGAGAGAAACAATAGTCGGGATGTTTCTGGAATATATCAACATAGCAAAAATCCGGAGATCTAATAAAATCTTTCTTTTCTTCAATCAGATTTTTACGTCTTTGATTATAGTATTCATCTTTTTCAAGACGTTGAATAATATTATTATAGATAGATAGAACCATTCCAATATATTTTGTCTTTTCACGCTTATCATACTCTTCTAGTTTCTCTCTCTTTGCGTTTACAGGATCATTACTTTTGGAGACTTTTATCTTCTCCGAAAATATTTTACGTTGCTCAATATATTTCTTATATAGTTCATTCTTCTTCTCAAGTATATCGTTGTAATGTGGATAGTTTTCTTTTTCATCTTTTTCAATTAACTCAAACGTGTCATAAAAGATATTCATACAAACCGTCGTAGATGTATTGAAAACAATCATGGGGAGAAAATCATTTACTTTACACTTCTTAAAAAACCCCAGTATATCATTCTTTCCATTTGTTACTATATCACCATTAAAATGTTTTAGAACTTTAGTTACTAGTTGGGGTTCTCTTTCTGAAAGTTCTACCATTTTCTTCTTAATAAGATTCTCATAATCTCGTGTATCATCAAGTGTCAAAATGTTTTCACCTTTGAATACATTATCAGGTGAATATTCTTCAATCAATTCCTCTTTATCATCTTCTTCGAAGACCTCTTCAATCTTTTCCCATAGATTAGCTGAATCTTTGGGTGTAAATTGATGATTCCTCTCTATAAACTTTTCATCTAAATCTTTCATTTCGGTAGAACAGAGGGGGTGAAGAATCTTGAGCGTGGAACCTGTCCATAACCATTTTTGAACGTTGATAAATCTTTTTTCATATTCAACAATCTCAATAATCGTTTTAGGATGAATCTTCTCAAGTTTCTCTTTGAAACTTTCAATATTATTCATTGTTGCACTAAGAGCTAAAAAATTACAATCATAAAACTTCAGTAGATTTTCATAAATATGTCCGTCATCCTCTTTGTTAAGATTATGTATTTCATCAAAAACTGCGAAATCATATTTTATATTCATGGTACTATAGTAATCCTCAATAATTTCAGGTGTCCCAATAAATATATTCGTTTTTTCATCATATGATAGTATCTCTCCAGGATTAAGAAGAAAACATACTTTGTAACCCATATTAATGAAACTGGCACCCACCTGATATGCGATGGGCTTTGCGGGACACACATACAAAACTCTTGAAAATAATACTCCAGCACAATATCCCACAAAACTTTTTCCCGAAGATGTGGGTGCTTTTACGATCACAGATTTATTCTGTTTCATATGATTAATCGTTTTAAGTTGCCATTCATCTAATGTTTTTTTCTTCTGATCCCAAAGATTTAATGGTGGTAACATATGACTCAACTCTTTCATCATATACAACTTGTAATCATACTCTTCAAGCTTCTTTTCAAACTTAGTAATAATCTCATTATATTTCACATTACTAGTTTTTATTTTATGAAGACTAAAATACAAATTCATAATATGTTGCATATATTTCTTCTTATCAGACCAAAAATACTGTAACAAGCGAAACTTATACTCCACGATACCCTCTTCAGTATTCAAACTTGAGATATTCTTGTAAACGTCTTCATCTACAAGATTATCAATAAAATAATTAATCTTTTTAAAATCACTGGATATAGATTCCTTATACTTCCTTTTCATATTCTCTTCAATTATCAAATCTTTCTTTTTCTTTGTAATCTTTTTATTTTTTTTATTCTTTATAGCATCTTTTACTTGTTTTTCATTTTCATGAGCCTCTAACATATGTTTTACATTGTTCTTGTTTGTAGATATATCACGTATAAACTTCGCAAAATCATTTTTATTAATTTCTTGCCACTTGAGAATATCCATTCTTAATAAGGTGTTTATCAACATATTATATAGAGTAACGAGTTTTTAAGTATAAACCGACTAAGTTTGAACTGCCGAACCAAATAATCTCCCTAAAACAGGTTTTACCATATTATATGTATCAACAATTCTTGAATATTGATTATCATCTAACGAAAATAGTTGACCGAATACTCCCAATTCAATATTGTATTTACGATTTTTATTCATCAAATCGTCATAAAGATTGGCAATAATATCGCTCCGGTTACTTGTATTACATAAATCCTTTTCTAAATCTTGAATTATATTTATTATTTTCTCTATCGCTTTAGGAAATAAATGACCCAAACTATCAACAAAACTCATTACACGATTATATTTTTGTTTGTTATATTCTATATCATCCAAACTCACATTTATACCTAAAAGAGAAAACAATATTGTAAGTATTTTTAGTGTTTTGTTGTATAATCCCTCTGTGCATAAATTATCGGATTGATTTAAATATAACATGTCTATACATCTTCTAATCTCATCGTCAGGAGAATGAATAAACATAACTATTTTTCGTTTAATATATTGAACATCTTCAGGTAATAATTGTGTAAAATCACCGTTCACATTCTTTAATCTCTGAATACTTTCTTGACTATTCTCATCTTTTCCAACTATATCATTTAGGCATTCTTCTACCTGAGGATTGATATTACCCAACATACCCGACAAGTCTGAGTATAGCGTGGATATATTTCCATCTTGTGTTTGTAAAAACTCTGAACGCAATCTATCTAATTTTTTGGCTATCCATGCTCTAGCTAATTCTTCAGGGATAGTTTTATAATATAGTGTTCCATCTTGTCCTCCAAAACTACTACATTTGGGATTCAATTCCGAAAATCCATTACAACGAACTAATTTATCTTGATGATTAGCAAGCATCTGTTCATTGCTCATGGGATTTTTTATATCCACATCTAAAACTCTAATATTATTCAATATAGACAAAATACCATCATTTTGCAACATCTCTTCTGATATAATTTGTTCTGGTAATCCATCTAATTCAGGGGCACTATTATATTCACGATTAATAAAATCTACAATACTAATTGGATTATCTTGTAATAAATCTGAACGCTCAAATACTTCAGAGTTCCTTATAGCATTCAAATCAAAGAGATTCTCTCTTTCTTTACCAGCATTAAGTTCATGCTGATGAGGGAACCATGTACTTATTAATGGAGAACACTGTTTCTGAATATTTGTAAACTGAAATATATCTAATTTATTATCTACATTTTGACTTTTTTCTTTAACTGTATTACCAAGTTCATCGGTAAATAGGTAGGTATTTTCTTCATTAGATGATTTATTGGCATTTAAAGTTTCTTGGTCTAGATCATAAAGATACATTAAATGATCTTGTTTAAAATCTCCAAGTTTTTTTCCCTTTATTATACCAATCGTAGTAAAATCTCCATCAACATTCGTTTTTAATGTATAATCCTCGGTATTATATTTATCCGAAGGAGCTGGTAAATCTTCTCTTATCTCGGAATTGATACCTGAACTAGAACATGGCACACATGAAGCATTAAAATCATTATTAGTGGGGTCCATCGATTCATCAATATAATAATTCTCACCACAGACATTATATTCTATATCAGAAGTAACAACCTCTCCTGGATCGAAATATTTATTCACATAACCCTTTAAATCGGGTATGAGATAACTAGGTTTATAAAAATATTGAGAACCACTACCTTCATCTCTTGAGGAAGGTGCGTCGGTATTATAGTATAAATAACATTCTTCTATATCAGCAGATGTGCTATTATCAGGATATCTCCCTTTAAAATCATTAATAAACTCAGTTGCTTTTTGTTTACCCGCATCATCATCAGAGTAAACAGTATTTGATTCTGTAAAACTTACTCCATCATGTTTTGTTCCTTCTATAACACTTTTACATACTTCAGCAGATGGCATCTTTACTTACATTAATATTAGATAAAAATACTGAATAATATTATCTAATAATATTATCTAATAATATTGAATAATATATTATCTAATATATACACAATGAAAACTGTTAAAAAGGGAGGTGATCTGTTGGGAAAGGGTGCGTATGGGTGTGTTTTCAATATAGAGTTTCCGTGTAGAAACAAAAGAAAAACTAAAAAAAAACGAGGTAGAAAATATATATCCAAGGTATTTTTTCATAAAAGTGCAATAACTGAAGCAAAAGATGAATATGCTACCAATGTTGAAATAAAAAAAATTAAAGGGTATAGAAGATGGTGTGTTTTATGGGATAGATTATGTAAACCCAGTAGTTATAGGGAAATATATACAAAAGACCCCAAAATAAAAGAATGCTTAGACAAGACAAACTTGAGTATTGAAGCGTTTAACGCAAGGAGCGCTATGCTTGTCGGTGAATACGGTGGTTATACAATGGAAAAGGTATTTGATAAAAAGATGAAAAATATAAAAACAAAAGATGATTTTATTTCATTTTTCCTTCGAACTATGAAAAGAATGTTACCACTTTTTGAAGGAATAAAGTCTCTAAAAAGTAATAATATTACACATAGTGATATTAAAAAGGCCAATATAGTTCTAGACGGTATAAATTACAAACTTATAGATTTTGGATTGGCTTGTAAATTAAATGACAATGAAGAATACAAAAAGCGTTCTCTAAGACAATATTACGATGATAGAATATATACACCATATCCAATAGATTTTATTTATACTTTTACAAGTAAAAAACAGGAAAAAATTGACACCGATGCCTATGAAAAAGAAGAATATAAAAATGGTTATGATGAATACACGGATATTCATCAAAAAATATTTAAAAGAGAAAACGTTACCCAAAAAATAGTAGATTTTTTAAGAAATTCTAAAATAAACCGAAAAAAGATATACGATACAATTGATGTTTATTCTTTGGGATATTTAATACCCAAATGTTTTTATTCATCCCTATATTTAAGTGGGGTTGATATCGATACACTAATATCTTATATGAATAGTCCAAAAATTGAACCATTTATAGAACTATTTAAAGATATGACAAAAGAGACATTCTTTAATGAAGGAAATAGAATAACCCCCGTCGTAGCACATTCAAGATTTTCAAAACTTGTTAAAGACATCAATTATTGATAAACACCCTCTATTTATGAACACAGATAAAATTACTATCAACGACTGATAGACCACCCGAATAATTAACTCGTTACTCTCTTAAAGTTGTCACATCTATAAATGGCCACAGAGTAGATGTTGAGTTTTTAAAATAATCTATATTACGCAGTATACCTTCAGTTTCCGTAATATTGTTGTAGTAATTTTTTATTTTTATCTTTTCATCATCTTCGTCATCTTCGTCATCTTCGTCATCTTCGTCATCTTCGTCATCTTCGTCATCTTCGTCATCTTCGTCATCTCCCATCGAGTTAATCCATACTTTGGGATCTACATAACGCCCAAACTCAAACTCACCAAAAAAGTATTTGCGAACATATTTATCTTTGAGGTCAGGATCTAATGGAGATGGGGGAGGGATATCGTAATTAGAATAAAATGGTTGTTTGTTTGTTTTTTTAGTAGGATTATCGGGGTCGTTATAGGTCTCTATATAGTACTTATCATTATTTTTTTCCCGGGGATTATCTACATCCGTATACATGTCTTCATATTTCTCTTTAATGATATAGTCTGTAACAAAATTTATACAACTATTCATATCTTCACCACTTATTTTACAGACTTCAGGATTAATTCCTTCATCATTCTCAGTATATGTATTATTAATGATTATTCTATCTTTTTCAATATCCCCCGTTAAAACGGGAGATCGTGTGTTCAGTTCATCATAACAGGCATGAAAGTTATTTTTTGATGTATCTATATCGGATTCCTGACCATACCACTGTTCACATCTGTGAAACAATTCTAAGTTTTTTCTGAATATATTCCCAATATCTTGATTATCAGCTATCTTATCACCATAATAGTTATATACGTTGTGTTCAAAATAATGGGTGCATTTATTATCACCATCTATTCCCATGAAAGGGGGGCATTCCCCTACCCCGTTACTATTCATATTTGTTAATGAAAGAATATTATTATAATTATTTAGCACATTTCCTTCTCCAGAATCTGGATTATGAAGATTTACCTTTCCATCTAATTCACGTTTCCCCGATTTAGTAGAAGATTGTGAAGTTGGGTTAAAACTTTCACACGTTTCTGAAATAGAACAATATTTCTTACAGTACAAATTATTGTCAGAGTTCAAACCAGTTACAAAATCCTTTTCTTCTATATCATATTTATTCTCACCACCCACATCCGTTCGGGCAATACCCAATGTCTTAAAATCTTCTATATTATAGTCTTCACTATATTTAAATATATTTATATTTTCAAATAGATTTTTATAAAATTCTATACCATCATTTTTAATTGATTCACTGAAAGTTTCCGATATAACATAATCACCCAATACTTTGTCAAAATTATAATTATCATATTTTACATTTGGTGGAGATATGTTAATTTCCGGATCACTACTTATCTGGCAATTATTACTACACCATTGATTCATATCATTATTCCCATTCGAATCTACATCTATAGAACTGGGATGATCTTCTGTATTAAAATAATCATTTAGTGGTCCTATTAGTAACGTCTTATTATCAGTATCATTTACCCCCCTAAAGTAAAACCCCGTGTTTTCTTCTTTATCAGAAAATTGACACACTTCGTAATCACTTTGTTCATCCTCCTTTGTAAAACTGGGTGGATTACACCTGGGATCTACCATATTACAATATTGTTTATGTTGTTTTTCTGCTAAATACTCTGAACACAACGTTGTGGGACAATTCTCTGTGCTATTCGGTATTTGTTCATTTATAGTATTACATTCATTACCTTCTAATCCACAAATGAAACCCATACCTCCACCCGCACCCCCATCTGCTGTCCCACTGGATATCCAATAAGCATTTTTACATATACTATGGTTTACACCATTACACGGATCAGGGGGGTCTACGGGTAGAGACGTTCCATCGCGGGTCTCTTCAATTAAACACTTGGTTTCCTGCTTCCACGGTCCGTGATTACACGTATCAGTGGATATAGGATGTAATCGCACTATATCATCCGCATCACTCTTACTAAAATCAAAATGATCATACAAATAATCTACCTTGACACATTCCAACTTGTCAACTGGTATACTAGAAGATATTTCAGCACCGTTATTTACATTTTTGTTAATATAATCTTTTAAAACCTGACCATTATATTCAGGGTCAATGACTCCGATATCATCCTCTTCATTGCATATTTCTATCATCTTATCTAATAAAGCTTTCTTAGTATCATTATCATTATCAGGAAAGCTTGGATAATTCAATGGAATATGTGATATATTTTCAGTATCTTGTTTATATTCTCCAAATAAATTATATTTATATTTGAATAATGTTGATAAGCTTCCCCCGTTATTTTCGGGACTATATGGTGAACTATCATTGGAGAACTTTATTTCCATTCCGTCACACTTTAATTGGTTCTTATCTGGCCATATTGAATAAAAATTAATAGCTTGAGATGGTTCAGTGCTTAATAGATCTACTTCTCTTTTCATGCTATCAATATCCCCTAAATAAACAGAACATTTTGTATCTTCAGAAATCACTACGCTGGAATAATCAATCAATTCATCAACATATTTATTTATACCCAATTCGGATGCTTCATTTTTTAGAGTAGGAATATTATCCACATCTTCTATCATTTTTTTTAGAATATTTTTCGCCATAGGATCAATAAGGTCATCGATCCATCCAAAATATCTTTTAAAAGTATACCTTATTGTATTCAAACTTGGTCCCGTGCTCGATGATACAATATTTTTAACAGTCATACCGTTCAAATCACTAAACTTACCCATAATTTCAATCGGAACTCCCATTCCGGGACCTATATCATCACTTATTGAATCATAAATATTGGATATAAAAAAACCCAGACCACAACATTCTGGACTATAATTATAAAACTCATATTCAGTCCGACACAAAAACTCCGAAGAAAATACCATCCAACTATTCGGACCATGAGTCGGATTAGCTTTAAACTCTAAAATATTATCCATACCATAATTATCTTTATCTAAATTAGCAAAATCATCACCACTCTTACATGCTGGTATTGTTTTATTATCTTTTTTCACTCTATCTACAACCCTATGTATAACAGTATCATAATAAGAATAAGAACTATTGCCATCAAAATAGTGGTAATCATATTGCAACAAATGCTTATAGAATAAATAATTTGAGAAATAAATGCGCATAGTGATCTTATGTGATAATATATCAATCTTATCATCAGATATAGCATATTTGGCGAGTTTAAACCGAACATTTCGATACAATACATCAGGCATACAAGAGCGCAGAGCGTTTGATTCCGTGATTCTTTCTTTTCTCCAAGAGAATTGTGGGTTGTGCGCTCCCGATGCAGGGTGATCACACGTCGCCAAGAAATAATCACCTTTTTGAGAAGAAAACTCTATTTTTCCATCTATCGATGTGGGATATACTACCGAGGATGGAGATTGGGGGTCCTCGGGCTTCCGTTCAATAAGGGATAGACTATATATGTAATTATATGCGGTTCTGTCATCATCATCGATAGAATATGTTTGAAAAAGTTCGGTATTCAAGAGAACTTTTTCATTCAGATTAAAATCATCTTCAAGGTCCACCCCTCCTTTCGCATTATACAGGATATTTGCCTTAGTGCGCTCCTCCGACGGATTATTTTGTATCTCGGTTTCTAAATCTAATTCTATATCAACTATATATGTAAACTGATAATTGAATATAGCATCAAGTAATACTCTTAATTTTAAAAACTCAGTATTAATCGTAAATTTTTCTAATTGACCTTTAGTTATATTACCTAAACTTATGAATCTTTTTGGTGGCTTATTAGGTCGTCCCCCCCTACTGTCGTCTCTTATTTTTAAATAATTCTGGTCATTATCAGAACTCACCAAACCATTGCCCGCCGAGTCCTTCACCAGACCCGCAACTACCGACTTGTTCGCTGGATCTTCTTCCCACCACTCTTCACCATATATCTCTATCAGTTGAACTTTCGGATCATCGTATGTTCTTTCCCACGCGTCAAAATCAGCCAGTCCGCTAATATCATATAAAGAGAATGTGTTATTTGAAGGTACAACATTATCTATCGTATAATTTTTTCCCCCATCATCTAGATATATTAATACTTCGTTATTATTTACAAACCAAGGAAGATCTTTGTATGTAAGCGGATAACGATATATATCATCTAATGAGATAGTAATGTTTCGATCTTTAGGACTCCAAGGGATATTAATATTTCTGTCATATTCATCCCCTTTTCCAGCAATAGTCATCTCCATGAAAACCATACATGTTTCATTCTGATCAAAAAGAGCATTTATATCTAGCGAATCAATACTATCATTCTCTACATATGACGGATAATAACTATTTTTCAGATGTTGTATATTATTACCCCACGAAATACATTTATCTGAGACTGTCTTTCTTGGATGATACAACGGTCCCCCAGCAATATTCCCCCCCTCATCAACGGTCGTATCACCATCAACATTCTCCTCTCCTTCAACATTCTGCTCCCCTATTGGTGAGTTCCATTCACACCAATTTTCACAATCTTTTCCATCAGTGGTCCTGGTATGTTCTTTCATTTGTTGGAAATCATAACAGGTATCACATACTCCATAAGAACCGTTGTATTTACATAGGTCTATTTTATCTTTTATTTCTTCATGTTTTGTTTTGAACTTGGATATATATTTTTTAATTTTAGCAGATGTATTAACATCGGTATTTTTCAACGCATAATATTCATAACCTATATCTTTAAGAGTTAAGTCAATATTATTATCCCCCGAAGGAACAATAATATCTGGAAATTCCTTTAGACGTGAACATTCCTGGGGTATTACATCGTTCAGACCGTTCAGATCGTTCAAAAATAAACATCCATAAGGTGTATCTCTGACAATTTTATCACAGTCGGGTTTATACCAATCTCCCACTTTACCATCCTTAGATTTAGAGTTAATGGTGCAATTACATTTATTAGTAAAATAAGTATCTAAAAAACCATCAATGTCGCCTAAACTATTTTCAGTTGAAATATAACTCTTACTTTGTGTGTTCAAATATATATCACACGTTAGTTCATTGACACATTCTCCTTCACCATATTCTTCATCTATCTTGAAGGCTGTCCCTGGGGGACAATCTGAACAAGTATCCATCTTATCGTTATAAACTTTTCCCAGATACCAACACGGGACTTCATCGTCTACAATTGGTATATCGCTATTGTCTACTTGAACCCGAGTATCGGCAAAGTTTGAGTTATTGTATAACATATTATATGTAAAAGAATCATCATCATCATCCGGATAAGAAATTAAATCATAAATAGATACAGTATTACATATCATACTTTTTATAAAATCGTTTGCGTGATATTCAGATTGTCTAATACTATTACACGATTCGTCTAGAGTTGGATAACATATACTATCCCCCCCACCAATGGATGTTTTTTTTACATTATACTTCTTACACAAATTATCTGTCTCACAGTTCCCTTCGTCCCTTTGACTACATATTTTATAATTCTTACTCGTTTGAACTGGTGTGTGATTTCGGGATACCTTAGAACATTCTCCATCATTTTCAGAATAATATTTCCGCGGACAATGTTGAATACATTTTCCATCTATACTTTCTGGAATCGGACCATCTATATAATCGTATGTAATCCATTCACACGACTTATGTGTGTCATCATTACTATCGGGTGCTTCACATTCACGTCTACTTGTTCGATCAATACACGATAATATACTATTATCTTCACCATTTTCATAATTACCTCGAATACCACACATATTATCACTCCCGTGAATATCTCTCCTGAATGTTTTGTTCTTCGGGGTTAATATATTCTTATCAAAACAAGATAAACATTTCGTATTCGGAAAATATTCATCATCACCCTTATTGGGGACTGTCCCCTTTATATTGAATATATTTATTGAAGATGGTTTCGACCCAATAAGTTTTCCTATTTTGCTTTCATTTTCAGAACAAACTCCGACAGTACATTTATTCGTTATGCAATCAGAATCTGCGGAACACCCTTCATCTATACCGTTAGAAAATACTGAAAGTTTATTATTGTCTATAGCACCAGGGTAGGGGGGAATAAAATTATCTGAATAACATCTCTGTGGGGTGTCTACTGACTGTATCGTATTAGTTTTTATTTCTTGATTTAGTAGAATATCATCGGTTTTACTATTGAAACTTCTGTATTTTTCCTTACCTAATAATTCATTAGCGTTTTCACCGTTTTCACCGTTTTTAGTATAATATCCCATATATTCATTATTTGGTACTTTCACACAAGTATTGTCCATTACTCTTTTACCGGGTTCGCATATATCCCATGCCTCGTGAACCTTGCAAAAAGTGTTTTCGGAGCATTCCTGAATGCCGAAATCCACACAGGGGTCTATAGCTACATCATTTGGATAAGAACAAAAATCATTTTGTTCATCATAAACACACCTCATAGTATTAGAATTATCAGAAGGACACGCACTGGTTGGTAAATACGTGCCATTTTCCGTATCAGAACGTGCCAAAAAGTAGTAATATAATAGGAGTAATATTTTAAGAACTTCTCTGTATATATTACTCTTTATTATTATATTATTTATATCAATATCTTCAGTATTATCTTGATATGTTACATATATATCACTATATATATCATCTATTCCATCATTTAGGGTTTTTGGAGGATTTGATTTGATAGTATGTATAAATTTTTTTAGAACAGGAATGTATTTATCTTCAATTAAATTATTACCACTATATAAACCGGTAGTATCCTTATCATAATTCCCATAAAAAGTTATCATTTTTGCAAAATCATCACTTAATTTTAGATCACTTATATGTCCACCACTTAAAAAATCTATCAGTATATTTTTGTGGTTTTCATCAACGGTTAGGAGTGGAATCTTCACTATACTACTATCGAACTCCATTAGTATAGATTCCATATGAGATATTTTAAGATCAAAATTAGCATCAATACACTTGAACTTATCAAATGAACATATACTCTTCTTGTTACAAGTATCCCTATCCGTATCATATTCACAGTGAGTTGTTTCATCACATTCTTGTCTCTCTGTAATAGCAGAACACTCAACCTTTTCACTATCCATGTCCAAAATTGTATATGTGCACGGTATATCTATATCACCGTAATTTTCTCTTTTCCCCTTGCATTTTATAGGTATATTCTTATCAGAAAACTCATTACATCTCTTCTGAATTGGATCATAAAACTTGCCGAGTATTTGATTACAATAAAATACCATACTATTATCATAACCAGAAGACAAAGTATCTTCTAACATAGAATAATACTTACCGAAAAAATTACCCGATTCATTATTATCAGAGGCATCGTTGTTATCAACCCCTTCTTCTACATTTGTATATTTCATTAATATCTTATATGAAAGAATAATTATAAGAATTATTATAACATCTCTACCCATAATCCTATATATTATGAACTATATTTTTTTTTCATAATAAATTTGATTTTAAATCTATAAATCTATAAATCTATAAATCTACAAATAATAAACCGATAAATCATGCGTTGTTATGAGTGTAATAAGACTATCTGTGATAAACCATGGATCATCTATGAGAATGAAGATGGTTCTGTAAAAAACATTTGTGGATATTTATGTTCCAAGAATTGCCCTGATATAACACACTATAACTACAAACACATCAAGAACCCAGAGGATTTTACACTCAATTTAATTCCCATTATCCCAAAAATAGAAGAACTTAAACTATTATCCATTGATGAAATATCTGAGATGAATAATTCTAAAAAGACACAATATAACAATCATCTAGAGAGAATGTTTGAAAAAGATGAGGGGAACATAAAACTATATGAAGAACATATGGTGATAGAAAAATCATACCAAGAACAAGGATATATATCAAATACCTATAATGATGATGATGATGATTATTAAGTTGATCTTATAAAAAGATTATATAGGTATTAATAAATGAACAATATATCTGATGATAATGTGGGTGAAATACTAAAAAAGAGTGAATACCATTTTTTTTATTTTTCAGCCCGATGGTGTGGCCCCTGTAAAAGTTTGTTACCACTGGTAGAAGAATTATCCAATCGAAACACTAACGAAAATCTTATTTTTCACTATGTGGATATCGACACAAATGATAAATTATGTGATTCATGTAAAATAAAACAGGTACCCAGTTATGCCGTTATAAAAGATAAAAAAGTTCTGGGAATAGATACAGGAGCTAATATTACCAAAGTGGGAAATCTTTTGAAAGAGTGTCTAAATAAAGATACTTTAAACATCTTAAAGAGTTAACAATATCTTTATATTACAAGATAATATGAGTTTTGAAGAAATGAATCTGGGGGAGAATCTCTTAAGAGGTGTATATGCATATGGTTTTGAGGATCCTTCAGAAATACAGAAAAGGACTATTCCAGTATTTAGCAGTGGTAAGGATATGATAGCTCAAGCACATTCTGGTTCGGGGAAAACAGGAGCTTTTTCTATTGGGGGTTTGAATAATATTAAAGAAGATCTTTTAAAGACACAGTGTATTATTTTATCTCCAACAAGAGAATTAGCTGAACAGACACACACTTTCATAAAAGAAATAAGCAGTTACACTAAAATAACTTCAGAAAAGTTAGTTGGTGGGACAAACGTTAGAGAATGTCAACAGGCATTAGAAAAAAACCCCCACGTGATTATTGGAACACCGGGGAGAGTTACAGATATGCTCAGAAGAAAATGTCTTTATACAGATGGAATAACCACCTTTATTATAGATGAAGCCGATGAAATGTTATCTCACGGATTTATTGATTCTATTCGCGATATATTTAATTTCATTCCTCACGAAACAACTGTATATCTTTTTAGTGCTACTATGCCCGAAGAAATATTATTACTCTCAAATAGTTTTATGAATAATCCGGAAAAGATTTTGGTGAAAAAAGAAAATCTTACATTAGACGGTATATCACAATATTATATAAATGTAAAAAAACATTCGTGGAAGTTTGATACATTAATTGATATATATT
>ENA-OQVM01002864-OQVM01002864.1-marine-metagenome-genome-assembly--contig:-NODE-2864-length-19412-cov-25.822912_pt1 | contig 19412 bp, 18 predicted proteins | sample MGYA00237776_ERZ505498 | MGnify/ENA primary metagenome ERZ505498 (study PRJEB26159, sample SAMN06265151) | marine metagenome | isolation source: Helgoland LTER site | place: Germany:Helgoland, sampling... | reverse complement strand
TGGAATTGGTAGACACGTTGGACTTAAAATCCAATGGGCAGTAATGCCCGTGCGGGTTCAAGTCCCGCCTTCTGTACAGATGAAAAGCTCGAATATTTTGTTCGAGCTTTTTTTATGCCCAAAATTGAAGGAAATTTATTTATGTAAGTTTTAGGCAGAAAACAAACACTTCAAACTTATTGGGGTCAAAAACATAACCCTAAGGCTAGAGATTTTTATTTTAAAAACTTCTACGAAAATTTATAATAAACAAAGCCTTAATTTAAAATTCAGTTATTTCAAGTCTGTATTAAATTTGTAAATAAGTTGTTCGGTATAGATCTTTTTTATATAATCTATCAGCATTTTATTAATTACTTTTTTAGGCGACTCAGAATAATCAACATTAATAATTTGCTCTGATTTAATCCAATCGTTAATAATTTTAACGTTGTCATAACTTAAATCATAAATTACGGGAACTCCCATCTTTTTTAGAGATTCAGCATTGCATTTTTGTTCGTATTGATTTTTCATTGGAATAACCAAAAGTTTTTTTTTCAGATAGAGAGCTTCTGATGGAGTTTCAAAACCAGCACCACAAAAAACCCCACTACAATTAATTAATTTTTTATTGAAACTATTTCTTGAAATTGGCCTTACTATGATATTACCATATCTATATTTTTCTTTAGTCTGTTTTGAAAATACTACCCAATTAGTTTTGTAAATTTTTGTTAATACACTGATGATTTTTTTGTCCTCAAAAGCAGGTAAATAAACTACAAAATATCTTTTTTTAGTTTCACTTTTTTTTTTCAGTTCTTTTTTTATTATGGGTAAGTATATATTAGAATCATAGGCTTTAAAGTGAAAACCATACCCAACCGAAGTTGGAGCATAATACTTTAAAATAAAATTAGATAGTTTAGCTTTTTTTTGAGGTCTTGGCACCTTTTTATTAAGTAAACTATACTGATGGCTAAGGGCAATACAATGTTTTTTTCTTAGCAGGCAAGCCCATGCCGTGACAGGTTCAAAATCGTTAATCACAAAATCATACTCACTCAAAGGTAGTCGAATGATATCTTTAAAAAACTGCAAAAATTTCATTTGAATTATGGTCTTCCAGATGTCAATACCACCATTTTTACCAAATACAAAACTTAGTCCATTTAAGTTAAATCGTATGGGCTGCCCTAATTCAATATCGGCAGATGTTCCACTTATTAATACATCCACTTGAACATTTTTTTGAAGATATGGTAAAAGTTCTTTAGCTCTTGAAATGTGACCGTTACCAGTAGCCTGAATAGCGTAAAGAACTCTCATATATTTATTGAATTCAGGTTGATATCTTCTACCAAATCTGAAAATAAAGTTTTAACATCTTTATAATCTTGGTCGTCTTTTTTCTCATTTTTAAATAATACGGGGTCATATTCAAATAAAGTCCATTTGTTCTCATGGTATTCCAAAGCAGTCATATTTTCAATCCAATCCCCTGAATTTAAATAGGTAAGACTCCTATCTTTTGTGTGAATAGTTTTAATACATGGCTGATGAATATGCCCACAGACTACATAATCGTAATGATTTCTTAAGGCAATAGAGACTACTGTGCTTTCAAATTTATTTATAAATGAAACTGCTGCTTTGACTTTATTTTTAATGGTTTTTGAAAAAGAAAATTTTTCTTGACCAAATAGCGTTAAAATTTTATTTACTAATGAATTTAATAAAATTAAGAAATCATATCCAAATCCACCCAATCGAGTGAGCCAGCGTGAATGTTGCATAGTCACATCGAAAACATCGCCATGAAAGAACCACGCTTTTTTACTATTCAAATTAAGTGAAAGTTTATTTGTTATTTTGAATCCTTCCAATTCAAAATTTAAAAAACGCCTCAGTGCCTCGTCGTGATTTCCAGCGATGTAATGAACCTTTGTACCATTGGAAACAAATTTTAAAACTTGTTTAATAACCTTGGTGTGATATTTATCCCAGTGACGCTTATTGAATTGCCAAATGTCTATAATATCTCCATTTAAGACTATTGTTTTTGGATCAATACTTTTTAAATACAGATTTAATTCTTTTGCACGACATCCAATAGTTCCTAAATGAGTGTCAGAAATAACTACTAGATCTACTAATCTTTTGGGGTTGGAGTTTGACATAAAACAAATGTAAAAATTAAGTTTAATCTTTAGTTTTAGCCAACATTATCATTGATAAATGATTATGTTAAGAAACCATGAAACAACCTCCAAAAATTCCTCAATTTGTTAATTTTAGTTATCCTAAACTTAAAATTTATTGATTTGATGAATTGCCCAAAACATAATTATATTGATTAGTTTATTTACATTTTAATTACAAAGAAAGTTTTATTTAACATTTTCTAAACTTTTATGGTTGAATTAAATTACTGTAAGATAATTTTCAATTAATAAACAATAAAATCATTACATATAATTTTGTTACAACAATAAATTAATAATCATGAAATCTTTTTGTATCACATCTTTATTACTATTAACCATTACTTTTTCGTTAGCACAAAATTCAAGTCTTAAAGGACGTATTATAGACTCTAATGGGTTCCCTCTTCCAGGGGCCACCTTAGAAGCTAAACCCTCAGGAAAATTTGCTGTTACTGATTTTAATGGATTCTTCACAATTCTAGGAATAGACGGTAACCAAACTCTCAAGATATCCTATTTAGGATTTGAAACTCTTGAAGAAACCATAAACCTTACTAAAGGAGAGACTACAACACAAACTTTTACTTTAACTCCTTCAACTAAGAAGCTTGAAGAAATTGTTATTTCTGTCTTTCAAAATGGAATCATCAAAGGCTTAAACAAACAAAAATCTGATTTAAATGTGACCAATGTAGTTTCTGCAGATCAAATTGGTAAATATCCTGATGACAACGTGGGAGATGTCCTAAAGCGTGTTACGGGGATTAGTATGCAAGGCGACCAAGGAGAAGCTCGAAATATAGTTATGCGTGGTCTTGGGCCAGGTCTTAATTCAGTTACACTCAATGGAGAACGAATTCCATCAGCTGAAGGTGATAATAGAAATATACAACTGGATCTAATTCCCTCGGCAATGATTCAAACAATTGAAGTTAACAAGACCTTGACACCTGATATGGAGGCTGATGCGATTGGGGGTTCTATAAACTTAATTACACGTTCCAACCCAAGTGGTTTTAGAGCAAATATTACTGCTGCTGGGGGAGGTCAACCTATAAGAGAAGGAGGTTTTAATTCTAATTTTGCAGTTGTTATTGCCGATAAAGTTTCTGATAAATTTAGCTATACATTTTCTGGTACAATCCAAACAAAGGAATATGGTTCAGATAATATTGAATTTGAATGGAACGATCCCGATGATTGGACAGAAGATGGGCCTATTAATGAGATGGATATCAGACGATATGATGTCAAAAGAACCCGCCGCAGTCTCAGTTTAAACTTAGACTATAATCTTGATAAAAACAATCTACTTTACTTCAAATCTATTTATAACCATAGAGATGATTGGGAAAATAGATTTAGGATGCGTGTTAGAAGTATTGATATGGAAAACATGAATGCAACCATCAGACGTCAAACTAAAGGAGGAATCAATAACGACGACAATGAAGGAACTCGCTTAGAAGATCAAAAAACTCAAAAGTTCTCATTAGGTGGTGAGCATCAATTTGGGAAACTAGGATTAAATTGGAAAGTAAGTTCTTCAAAAGCAAGCGAAGATAGGCCAGATGAACGCTATGTGCGATATCAATCAGATGTAGATATACCATTTACCTCAATAGATATTAGTAATCCTGAATTCCCTAAATTTAATTGGGATGGTGGCTTGTGGAATGATCCTTCAAATTACGAATACAGACAAACCCAAGAAGCTTTTAAGACGACTGAAGAGGAACACAAAGTCTATAGACTGGATTTAGATTTGCCTTACAATAATAATGATGAATTTAAATTTGGTTTTAAGTATAATGATAAAACCAAAATGCGAAATGACATTTGGTATGAGTATGACAATGGCTTGGCCAATTTGAATAGTATTTCAAATTTTGATGCGACCATCGATAATTATGAAGCTGGTGCAGACTATCAAAGTGGAATTTTTATGACTGCGGATGCTTTGGGTAATTTAAGTTTAGGAGGTGTGACTGATCCAAATTTTGACAGTTATGTTATGGACGAATTTGCTGCTGGAAATTATGATGCTAATGAAGCAATTACCGCATTTTATGCCATGGTAACAGACAAACTATCTAATAATCTAACAATGATTGCTGGTGCTCGTATCGAAACCACCAATATAGAATATAAGGGATACGAATTTGATGAGGAGACAATGGAAACCCCAGATCAGTTAGGGGTTGTTACAGGGGGTTCAAAATACTCAAACATACTTCCTAATTTAACATTTCAGTGGGATGTTAATGATAAACTAAATATGAATCTTGCCTTTACTCAGTCTTTAGCCCGCCCAGCCTATTTTGATTTAGTCCCTTACGAGTACTCTAATTCAGAAGATCAAGAGTTGCAATTGGGTAATCCAGACTTGAATCCGTCACTTTCTTCAAATATTGACTTTATGGCTGAATATTATTTTGATGGTTTTGGATTGTTTTCAGTCGGTTATTTTAATAAGCAAATTGATGACTGGATTTATCAGTTTACTACCAATGACTTTACTTATAATGGTGTCTCTGGTTACGAAATGGACCAGCTTAGAAATGGTGAAAAAGCTACGGTTGATGGCTTGGAGATTACCTATCAAACAAGATTTTTAAAGAATTTTTTGTTTATGGGGAACTACACAACAACTAGTTCTTCAACTGATAGGGTTGAAGGCAGAGATGATGTTCCTCTGGTAGGACAAGTAGATAATATGTACAACTTATCGCTTGCTTATGAAAACAGCAAATTTTTTGTAAGAGCTTCATTTAATTATTCTGACGGTTCCCTTGATGAATTAAGTGATAACACTTCTGAAGATCGTTACTATGACGAGCAATCTTTCCTAGATATTAATGCCAACTATAGAATTAATGACAATTGGAGTTTATTTGCGGAAGGGAAAAATTTAACAAATCAACCTTTGAGATATTACCAAGGGATTCAATCTAGAACCATGCAACTAGAATATTATAACCTCAGTTGGGTTGCAGGAATTAAATATGATTTTTAGTGAAGAAATGTATTATAATTTTTAGTTTGATAAAAGTTTTTTTTGTCATAGCACAAGAACCCAGACAGCTGGGTTCCTTGCTATACAAAGAGGTCAGTGCGGACATTGAAACAGCTCCAGTTTTTGCTAGAGATGATGCTGCTGACGACATTTGTATTTTAGAAAATAAATCAGCGCCAGATCAATCTCTCATTATTTCCTCCGATAAAAAGTATGGAATCATTGTTTACGATTTAAAAGGAGATAAAATCAATGAATATAACCTTGGCAGAATCAATAATGTAGATATTATTCCGTCTAAAAGTTTAGAACACCATTTTATAGTTTGTGGTACAAATCGCAGCCATAACTCCATTGACTTATACCTTTTTAACGAATCTGGAGCACTTGTAAAGCACCTTTTGAGAACGAAAGTTAAGTCTCTCAAAGACGTTTATGGTATTACCTTTTATAACGGAGATGTCAACACTTATTTGTTTGTTAGTGATAAGAAAGGTCATGTTGAACAGTGGATCTACAACAATGATGAGTCTGAACCAAAAATATCAAAGCTAAGATCTTTAAAATTTTCTTCACTAGTTGAGGGAATTGTAACAGATGAATTTAAAGCAAAGGTATACATTGCACAAGAGCGCAAGGGCATATGGGAAATCAATGTAAGCCCAGCATTACCATTGAATCGCAAACTCATCTACAAGAAAAATAAGTTTATAAAGCCTGACTTTGAAGGGTTAACACTTAGAGATGAGACCAACGGTAAAGGACAGCTTATAGCATCAATACAAGGCTCAAACGGTTATTTAGTTTTAGATCGGCAGACCCTATCACCTTCTTACTTTTTTAGAATTATAGGCGGAGAAACTATCGACGGTACTACTGAAACTGATGGTATTGACGTATCAACAATCTCAACCAAAAAATTTCCTAAAGGTTTCTTTATTGCTCAGGACGATGATAACGATGGATTGAACCAGAATTTTAAAATCGTGGATTGGCAAAAAATAATGAAATGAACAAGCCCTTAACCATCATTTTTATATTATTGTCATATTTATCTTTTTCTCAAAAGATCACAAAATCTTACAACCTTTCCAAGTTGTTGGACGAAACATCGGGGCTAGAAATTCTTGAAGATTATTTTATAACTCACAACGATTCGGGAAACGATCCAGCACTTTATTATCTAAATAAAAAAGGTAAAATCATTCAAAAGAGATTATTGGAGGGACATACAAATATTGATTGGGAGGATATTACCAAAGATGAGGCTTACTTTTATGTGGCAGACATGGGAAACAATTATGACAATCGTAAAGATTTAAAAATTCTCAAAGTCCCTATCGATCCAAACAGCCTTGAAGACATTAAAATAATTTCTTTTTATTACCCCGAACAAAAAAAATTTAATTACGAAATAAAATCAATGTTCGATGCTGAGGCATTAGTTTCTGTTGGAGAATCTCTCATTATTTTTACAAAAAATAGGGCTAGTAAAACAACTCAAATATATAAGTTACCTAAAATTTCTGGCCATTATAAGGCAGAAAAAATAGGAACCCTGAAAACTCAATCTATTGTAACTGGTGCTGATTACCGTGATGACCTGCGGATTTTGGCCTTAACCTCAACCATTGATTTTAACAACTACTATTTACTTTTGTTAAAGAATTTTGATTTCAGCGCTAAGCCAGACTATACGATTGACATGTATGAGATACCAATTGGTAAATCTCAAGTAGAAGCCATAAAAATCATAAATCCACGAGAATTTTGGCTCACCTCTGAGGACGAAAATAGTACAAACAGTGCACGCCTTTTTAGCATGAAATTATAGTTAAAAAACTTGAAAAATAAAAAAATTTGAACTAGTTGCTCAGGATGATGATAACAATGGATTTAATAAGAATTTAAAATTATATATTGAAAAAAAATAACGAAATGATTAATATTTCATGTGAGTTTCTCTTTAATAAGAGAATAATATCAATCTTATTATAAAAAAAGCCAAGACATATGTCTTGGCTTTTTTATATTTATATATGTTTTATTGTTTTGCTTCTGTACCGGCAACAACTTTCATCAAAGGTCTCATTTCCCAAGTTACTTTTTCTAATTTGTCTAAAGGTAAGTCCTTTACAACTCCTTCTCCTGCAAGATGTCTCATAGCATTAGCTAAACTATCATAGGAATCATAAAACATTATAGATGAGTAGTCTTGTCCTTGCGGGGTTATTTTAGTTGCCATTCCCCATCCAACCATACCGTGGTCACTCATGTTTTTCTTAAAATGTGGTAGCACGTATTTTTTAGAACTCGCCGCAACTGCATCTACATCATCTGGAGTGGCAAAATTTAAAATAACATATCCGGCTTGTGCAGTGTTAGGTATTGTCATTTTCATTTGATAGGTATAACTCCTGTCAAATTTATACTTTGAGCTATCACTAAATAATACATCAGGCTTAATTCCTACTACTTTTTCAGAATTATTCCACCACATGTTGTTATTTGCAGCAGTATTGATATCTGGATAAGCGTTTACCCACATGTAATTATAATCATCTGGCCCAGGATTTGTACTTTGTAATAAAGCCCAACCTAAAAGGTTTCCATTGTTTACGGCATCTTGTGCAATTTGCTTACTGTAATTCATTTCTACATTTAAAAATTGCTCAACATCTCCTTGCTCAACTTTTACAGGAGTAAATACAACTATTTGAGCCAGTAAAATATTGATGCTAAATAATGCAATAAGTGAACTAAATACTTTTTTTTTCATTTTAAAATTGTTTTATAGGTTAAAAACAACAAGATAAATTTTTTAATTGTATAATACAACTAATATTAAATTTTTAGCACTGAATTCTGATTGATTTTTTACAGCGTAATTTGTCTGTCTATTTGTTGATCTAATGAGATAAATGTTTCCGTTCTTGAAACCCCTTTTATTCGTTGAATATCATTGTTGAGTAAATACATAAGATCTTCATTATTTTTACTCAGTATCTTTATTAAGATTGCCCAATTACCAGTTGTGTAATGGCTTTCTACAACTTCAGGTATTTGTTTTAGCTTTTTTATTGCTGACGAATACATTGCTGCTGAATCTAAAAAAATACCCACAAAGGCAGTGGTAGTATATCCCAAAGCTTTTGGATTCAAAATTAGTTTTGAACCAGCCATTAAATCAGAGCTTTCTAGTTTTCGTAAGCGTTGATGAATTGCTGCTCCAGATATCCCAACTTCTCTAGCTATTGATAAAATGGGTGTTCTAGCATCTTCAACAAGCCTTTTGATTATAATTTTATCAATCCCATCAATTTTGATTTTACTAGCCATAGTTTTGTGTAATTTGTGAATGTAATTTTCAAATATATTAAAAAAGGGAGAATATAACTATATTCTCCCTTTTGCTAATATTATATAAGTAAAAAATATTATTTTGATTTCATTTCAAAACCTTCCATGAATTTTGTGGTGTAGTTTCCAGCAATATAATCTGGATGATCCATTAATTGTCTGTGGAATGGAATGGTTGTTTTAACACCCTCTATAATAAACTCATCTAGAGCTCTTTTCATCTTGTTAATTGCTTCTTCTCTAGTTTGTGCCGTAACAATAAGTTTTGCAATCATTGAATCATAATTAGGCGGAATCATATATCCAGAATATACGTGAGTATCTAAACGAATCCCATGGCCACCTGGAGCATGAAATGTTGTTATTTTTCCTGGTGAAGGTCTAAAATTATTGTAGGGATCTTCTGCATTTATTCTACATTCTATAGAATGTAATTTTGGCAGATGGTTTTTTCCAGAAATAGGAACTCCGGCTGCAACTAATATTTGCTCTCTAATTAAGTCATAATTTATAACCTCTTCTGTAATAGGGTGTTCTACCTGTATACGAGTATTCATTTCCATAAAGTAGAAGTTTCTATGTTTATCAACTAGAAATTCTACTGTTCCAGCACCTTCATACTTTATGTATTCTGCTGCTTTTACAGCTGCTTCCCCCATCTTATCTCTTAATTCATCGGTCATAAACGGAGAAGGAGTTTCTTCTGTTAGTTTCTGATGACGTCTTTGAACAGAGCAATCTCTTTCAGATAAATGACAGGCATGACCAAAAGAATCTCCTATAATTTGAATTTCAATATGTCTAGGTTCTTCAATTAACTTTTCTAAATACATGGCATCATTTCCAAAAGAGGCCTTGGCTTCTTGTCTAGCAGAATCCCATGAGTCCTGAAGTTCTTCAGCTTTCCAAACAGCTCTCATTCCTTTACCCCCACCACCAGCAGTAGCCTTTAACATAACTGGATATCCGGCATCTTTGGCTAATTTTTCACATTCTTTAAAATCTTTTATGATTCCTTCAGAACCAGGTATACAAGGAACACCTGCTGAAATCATGGTAGATTTTGCTGAGGCTTTATCTCCCATTTGATCAATCATTTCTCCAGTAGCTCCAATAAATTTAATATCATGCTCTTCACATAATTTGGAGAATTTTGCATTCTCAGATAAAAAACCATAACCTGGATGAATGGCATCTGCATTTGTAATTTCTGCTGCTGCAATGATATTAGACATTTTTAAATAGGAATCAACGCTAGGTGCTGGTCCTATGCAGACAGCTTCATCTGCAAACTTAACATGTAAACTTTCAGCATCTGCTGTAGAATAAACAGCTACACTTTTTATCCCCATTTCTTTACAGGTTCTAATTACTCTTAAAGCAATTTCACCTCTGTTTGCAATCAATATTTTTTTAAACATAATTGTATTATTTTGTTCTTAATGTTAAAAGACAGTAATGTATCTTTTAACTAAAAAATTAAGAAGGATCTACCAAAAATAAGGGTTGGTCAAACTCTACAGGAGATGAATCGTCTATAAGAACCTTTACAATAGTTCCAGAAACTTCAGATTCAATTTCATTGAAAAGTTTCATTGCTTCAATAATACATACAGTGTCTCCAACATTTATGGTGCTACCAACTTCAACAAATAAAGGTTTGTCTGGAGCGGGTTTTCTATATAGTGTCCCAATAATTGGTGATTTGATGGTTACGTATTTAGAGTCATCATTTTTACTTTCTGGAGCTGGAGTTGCAGGTGTTTCACTTACTACTTGCGGAGTAGAAGCTTGTATAACCTGAGGAGCTGCCATGATTGGAGCTGGCTGGGTATAGGTAACTTCAGTTCTCTCAGAACCAGTTTTAATGGTGATTTTTATATCTTCCATTTCTAACTTAACTTCATTTGCTCCTGATTTAGCAACAAATTTGATAAGATTTTGAATTTCTTTAATATCCATTACACTTAGTTTTAATTTTTTTATTTTATGAATTATAAGCCCATTTTAAGTAAATAGCTCCCCAAGTGAAGCCACCACCAAACGCGGCAAATATTAAATTATCTCCTTTTTTTAATTGATTTTCGTAATCTGCAAGTAACAGCGGTAGAGTAGCAGAAGTAGTGTTTCCATATTTGTGAATATTCATCATTACTTTTGAACTATCTAAATTTACTCTTTTTGCTGTAGCTTCAATAATTCTTTTGTTAGCCTGATGAGGAACTAGCCAATTAATTTCGTCATGAGAAAGGTTATTTCTTAATAACATTTTCTCAGCTACGTCTGCCATGTTAGATACAGCAAATTTGAAAACTGTTTTACCCTCTTGATGAACAAAATGTTGCCCATTTTTCAGAGTGCTCTCTGAGGGAGGAAGTATAGAACCACCTGCTTCAATTTTCAAAAATTCTCTTCCAGAACCGTCACTTCTTAGATACTCATCTTGAAGACCTAATCCGTCTGAGTTTGGTTCAAAAAGAGCTGCACCAGCTCCGTCACCAAAAATAATACACGTAGCTCTGTCTGAATAGTCAATGATAGAGGACATCTTATCTGCTCCTATAAGTAATACTTTTTTATATCTGCCAGATTCTATGTAAGAGGCTGCTGTAGACATGCCATATAGAAAACTTGAACAAGCTGCTTGAAGATCGTATGCAAAAGCATTTGTAGCTCCTATTTCAGTTGCAGTATAAACCGCTGTAGAGGCTACTGGTAAATCAGGAGTTGCGGTTGCAACAATAACCATGTCTATGTCTTCTGGGTTAATTTTTGATTTTCTCAGTAAGTTTTGAGCTGCTCTGATAGCCATGAAGGAGGTCCCTTGATTAGGCTCTTTTAAAATTCTCCTTTCTTTGATGCCTGTTCTTGTGGTAATCCAGTCATCATTTGTTTCAACAAGAGTTTCCAGTTCTTTATTGGTTAAAACGTAATCAGGAAGATACTTCCCAACTGCTGTTATAGCTGCAGTTATTCTAGACATATTATAACTTATTATAAGGAGGATTTTTATTTTTATGACCCTCTTCTAATCGGCTGACTAAATTAGTAAAAATAATTTTAGTTTTTTTTAATAAAACACCTAAAAAAGGTGATTTTTTTGGCAAAAAACATAAAAAAACCCTCAAAAAGAGGGCTTTTTTTGTGTTTTTTAGTAAAAAACTATGCTTCTGCAGCAGTAGATTCTAATACTATTTGACCTCTATAATATAGTTTTCCTTCATGCCAGTGAGCTCTGTGGTATAAATGAGCTTCTCCAGTTGTTGGATCTTTAGCTATTTGTTGGTCAGCAGCTTTATAATGTGTTCTCCTTTTATCTCTTCTTGTTTTAGATATTTTTCTTTTAGGATGTGCCATTTTATGTCTTTTTTTCTGTGATTAAACTTTTTAATTTATCCCATCTAGGATCTGTAATATCCTCATTTGATGAAGATTTATTTTTTTTAATTTCTAATTCTCTTAATTTATTTAATGCTTCAGAGTCCATTGTACCATCAAGTACTTTTGGATGAACTTTTTTAGTTGGTACAGAGAGTATTATTAATTCATAGATAAATTGACTTACATCTAATTCATAATATTCATGAGGAATAATAATCATTTCATCGTTATCGTCATTATATTCCTGTCCAAACTTAATAACCAAGGGTAAATTTCCATTGATTTTCTGATTAAATGGTTCTAAAGAGGTGTCACAATCAACATTTACAGTTCCGGTTACTTCAAAATTTAATTCAAAGAAAGTTGTTTTTTTTTCAAAAACTAAGGTTACTTGTAAACTACTATAGTTAAACTCATTAAAGCCATAAGCATCAAAGAACGTATTATCAATTTCATATTCAAATAAATGCTTTCCTTGCTTTAGTCCTATAAAAGGAATAATATATTGTTTCAAGTTTGACATTATTAGCTAATGAATTTGAGCGTGCAAAGATATGAAAATGTTTTAATTAACTATTATTTTTTTATCAATTTCTAGACTGTTTTTTTAGCTTTAAAACATTTTGCGTGAGTTCTTTATACTCTTTTCTGTTTTTGAATATTTTAATGCCTGTAAAAACTGCTTCTTTAAAAGAATCTGAGCTAGCAACACCTTTACCAGATATGTCAAATGCAGTTCCATGGTCTGGAGAAGTTCTTACATGACTTAATCCGGCAGTAAAATTTACTCCATTTCCAAAAGTTAATGCTTTAAAAGGAGCTAAACCTTGATCGTGATACATGGCTAACACCCCATCAAATTGCTTGTATGTTTCAGACCCAAAAAAACCATCAGCAGCATAGGGTCCAAAAACTAGTATTCCATTTTCATTTATAGATTTAATAGTAGGCTCAATAAGATTATTTTCTTCATTCCCTATGACTCCATTATCTCCAGAATGAGGATTTAACCCAAGTACTGCTATTTTTGGTTTATTGATGTTGAAATCTTTTTTTAATGATTGATTAAGTATCTTAACCTTACTTTCAATGAGTTCAGGTGTAATAGTTTCAGCAATTTTAGAAATTGGAATATGACCAGTAATGAGCCCAATTCTTAAAAAATCATTCATAAGTATCATTAAACTCTCTCCTTCTAAATTATGTTCTAAGAATTCAGTGTGGCCAGAAAAATTAAATTCATCAGATTGGATAGTTTCTTTATTAATTGGAGCAGTTATTAATACATCAATATTTTCGTTTTTTAATGATTGAGTGGCTTGGTTTAATGATTTATAAGCATATAAGCCTCCAGTTTTTGTAGCATTACCAATTTCAATTGCTACATCTTCTTCCCAAATAGTTAAAATATTTATTTTTCCGTGAACTATTTGATCAATTGAACGAATTTCTTGAACAGTAGTTTCTATGTTTAATATTTTTTTGTGAATAGAAATTATTTTTTTAGAACCAAATAAAACAGGTGTACAAAATTCTAACATTCTCTTATCCTCAAATGTTTTCAATATAACTTCAATACCAACGCCATTTATATCACCTAAAGATATCCCAACTACTATTTTATCTTTTTTATTCATTTCTAAAACTTAATATGTCTATTTTTGTTTATCACAAAAGTAACTAAATTTATATTCATGTTTACTGGAATTATCGAGACATTAGGTCGTGTTAAAAAGATTAAAAAAGATCAAGGGAATACCCATTTTACGATTCAAACAAATATCACTAATGAGTTAAAAATTGATCAAAGTGTTGCGCATAACGGTGTTTGTTTAACAGTTGTGGAAATTTTTGACGATAACTATGTAGTGACTGCAATAAAAGAAACCTTAGATAAAACAAATTTAGACAAGCTATCTGAAGATGAGGAGGTAAATATTGAAAGAGCGATGAAATTAGGAGATAGATTAGACGGTCATATCGTTCAAGGGCATGTAGATCAAATTGCTGTTTGTACTGAAATTATTGAAAATGATGGAAGTTGGATTTTTACTTTTTCTTACGATTCTAATGCCAACAACATTACTATAGAAAAAGGTTCTATAACTGTTAACGGTGTAAGTCTTACTGTGGTTGGATCTAAATCAAATCAATTTAGTGTTGCAATCATTCCATATACCTACGAAAACACAAACTTTTGTAAATTAGAACAAGGTTCTGTTGTTAATCTAGAATTTGATGTTATAGGTAAGTATGTAGCTAGACTTCATAAGTTACAAAGCTAGCTTTAAACTTTTCTTTTCCGAAAGCTGCATAAAGCATCAATATATAAACTATTTCAAAGTTAATTAGTATATGGGATAACTGTTGATGAAGAATTGTTTACGAAATTGAGGTGATGATAGCAGGGCCGCTATTCTTATCATCTTATCTAAATTGGGGCTTAGAATCAATAAAATTAAATATATTTTTATTTTAAATTGTGGACCCAGAAGGGCTCGAACCTTCGACCCCCTGATTATGAGTCAGGTGCTCTAACCAACTGAGCTATGGGTCCATAATTATGGACGGCAAATGTAATACTTTTTTACAATTTTATAACCCCAAAAAATAAATTTTATTTATTTCTACCCATTAAAAAAGCTCCAAATGAAATAAGTTTTTCTTTGTTGGATTCACTAATGTTCATTTTTTCTAACAAATTAAAAGAGGAGGTAGTGTAATCTTCAATTAATTTTTGAATTAACAATGGAATATCACACCTTTCAAAAATTCTTTTTACTTCATTAATTTTGATAGAATTGTCTTCTAATTTTTGTTTGTAGAAAAATTCTAATTTTTTCTTATCCTCAGGGCTTGATAATTCCATGGCCTTGATGTACAAGAATGTTTTTTTATTTTCGATAATATCACCACCCACTTGTTTTCCAAATGTCTCAGGGTCACCAAATGTGTCAAGATAATCGTCCTGTAGTTGAAAAGCGAGTCCTAGATTTAAACCATATTCATATAATAAATCTGCATTTTTTTCTGATGACTCTGCTACGATGGCTCCCATTTTTAATGCAGCAGCAACTAAGACAGAGGTTTTTAAGCGTATCATGTTCAAATACTCACTAATAGTAACTTCTTTTCTAGTTTCAAAGTCTATATCTAACTGTTGACCATCACAAACTTCTATGGCAGTTTTACTAAAAAGGATTGCTAGTTTTTGAAAAATAGTAGGAGGATAATTTTCAAAATATTGATAAGCCAAAATTAACATAGCGTCTCCTGAGAGTATTCCTCTGTTTAAGTCCCATTTTTCATGAACGGTTTTTTTTCCTCTTCTCAAAGGGGCATCATCCATGATGTCATCGTGAACAAGTGTAAAGTTGTGAAAAACTTCAACTGCTAATGCGGCTGGTAGCGCTTTTGTATAGTTTCCAGACAAAATATCGGCTGCCATTAAAGTCAAAATTGGGCGAATACGTTTTCCAGAAAGTTGAATAATGTACTCTATTGGTTCATAAAGATTTTTAGGTTCTCTATTCCAATTTTTTTTATCTAAATATTCTTCAAATTTCGTTTGATATAATGTTAAATCCAAAGTCTCTATAAATTTTAACAAAAATAAGATTTAAGATTTGTATAAATGTTAAGAATGTTAAAAAATGATTAAACTTGGGAAACTATTTTTGTTTCTAAAGTTTCCAATGTAGATTTGCATTACCTTAATTATGAAAGAAAAAATTTTATTTAACGCATCTGAAATGTTTTTAAACTTCGGTTTTAAGAGTGTTACTATGGACGATATTGCTAATACTTCTGGAATTTCAAAAAAAACAATTTATGCACATTTTAAAAATAAAACAGAATTAGTTGTTGCGGTTACGCTCAATATATTTGATGTTGTAAAAAAAGGGATTGACGTAATTCATGAACAACAACAGAATCCAATTATTGAGTTATTTGAAATTAAAAGATTTGTAATGGAGCATTTAAAAGATGAAAAATCATCACCACAGTATCAATTACAAAAATATTATCCTAAAATTTTCAAGAACTTAAAACTCAAACAATTTGATGTTATGCATGGGCTAATTAAGGAAAATTTGATGAAAGGAATCAAGCAAAATTTGTATAGAAAAACAATCGATATAGATTTTATCGGTAGAATCTATTTTCAAGGGATGACTGGTATAAAGAATAAAGATTTATTTCCACTAAATAATTATTCAATGTTAACATTAACTAATTATCATTTAGAATATCATTTAAGAGGAATTTGTACTTCAAAAGGACTTGAAGAATTAAATAAACAATTAACTAACCAATAGATTTAACATTCAAAAAACACTCAAAAGAAATTTACAAAAAATATCAAATGAAAAAACACATCATATTAACCTCTATTCTTTTTCTAAGTTTAGTTATTCATGGACAAGAAAAAAGTATGATTGTCTCTCTTGAAGAGGCTGTAATTTTTGCATTAGAAAATAATTACAACATTAAAGAATCAAAAAACAGTGTCCTTTCAGCTAAAGAAACAGTATGGGAAACAACAGCCACTGGTTTGCCTCAAGTTAATGCGACTGTAAATTATCAAAACTTTATAAAACAACCTGTTTCATTATTGCCTGCAGCAGCCTTTGATAATACTGTTTCTGTTGTTCAAACTGTTGAAGATTATTTTGGTATACAATCTAATAGAGATCCAGTATTACCTCAGGGCTTTATTCCTGTCGTTTTTGGAACTCAACAAAATTTAAATGCTTCGGTAACCCTAACACAACTATTGTTTGATGGGTCTTATCTTGTTGGCTTACAGGCATCTAGAGCCTATTTAAAAATTTCAGAACAAGCTAATGAAAAAACAGAAATTTTAACAAGAGAAGCTGTAATTAACACCTATGGAAGTGTCTTGGTAACAGAAAAAAGTATAGCCATACTTAAAAGTAATCTTAAGATTTTAGAAAAAAATTTAAATGACGCTAAAAAAATTTATGAAAATGGGTTTAATGAACAAGAAGATGTTGAGCAGTTAGAAATTACTTATGGAACCCTAAAAAATCAGTTAAACAATATGCAAAGAATGAAAATTATTGCATATCAAATGCTAAATTTATCTATGGGACTATCTATAGATACTGAACTTATTTTGACTGATAGTTTAGACTCATTAGCAGAAAAAAATATTGATTTAGGACTTATTTCAGAATCATTTAACCTATCCAATCACATTGATCTTAAAATTGCTGAAAATGATAGAGAGTCTAAAAGATTAGTGATGCAATTAGAAAAAAGTAAGGCATTGCCAAGCCTATCTGCTTTTGTAAATTACGGAAAGCAAGCTTACTCAGATTCATTTACCTTCTTTGAAAGAAACCAGCAATGGTTTGGCTCATCATTATTGGGAGTTAGTTTAAACGTACCTATTTTTAGTAGTTTAGGAAGAAAGGCCAAAACAGCACAAGCAAAAATTGCTTTAGAATCTGCAGATATCAAGTTAATTGAAATTAAGCAACGTTTAAATTTAAATGCTCAGAAAGCAAAAAATGAATATCAATTAAGTATTCAAAATTATAATACTGCAAGAAGAAATGTAGACTTGTCTGAACGAATTGAGAGAAAGCAACGCACTAAATTTTTTGAGGGAATTTCTTCCAGCTTTGATTTGTTACAAGCTCAAAATCAATTGTACACACAACAGCAAAATTACGTTCAATCTATGCTAGACTTAATAGCTAAAAAAGCAGCTTTAGAAACTGCACTAAATATACCCATTAAATAAAAAAAATCATGAAAAATACATATCTACTAATTCTAATCACTGTTTTCTTAAATTCATGCAGTAACAAAAAACAACTTTCATTAGAGGAGGTTTTAGTAACTAATGATGTAGAATTGTTAAAATCTAGAAAATCTGAGATAGACGCTAAATTAGAAGAACTATCGTTAGACTTAGACCAATTAAATAATAAATTAAGTATTCTAAATAAAGATAGAAATACTCCTTTAATTACAACCATTACTACAAGTGAACAGAAATTTAATCACTTCATAGAGCTTCAAGGGAATGTAAAAACAAAACAAAATGTTTTGGTATATCCAGAAATGCCAGGGATTTTAAATAAAGTTTATGTAAAAGAAGGTCAGAAAGTCATAAAAGACGATATTTTAGCAACAATAGACGACGGAGGCTTGTCTCAGCAATTATTGTTATTAAAATCAAATGAACAACTAGCAAAAACTACATTTGAACGTCAAAAAAGATTATGGGATCAGCAAATTGGTTCAGAAATACAATATTTACAGGCTAAAACTTCCTATAATTCTCAAAAAAATGCCACAAGACAACTTAAAAAGCAGTTAGGTAAGTTTACAATTAGAGCTCCTTTTTCTGGAATTATAGATAATGTATTTAAAGAAAAAGGAACAGTGGTAGCTCCTGGACCAGGAGCAGAAATATTTAGAATTATAAACCTCTCTAATATGTATATAGAAACAGATGTGCCTGAGAGTTACATATCTAGTATTAAAAAAAATAAAATGGTAGAAGTAAATTTTCCAATACTTGGTAGATCTTATGATACCAGTATTAGACAGGTTGGTAATTTTATAAACCCAAGTAACAGAACTTTTAGAATAGAAGTAGGTATTCCAAATTTAGAAGGTGAAATAAAACCAAATCTTACAGCTAAATTAAGGTTAAATGACTACTCAAACTCAAATGCAATTTTGATACCGCAATCAATTATTTCAGAAAATGCAAAAGGACAACAGTTTATCTATGTTGTTAAAGACAACAAAGAAAAGAATCAAGTTTATGCTGAAAGGTTGGTTATTGAAACCGGAAAAACCAACGGAGATTTTATTGAAGTAACTAAAAATCTGGATGCTAATGTGGAGGTTATTCTGGAGGGAGCAAGAAGTGTGAATAATGGTCAGGTTGTAAAAGTTATAAATAAAAAGTAATTAAAAATGTCTAAGATTAATAAAAAAATAGATAAAGAGTTTAGGCTTTCCTCGTGGGCAATTAATAATAAAACTACTATTTATGTATTGATGTTCTTAATTCTTTATTTAGGTATTACATCATATTTTACAATGCCTAGAGAAAATTTCCCTGAGATAAATGAAACAAAAATATATATCAGTTCAGTTTACCCTGGAAATACAGCAGAAGATATTGAAAAACTTATTACGAACCCATTAGAAGATAAGTTAAAGTCTGTAAGTAACGTAGTTGAAATTACCTCAACATCTCAGGAAGACTATTCTATTATAACCGTAGAGTTTGATGAGAATATTCCTGTAGAAAAAGCAAAACAAAAGGTAAAAGATGAAATTGATCAAGAGGTTGCTGGTGAAGACTGGCCAACATTTAATAGTGCAAAAGTTACGCCCAATGTTTTTGAATTAAGTATGTCTGAGGAAGTGCCCATCCTAAACATTAATATTTCTGGTAATTATCCTGTCTCTAA
>ENA-OQVM01002863-OQVM01002863.1-marine-metagenome-genome-assembly--contig:-NODE-2863-length-19418-cov-4.579494_pt1 | contig 19418 bp, 15 predicted proteins | sample MGYA00237776_ERZ505498 | MGnify/ENA primary metagenome ERZ505498 (study PRJEB26159, sample SAMN06265151) | marine metagenome | isolation source: Helgoland LTER site | place: Germany:Helgoland, sampling... | reverse complement strand
ATGTTCGACATGCTGAACCTGCCGGTCGACATGATCGTCACCCATTCCTTCACGCCGATCAATTCGAACCTCATGGCGGGCCGCATCAAGCGGCAAAAGCGTCAGATGCAGGCCAGCCAAGATGCGGCGCTCTCGCTGATGGAAGCACTCGACATCGCCGCAGATGATCTCGAGGCCAAGCGCCAGAGCTTTGGCGAGCACCACATGATCGTGACGATCTTCTGCGATACAATCGATGAGCTGCAGACGCTCAGCGCCGAAATTGTCAACGCCGCCGCCGCCGAAGGCGTGAAGATGATCGGCGAGCGCGTCGCGGCCAAAGCGCATTACCTCAGCCAGCATCCCGGCAACCAGCCCAAGCGCGTGCGCGCCAGTGCCATCACCAATCGCAACTTCGCGGATTTCGCAGCGTTCCACCGGACGCAGCTCGGCAAGCCCGCTGCGAAGACTCCCTGGGGTCGGGTCGTCACCTATCTGCCCACGCCTGAGCAGAGCGCATACCGCTTCTCCTACCACGAGCAGGGCAGCCCCGAGAAAGAACCGACCAGCGGGCATACCCTGATCATGGGGCGGCCAGGCTCGGGCAAGTCGGTGCTTTCGGCCTTTCTGATGACGCAAGCCCGTCGAGCAGGGGCGCGGATCTTCGTCTTCGATTACCGCCTCGGTATGGAGATGGCGGTCCGCGCCAATGGTGGGCGCTACGCATCGCTCAAAGCCGGGCAGCCCACGGGCCTCAACCCACTCTGGACCGAGACAGATGCGCGCGGCACTGCATGGCTTTCGGATTGGCTCGGCACCCTGCTCTATCGCGCCGACAAGCCGCTCACGCCAGCACAGACCAACCGCATCCAGGAGGTCGTGCGCCAGAATGCGCAGGCCACGAACCCAGCCTTGCGAAACTGGCGCGACTTCGCATCTCTTTTTGTGTCCACCGATGATGGCGGCGATCTGCACCAGCGCCTGCTCGAGTGGACCGAAGAGGGCCGCTACGGCTGGATCTTTGGCCAGACCCTGGAAGACACCTTCTCACTCGAGGGGGATGTGGTCGGCTTCGATCTCACCGGCATTCTCGACAGCGAGGCCGAGAAGGAGCGGATGGCGGTCCTCTCCTATCTCTTCCGCCGGGTCGAGCGCGAGATCGAGGACCGCCGCCCCACCATCATCGTGATCGACGAGGCCTGGAAGGCGCTCGATAACGCGTATTTCGCCGAACGGCTGTCGAACTGGCTGGTGACAGCGCGCAAGCAGAACACCGTCGCGGTGATGATGACGCAATACGCAAGCCAGCTTGAGCGCACCCGGACCGGCAAGACCATCGTCGAAGCAGTGCCGACGCAGATCCTGCTGCCCAATATCCGCGCCAATGCCTCGGACTACGCCATGCTGAACCTCACAGAGAAGGAGCTCGACGTCCTTCTCAACACGGGCAGCAACAGCCGCCTCGCACTGATCCGCGACGATCAGGGCTCGATCGTGGTCGATGCCGATCTCAGTGCTCTCGGGCCCAATCTCACCATCCTCGGCGGCATGGAGAAAGGCGAGGCGCTCGTCGGCGCCGATTACCGCGACCGCCCAGACTTTTGGAGGCTTTCATGATTCGTACTCTGTTTCTTCTCACCGCGCTCGGCGCTTTGGCCTCCTGCGCCCAGTACCAGGAACCGCAGGCCAATTGCTTTACCTTCCTCGCCTCGACGGCACCCGTCGCAACAGATTGCACCTTCAAGCCCCTCGGCGCGCCGGAGGGCGACATTGAAGTCTAGCCTGCCTCATATCGTGGCGCTTTGCCTGCTGCCCGGTCTGGCCTCGTCTCAAGGTGTGCCGACCAATGACAGTGGGCTGACCGCGCGTGATATCGTCGAAACAGGCGATCGCGAGGCTGACTTGGCCGTTCAGGCGGACAAGCTTGCCGTGCGCGAACTCATTGCCGAGATCGAACGCGAGCAATTGGCCACACTTCAACGCATCCTCGATGCCCAAACCAGCTTCGGCGGTCAGGGCCTGCCCGCGATGATTTCAGGGCTGGAAAACGGAAGCGGCGATCCAGCCCGTTCCGTCGAAGCGGTCTACGGCAATGCCGACATCGACCCCAATCCCGGCGGCGCACAGATGTTCGGGGATGCGGCAGAAAACATCGAGCAGCTCATCATCCGCGTCGCCCAGGAAACCAGCGGGTTTGCCGGTGTGGGCCGCGCGGGCCTCTCCCCAGTCCAATGGCGCGCACTCCTACAGGCGCTCATCTGGCAGGAAAGCCGGTTTACCATCGGCGCGCGCTCGCCCGTCGGTGCCTTCGGCCTTACCCAGATCATGCCCGGAACAGCCAGCGATCTCGGCATCAACCCGGAATACTATGACAGCCCCTATCTGCAGGTGCATGGCGGCGCGCGCTATCTCGCGACCCAGCTGAACACATTCGATGGCAACATCATCAACGCCCTCGCGGCCTATAACGCCGGACCCGGCCGGGTTTTCGAGTATGGCGGGGTCCCACCCTTCCGCGAGACCCAGCACTACGTCCAGGTGATCCCCAAACGCTATAACCTCTATTTGACCCGTATCGGCGGGATAGAAGCGCTTGGCACGATCGACCCTGCACTTCTGGCCAATGCCAACCTCTCGATCACCGGGCACGGCGCGGCTTTCTATGGCAGCAACTCACCCGCCGCGATCCGCCAAGCCGCCCTGCGCATCTCCGACATCGTCGAACGGATTTCCGAAACCGAGGACGTGCAGGAAAGCATTGCGCTCAACACCTATGCCCGCGCCGAACTCGTACGTCTCGTCGCTGCCCGCATCCGGCTTCAGGCCGCCCGCACGCGCGTGCTCTCCGCCGAAGAGCTGGCCCAGGCCAGCGCCCGCATGGCCGAAGGCGCGTTCATGGATTTTACGATCAGGGAGATTGAATGATGGGACATTTGCTCGTGAGGACGGCCTTGGCCACGACACTTGGGATCGGTCTGCATCTTGGCGCCCTATCCCCTGCCCTCGCGCAAGGCGTGCCCGTCGTCGACACCCAGAACATCGCGCAAAACATCCAGCAGCTCCGGCAGATGATCGAAGACGAGATTCTGCAAAACGAGCAGCTGACGCAGCTCCGCGAACAGCTTGCCACGCTCACGGACCAACTGGCGGAGCTGCAAAGAACCTATGAAGCGCTGACCCGTCTTGCCGAGCTGCCGGAGATCATCCGCACGGAGATGGAAGACGAGCTGAACGGTCTGCTCGACCAGGAGTTCGGCGACATCCTTGCCACGATTGAGGCGATCAAGACAGGCGATTTCTCGGGGCTCTCCGGTTCTGGCGCAGGCGAGATCGAAACCCAGATGGACCGCGTTCTGGCCGACCTCGGCTTTGACGAGGACACGCTCTCGGAAATGGCCACGAGCGGAAATCCCGGAGCCAACCGCGTGGCGACGCAAGCCACGACCGGTGCCCTTGTCTCGGCGGCGGCCCAGAACAGCTATGAGGACGCGGGCCAATCGCTGGAACGCGTCGACCGGCTGGTCGGGCTGATCGATGACATGGACGAACTGAAGGAAAGCATCGACCTCAACACGCGGGTGACGGCGGAGCTGGCAATTGCCCTCGTAGCCATGTGGCAGCTTGAGGCCATCCAGACCGTGGGCGATGGGACCGGCGGCGTAATTGATGCCGCCACCATCGCCGAAGAGCAGCGCTTCATGGATTTTACCCTACCCGACCTGCGGGCTGATTAAGGCGTTTCGAAATTGACCCAGAATATCAAATATCGGTTTTCGCGTTCGGGCGCAGCGAGAGGCAGCGAAGAACCGATTCAGCTTATTTCGAAACGCCGAGCGGAGGCATGACGGGTGGCGACTGAACAAGAAATCATCGAGGAAGAACTGGTCTACGGTGCCCTGCGCCGCGAACGGCTCTGGCAACGCCTTGGCCTGATGGGCCTTGTCTTCGGTATCATCGGCTGTCTGAGTGCCGCGGCTGTCTCGATCCTCGATGACGACCCGCCCCCCGTCGTTGTCCCCTATGATCCCGCCACTGGTTTTGCCCTGCCCGAGGCGTCCGTTGGGGCCACATCCGTCACCGCCAACCAGGCGATCATCGAGGCGGAGGTGTTCCGCTATGTGACCGACCGGGAGGTCTATAACCAGCTCGACAACGATCTGCGCATCCGCAGCGTCCTGCGCCGCTCGGACGGAGCTGCCGAGAGCGGGCTGCGCCAGATCTGGAACAGCGCAAATGAGACCTATCCGCCGACGGTCTATGGCCCCAATGCCCGGCTCGACGTGGAAATCCTCAGCATCAACCGCATCGGCACGAACCGCGCCACGGTGCGCCTGCGCAAGCGTCTGACCTCCATCAACGGCACCCAAACCGGGTTCTTCACCGCGACCCTTCTCTTCGAGTTCCGTCCCGAGACCCGCCGGTCCATCGATGAGGTCTGGACCAATCCGTTTGGGTTCACCGTGCTCGAATATTCCATCCGTTCCGACAGATTGGAGAATTAGTTTGATCAATAAGTTCTTTGTTGCTGCCCTATTTGTTTTGCTGCCCGGCCTTGCCTTTGCCGAAGCTATCCCGCGCGGTGGTCCAAATGACAGTCGTGTGCGGCTGGCCACCTACCAGGAAGGCCAGGTCTACCGCATCAGCGTCTCGCTCACCCATGTCACCACCATCGAGTTTGGGATCGGTGAAAGCATCCGCTCGATTATCGCGGGCGACACGGAAGGGTTTGAGATCGATGGCGTGCCCGGTGGTCAGGCATTTGCAATCAAACCCGTCGCGCGGGGTGTCCATACCAACGTGACCGTCTACACGAACCGGCGCAGCTACTATTTCAACGTCCAGGAGGTCCGCAGCCCGACCTTCTATGTGGTGCAGTTCCGCTATCCTGATGAAGCTGCGCGCCCGACCCGGGCCATCGCGGCCCAAGCGCCGAACTACAACTACGGCGCCAGCGCGCGGACCGAGCTCACGCCAACCCGCATCTGGGATGACGGGACGTTCACGTATTTCGCGTTTCCAAGAAACGCGCCGGTACCCGCGATCTTCCGCTACGCCAATGGCCAAGAGCGGACGGTCAACACGCAAGCCACCGGAGACGGCGTGATCCGGGTCTCGGGCGTGAACCGGCAATGGGTACTGCGGATCGGTGACGAGGTGGTCTGTATCGAGGCCACTCCGCCTGCGGGGGTGGGATCATGAGCGACACCGGAAACACGGACCTCGAGAAACGCCTAGCTGCCCTCGAACAAGGCAAAGGCGCGAGCTCGCCCCCTGCCCCACGGCGCTCGCCGCTTCTGGCCTTGGTTGTTGTTCTCGTGATCGGCGCGGGCGGTGCGTTGCTCTATCTCATGTCCCAACCCGAGGAAGAGGAAGCCTTGCCCACGGCCACGCCGGACGTGTTCCAGAACGAAGGCGACGGGTTCGGCGCCATCGAGACCTTGCCCCCGCCCGAGCCCGAGCCCGAGCCCGAGGCTGTGTTCGTCGGACCAGACCCCGTCGAGCCCAACGCGGAGCTTCTGGCACAGCTCGCAGCCCTGCAGGCTCAGATCGAGGAATTGCGCAATGCCCCCGAACCGGTCGTCGAGGAAGACACCGCCGCCGCAGAGGCGATCGACGCGCTGACTGCTCAGATTGCGGCGCTGCAAGCCGCCTCGGAAGCAGCACAGCAACGATTTCAGGACGAACTGACGGCGCGGGATCGCAGCCTTGAGCAACTCCGCATGGATCTGGAACTGGCCCAACTCGAGGCCAGCCGACCGCAACCCGCGCCAGTGGGCCCCACGGAAGATGAGCTGCGCGCACGCGAGCAAGAGCGACTGCGCCGCGAGGAAGAAGCTCGGCGCATGGCCGAGCTGGAACGCCGCGCCGCAGAGGAACGCGCCTTCCAGGAGCGGCGCATCGCCTCGCCCACCATCGCGTTTGGCGGCACGTCCGGAGCGAGTGAAACGGCTCTGACCGAACGCACCTTCGGCGAGGTGACGGATTTCGTGCTGAACGGTGCATTGCCCTCCACCGTGACGCAGGCCGAGGTGATCGCCAATCCCTCCAACACGATGCTACAGGGCACCATGATCCAGGCCGTCATGGAAACCGCCCTCGACAGCTCGCTTCCCGGCCAGACCCGTGCCGTGGTGTCCGAGGATGTTTACAGCGTCGATGGCGCGCGCCTTTTGATCCCCCGCGGGTCCCGTCTCATCGGGCGCTACCGCGCCGGCGTCGATATCGCGCAGCGCCGCGTGACGATCGCCTGGGACCGGATCATCCTGCCTGACAACCAGACCGTCCAGATCAGCTCATTTGGGGGCGATGAACTGGGACGTTCCGGTGTCACCGGTTTCGTGGACACGCGCTTTGCCGAGCGTTTCGGGTCGGCCGCCTTGATCTCGCTGATTTCGGCAGCACCGGGTGCCGCCGCCTCCGAGGTCCAGGATGAGACTGCCGCCGACGTTCTCGAAGACGTTGGCGATGATCTGGCAGATGCCACGGACAGCGTCATAGGCGATTACCTCTCCATCGGCCCCGTCATCTATGTCGACCAGGGTGCCCGCGTCACTGTCATGGTCGACCGCGATCTGGAGATATTCTGAGCCCATGTCGCTGAGCTATCTCGAAACCTCGCTCGACCGGATCGACGCCGCCGCTCGCGACGATGTCATCGAGATCTGCGTCAACCCTGATGGCACCTGCTGGGGCGAATTCCAGGGCGATCATTTCATGCGGGCGCTGGATCAAACGCTGACCGCGACAGAAGTGAAGGATCTCGGCAACCAGATCGCCTCCTCCGCCAACACCACCATGAGCAAGGACCGGCCCATCGTCTCGGTCTCGATCACCTACAAGGGTCGCCCGATCCGCGCACAGGTCATCACCCCGCCCGCAGTGCTCTCGGCCATGTCGATCAGCCTCCGGTTCTTCTCAAGCCTGCCACTCGAGGGCATTGCGCTCGATTTTCTCTACGGCAAGGAACGCAAGCTCGAAGATCTGCGCGTGGAAAAGAAACGCGCCTTGCGTTCGGTGGTGGCTGCGGGCGTGATCGATGATGCGCTGGCCTTCTGCGTCGAAAACAAGCTCAACATGATCGTCTCGGGCGGCACCTCCACCGGCAAGACCGTGGCCGCGCGCAAGATCCTCTCTCACGTACCGGCCGAGGAACGCATCGTGACCATCGAAGAAGCCACCGAGCTTCTGCCGACCCAGCCAAATGCCGTGACCCTCATCGCCAATCGCGACGCGGAGTTCCAAACCGCCGATGTGCTTCTCACTGCGACGCTCCGCATGCGCCCCGATCGGATCATCCTGGGCGAGGTGCGCGGCAAGGAGGCCATGACCTTTCTGGAAGCCATCAACACCGGCCATGGCGGGTCCATGACCACGCTGCATGCCGAAACCCCGCAATTGGCCGTGCAGCGGCTCGCGATCGCTGCACTCAAGACCGAAATCCCGATGACCTATGCCGACATGATCCAGTACATCGAAAATTCCATTGACGTGATCATCCAGGCCGGTCGCCATGACGGCAAACGCGGCATCACCGAATTCTACCTCCCCGGCGCAACTGAGATTGGAACTTCCCCATGAAAACCTTTGAATATGATATCCTGTGCTCTCCCATGACCCGCAAGACCAGCCTTGCCGACATGCAGGCCAGCCTGAACGCGAAGGGGGCCGAAGGTTGGGAGGTGGTGTCGATCAGCTCCTCGGAATTCGCCAATGTGGGACATACGGTCTTCCTGAAGCGTGAAACCACAGCCACCGGAGCCACGGCATGAGGCGGGCGCGGTGCCTCGCCTTGGCCGCGCTGGCCCTAAGCTTGACGCCGACCCTCGCCGTTGCCGAGCGCAACCTGGTGCCGACCCTCGATCGTAGCTTTGACGTCTGTCCGGACCGGCCCGCCGAGCCCGTCTGGATGCAGGAGATCCCCCTGCGCCAAGCCTATCAGCGGGTTCTGGTTCAGGACATCTATCGCGCCCAGAATCTCGAGCGGGTCGTCGAGATCGGCAACTGCGACTGCGCGACCCGGTTCCCCTCTTGGGACGCAGCCGAGGCGATGTTTCGGGAGAGCTACGCGGGCGACGAACGATGGGAGATGCTGCAAGCTTCGGACGCCTACAACCGCCGCGCCAACGCCGCGCGCCCTGCCGCTAAGGCCATCTGCGACGCCGCAGGCAATTGGTAAGGCAGTCCCGCGATGAGCGTCGTCACCTACTTCGTTGAAACCTCCCAGGGTTATCTCAACACGGCCGCCGAGACACAGTTCGGGTCTGTTACTGCGACGGTGGGAACGCTTCTCGTTCTGGGAACAACGCTGGTGGTGATCCTCGTCTTCCTTAACATGATTTATCAGTACAAGGCGATGGACGGCCGAACGGCCTTTTGGCTCGCGGTCAAGGTCGGGCTCATCGGGATATTTGCGACCAACTGGGTGCAATTCAACGCGCTCTCCTCCGCCATCCTCGCTGGGATCGACAGCATCGCCGGCGCGCTTGTCGCTTCGGTCGGGGGCGGCAGCCCCGGACCCTCCGGCACGTTCGCGGAAGAGTTCGATCGGCTGATCTCGGCGCTCGGCGATTACCTGAACGCTGCCGGATCCGAGCTGAACTGGATGGCCGGCGCCATGCTGGATATCGTGGGTGTCCTCCTGCTTTCGATCCTCGGCGGACTGGCCGCCTTCATCCTCGTGGCCTCCCGACTGATGATCGCGCTTCTGATCGGGATCGCCCCGGTGATGATTTTCCTGACCCTCTTCGAGGTCACCAAGGACTATTTCGCGCGCTGGCTTTCGGCGTTGGTTTCCTTCGCGCTCTACCCCATCGTCGTCGCAGGCGTGTTCGCAACGATCACAGGCGTTTCCTCAGCGCTCATCGGCGAACTAGGCGACCCCGAAGGCGCCTCAAACATCGGCGCACTCATCCCCTTCTTCATGATGGTGCTCATGGCCAAGGGCTTCATTATCGCCACGCCCTTCATCGTCCGCGCGATCTCAGGCAACATCATGATGCCTGCCCTCTCGGGAGGCCTCGGCGGCGGCTACAGCTTCGCCCGCGCCGCCATGGGCAGCCGGCAGGCCTACAATCGCTACCTGATCGGTGGAGCAAGCGGCGCGGAATATGCTGCCCTTAGAGCGCGGCAATTCTTCGGAGTGCAGCAGATGCCGGTGCGGCAAGGCATGGGGCAGACGGGTTCCGGAGGCGGGACAAGCGCGCCTGGCACCGGGTCTCAAATGCTTGCACAACTGGCTAGATTGGGACGGCTGGGAAAACGGTGACGGCCCAGACAGAGCCTGGACGTGTACAAGATATGCTGCAAAACAGTTTTCCCGAAAGGGATTTTCGGTGGACCTTTCGGGAAACAGGTTTCAACAAAGCGGAAAACTGGCAAATAACTCGCAGTCGTTATCGTGCGACAACTCGTTACCAATGCGCACTTTAGCTTGATCAGATTTTCGATCATTTACCCCTTTCAGTCGGCATGTTCACAACAGCTACGTCCTTAATGCTATCCCGCGCCAATTCGACTAAATGGGCGTGATGCGTGAAGAGGATTGCTTGCCCGTTTGCGCCAATCTCGGCACAGAGCTGCAAAGCCGCACGTGCGCGTGTATCGTCAAAGGTCTCCATAATGTCGTCTAGGATCATCGGCAATGGACCAGGTTCCCGAGCAAAGCTGCGATATCCAGCAAGGCGCAACGCAAAGTACAACTGACCCATTGTGCCCGTCGACATCTGTTCAACAGGAACCGTGTTGCCATCCGGCTGAATTCCGACGAGCTTTTCACCTTCGGTTTGTGTCCAGACGTCAACGCCGGTCCAAGCCGGGCTGGTCATGGTTACAAAAGCCTCTTCGACGTCGCGCAGCATGCTGCCGCGCCGCTCTGCCGCAAGGCGACGCAACGCCCCTCGTGCCGCCAGCACTCCGATTCGAGCCACTGCCGCCTGACGCGCGCCGGTCCGTAGCTCCTCCAGTAGTGTCGCTTGTTCAGTCGCGAGATCGCTGCGGTCTGCGGCCTGAAAGGCTTCGCAGTACAAACGGTCTGCTTCCCGCTGAGCATCACGGGCGGTGTCGCGAGAGAGCTGTACGTCTTGCAGCGCCTGTTCAAGCTCTGCCGCGCGCGTAGCATCAGGCATCCGGTCAAGTTCCTCGGCGAAAAGATCGGCATCAACGCCTTCACGGGCTTTTTGGCGATCACGTTCTGCAATTGCTTTTTCCGCTCGCAGACGATCACGTTCAACCAGCTTTGCAACACGATCGCGCGGCATCAAGTCCTGAGCACCTTGCCCTTCGAAACAAGATTCTAGGTCGGCGTTCGCTTCCTGGCGCTCGGTCTCTGCGCGACGTTTGGAACGGTCAAGTTCATCTCGTCGCAATGTGGCCTCTTCCCGTTTTTCATCTGCCCGCACGGCCAAAGTTTGACGCGAGCGAGCGCGGTCAATGATCAGGACAGGATCTGCATCTGCACTGTTTACAGGTTCACGCAAAATCTGGATCAAGCGCTCTGCACTATCTACAAGCGCGGCGATTGCTTGCTCCAAGGCCCCAATCCGTACTGAGAGCTTTCTATACTCTCCATAGAGCTGCTGCAGGCTCCGCAGGTGTGGCAAAGCGGTTCGAATACCCTCAAGCGAAGGATCCGGCAACGGCAACGCAGCAGTCAACTGTTCAAGCTTATTCAAAGCTAAGTCGAGATCGTCGCGCGCTTGCTCTGCCTTGCTGTCCAGCTCGGTAATGATCTTCTCGCTATCCTGCCATTTGTCCCAAGCCTCGCGCACGCTCTCTTCCAACGTGAGCGCGCGCTGAACCTGCGTAGGCAGATCGCCTTGCGCGGGTTCATAACCGAGGGGACCCGCCGCTGTGGTCAACGCAACGCGAGCTTCCTCCTGTTGGACTAGACGGTCTTTCAACGCTTTTTCAGCACTGGAAAAATCGGCCGCAGTTTCGGCCGCCGTCGTCAAAGCTTGTTGGCGCGCGTTGAAGGCCGAAGGGGGAGTGCCTGCTTCAAACCCAAGTGCCAGCGCCAATCTGGAACAGCGTTCTGACAAGCGGTCATGTTTCGCAATCAAGTCGTCGCGACGGGTCTTCGCGGTTTCATGCCGGACTTCGGCGCTCCGCACCTTTCCTTGTGCCGCTAGAAGCCGCTGCCGAGCCTCAGCCCCCGTAAGATAATGTGCTCGGGTGCCGTCATCAGCGTACATCGCGGCCTCGAACTGTGCAGCCGTCTCAGCCGTAAGATTACCCCGATGATGCTGCCATTCGAAATCACGCTGACGCCGCGTCTCTTCTGTCTTGACGATGTCAACTGCGTCAGGTGCGGCCTCTTGCGTAGTCAGATCTGCACGCGCTTCCACCAACTCGGCTAGGCGTGCCTCGAGGTCTTTCCGGGCCGACGCAAGATCGGCAGTCAGTGTCGCCCAATCTTGACTGACTTCGTCGAGCGTTTCTCGTGCAGGTAGGCCTGCGGCAACAAGGTCCATCCAAAACTGCGGCAGACCAGCTGCGACCTTGGTCAGACGCGCCATAGCTTGGCCGTGGACAACTTCGAAAGCGGACATATCCGCCACGGCCTTCCATTTTTCGAAGGCGGCTCTCAGAGCCGTCAAATCTTGCGGCTCACAGGGCGCTTTTCCATGTTGGTCGAGGGCTACTTCAGCGGCCTCTTTTGCAGCACCGGCTGAGAGACGGGCCGTCAAGCACTCCTGCACTGCGGTCGCGAGGTCCTCCAAATCATTTGCCTCTAAGGCGATTGTGGATGGCGGCGCATCTGGCACCTCGAGGAGAACCAAAACTTTGTCTATTTGCTGTCCGAGGTTGTACAAGTCTTCGCGGCGACGGCCGAGGTCAGCCCGCGCGGTGCTCGCGCGCCCCAAAAGCGGTGCACCATCAAAAGTTAGTTGATCAAGCCGTTCCAACTCTGCCGTCAAAGACTGGGCCAAGTTGTCGACTGGTTGGTCTTCGACGATCTGACCTAGTTTGACGATTTCTTCTTCCGCTTCAGTGACTCGGATCGACTGAGCCGCGATTTTCTCGACCAAGCCAGCCACACGCTCAGCCGTATCGGGAGCGAGGTCGGGACCGCCCGGAAAATTGGCCAAGGCTTGGGTCAGTTGCCCCGCCTTCTCGGTCCGATCATACCATACCTCCGCAGCATTCGACGCTGCTTGTCGTTGATAAGCTTGTCGAAGCTCAGCATCGGCGGTTTCAAAATCGGCTACTGTCCGGTCACGGTCTTGGCGAAGTTTGCGGTCTCGCTCAGTCGTCAAGTGATCAGCACGCAATTCGCGACCAATCTCCTTGAGGCGATCGCTGCCAGTCTTCAATACCGTACCCCGGCCACGTTTCTTGTAGAATTTGTCTGCTCGCTCCGCCAAGGAATCTAGTGTTTGAGCCATCCCTGTCAGGCCAGAAAGACCCGCATGTAGGAGTTGGCCAAGGTCACCCTGCGCTCCAGCAATACGCTCACCGCCTTCTCGCAGACCTTTCTCATTAAGTGAAAACCGTTCCTCATAGGTGTCTCGCGAGAGACCGTACAAAGCACCCGATAGGATCGCCTCGTTGATCGGACGTTCATTCGCGTCCAGGAGCGATCCGGTTCTCTTACTGTTGCGACGAAAGACCATGGTTCCGCGTTCAGGCAGATCAAGTTCTGCGCCTACAACAAGATCACTTCGATCGAACCGGAAGGCATAGGGATGCGCCCCGCCCTTGAAACCAAAAAGCAGCTCTAGAAAACCATTGAAGGCGGTAGACTTACCTGCCTCGTTCTGGCCAAAAATTATCGTGACGTCGGGCTTGCCTTCGGCAGGTTTTGGAAAGGAAATGTCGACGCCTTTGAAACGCCCATAACGGATCAAATCTAACCTGTTCAGCCTCATTGCGATTTGCCCGCGTTCAGTGTCAGAGAGACTTCGGCAATCGCTTCCTCGAGAAGCGCATCCAGACTTTCCTCAGCAACCTCGTCTGTGATTTCTGACGGCATAGCGAGACGCAACTCTTCGAGCTGCTGCAGAGCGGCCTGTCGAAAACCTTCTTCGGCCAATTCCTCGTGCATGAAGCGAACCAGATGATCGGTCTCGGCAGCGGCTTGGCTGCACCCTAGGGAAGATCTAACCTTGTCAAGGAATACGCCGTCAATAGTCTCCAGAACCTCTGACGCCAGTTCTGTCACAAGTTCCGTGCCGTACCGATCCGAGGTTACGTGTAGGCGCACCGCTACATCGCGCCCTGCATCTTGCGCTGCCAACAACCCATCGCGTAAATTCCTCAGAACCTCTTGCTGGTCAGAACAGGCACTAAGGTCCAGAGAGCATTCGGAAAAGCCAAGTCGTCCAACGGCTCGGCGTTCATAGTCCGGGTCTCCATCCCCCAGCGAAACCAAGGTCACAGTGCCCCCGTGACGCTCGCCAAAATGACGCGGTTGCGGAATACCTGGCATAACCACCAGCACCGATCCATCCACTCGCTCAAACGGTGCGTGAATGTGCCCCAGACACCAGAGATCGAAACCGTGCCCCATAAGATGCTGTTCAGCGCAAGGCGCATAGGGATCATGACCCGGGGCACCATCCAGCGAGGTGTGCATAAGCCCAATATTTCGTTTTCCCGGAACTGGAACCGGGTAGTCAGGTAGGAAGCTCTTCGACACATGCGCCGTATCGAAGGACAAACCATGGAACGCAACATCACCGATTTCGACCGTGGGCGCGCCTTTGTGCAAAAGGTGGATGTTCGGCCCCAATTCTCCATGTGCATTGTGATCCAACAGTGCATCATGGTTGCCCCTAATCAACACCGTGGGCACACTAGCTTCTGCGGCACGCGCAAGCTGACTTATCAGAAAGGCGCGGGACTTAAGATCCGGGTAACCATTGTCAAAAATGTCACCCGCTAGCACAAACGCATCGACCTGTTCCGATATCGCGAGATCTACGATCTCGACAAAGGTATCACGGCTGGCCTGCTTCAAACGATCTCCGAGGTCGGGATTGCGTAGTGCTACAGATCTTATTGGTGATCCGAGGTGAGTGTCAGCCGATACTAGTAGGCGCATCATACTCCATCCGCCTCCTGTACGATAAGAGCTTGATCTTCGACATCGCCTGCGATTTCCAAAGGTAGCGGAACGTAGTCATCACCCATCATCATCTTGTAGTGCCCGCCATGACCGGACTTTTCAAAAATCCGCTGGAAAACAGAGAGATAACGATCGATTTGGCCTAAGTCGCAAGCCAAATAGAGGTCATCGGGAGCAAAGTGCGATCCATCGTTGATCCACGACAGCAAAGAATTGCAAACCATTTTGTCTTTGCCCTCGAAGCTGTCGATAATTGTCTCAGGCGTGATCCCGCCGTAAAACTTGAAGTAGTGCTCGAGAATTCTTCTAGTAACGTTCTGGATCGCTGTATCCGACGGCGGTTTTTGCCGAACCTCGCGCCACAGCAGCTCATAGCTCGATTTGATCGGGTTCTCGTTAAAAAACACGATCTGTGAGCAAACCGATGTCTTACGAACGACCCAAAATGTCTCATCACTTCTCGCCGTGGCACCGCTACGCTTTTTATCGAACGTCACTTCCTTGTGGAAATAAATATTGTGCGTGAGTACAAACACCTGCTTTATTGGGCTCGTACCAGAGCGCATTTCTGCAACAACGTTTTTTATTAGATTGCAGACGATGAAAAGTATGTCGGCGTCAAGGCTCGACACGGGATCGTCGAACACAATAACTTTGTCATTGGTGCCACCGCTCGAGTTGAACGAACCCCGGATTAGATAATAGAAATATAGGAAAGTAATGAAGGACTTCTCGCCTTCGCTCAGCGTCCGTTTCGCGTCGCTACCGTCTGCGCGTTTGACTTCATAGAAACCGCTATCCTCGCCTTCTGCTAGATGAAAGTTGGAGAACCCAAATGACTTCAGAAGCTTATTTATGGCATCAATCGTTGGCTTGATGCTTGTAATCTTACGCTCATTTTCTTCGGTGTCCTTCTGCTTGGCCTCCAAGTTATTCGTTTCAGTCTCAATCTGAACGTTTAGCGATGTGATCGCCTTGTCGAGACCACCAGACTCCGTCTTGAACTGATCGTAGGTTGTCTTTGTGTCTTCGAGCAGCCGCTTCCAAACTTGGGATGTCAGTTCCTTCTTGCGAGCAGCAAGGTTGTCGATGGTATCGTTATTTGCTTTGACTTTCGCATTGGCCCTGCCGATGTGCGCATTCACCGCAGCAAATAGCGGGGCTGTGTCGGTTAGCGTTGCTGGGCCGCTTGGTTCTTTTCGCTTCGTCGATATGTTCTCGACATTTCTCTCCAGAGCAAGGCGAAGAGTGGCGACATCCTTCTCGAAAGCTTCCCGGTCAAGGTATGACGACTCAACAATTTCGGCGGCGCTATAACCATCCAGCAAATTATTCGCAGTATCCCTGTAGCCCGAAAGCAACTTGTCGATATCACCTAGGTCGGCAATGTAAGTCTCGTTGAAATACGACTCCAGGCTCTGCTTGAAGGCCGCATCAGTCGATTGCTGGCAAAACGGGCACTGGTCTTCCAATTGATCGAAAAAATGCCGCCCGTGCTGAACCCAGTCACTACTGCCCAGCGTTTCGATCAGGGCAGCGATATCCACATCTTCTTTGCCAATTATCTTTTTTCTCAAGATAGCAGAGCCTTCCAACGACTGCATCATTGAGTTGTCCTGAACGGGCAAAGTGGTCGCCGGTGTCAGCGTATCGGCGAAAACAGTCTCCGCGTCCTGGCGCAGTTCAGCGACTTCCCTCAATGTAGCAGCGTTGCTTGAAGCCTCTGTCAGATAGCGGTCGTAGAATTTTTTCTTATCGCTGTTAAGGCCAGTAAAGGCATTTTTCAGGTCACTCAACTTTCCCTTTGCGTCCCAGACATCTTGCAAGAGCTGCGTATCCAGCGCTTCACGCTCCTTCTTTTTTCCGCTTTCTCCATCCTCCCCAGTAAGGATTTTTCGAAGTGTCTTTAGCTTAGCATCGATCTTATCGGCTTCACCCTTTAGTGTCTTAATCCTTGTAGCGACCTCGATGTTCTTACCGAAGGTGTAGATACCCTTGATGCTGCTTTCGGCATCAAAGTTCTTTGCGACAAAATCCCTATTGTAGACGCGGCTTTCCAACGGGCTGCTGCCTGTCCAACGAATTTGGCAGTCTGGGAAAGTCCCTGAACCCTCAACAACACGGGAAATCGTTGTCTTCCCTGATCCGTTGGAGCCGAAAATGAAATTGAGTTTTTTGAGCCCATCAAGCTTGGTGCCTGTCGCATCGTAGGCACCTTCATTTGCCAAATGAATAAGTTCAATCATATAATTCTCTCAATGCCAGAGATTCAGCTTCCTAACCGCGTAGCTGCAAAGGCCAACCGCACTCGGTTACCTTCGCTCAAAAAGTGATACAATCAAAGGGCGAATTTTTGGGAAAGAGTCGCCTAGTATTTTGACTCAACCCAGAGAACCCCATGTCTGCTGTTACCTCTTTACCGTTGATGCTCACGACCGCAGCGAATGTCCCGAAACCGCTCTGCGCGACAGATACGCCATGTCCGCCACCCTATCGAGCAACCATCTTTTGACCACCGTCCTCTCGCAGCATCGCTTCCATTTCATCCAATCCATCGACGGCGGAGCGCATCTGCGCTTCATTAACGACGATCGCCGCTTCAGCGTCAACGACCTGGCCCCCAAAATCCATTTCCATCTGTCGCTGTTCCTCTGCGATAACGGCTTGAACGACAGGCGCAGTCTTCTTTGGGGTGACATCGGTTTGCCCTGACGATTGGCCATCAGCAGCCTCGCGTGCGGCCTCGGGTCCGCCTGACCCGTTCGCTGGCGGAGTCATCGGCATGGCGCGCACACTCAGCGGCAAATTACCTTGTGCTCTCCCTCCCCCCGGCTTCGGAAACGGCAACTCGCCCGTTTGTGCCGCATGGATCGCCTTGAACAGCCGGTCGTCAAAATACTGGATCCGCTTCGCCCGGACCGGCATCTGGGCATCGATCACCATGACGATCTCGTCGAGCGGCAGGCGGCGCGCCTCATCTTCAGGCAGCAAGGAGCTTTCTTCGGTCCGCGTGGATTGGCTGCGCCCTTCAAAGGGGTTCTTGCCAATAGACTGGGAGCGCGTGACCACGGTCTTTGTGGTCTTGCCGACCGCCTTGCTGAGCTCCTCGACGGTTTTTTCATCAGAGGGCGTCAGGTAGAGCTTCACGCCCGCATTGCCCTGCAGGGCGCGGCGGGTGTTCTCGCCATAGATTTCATCGAGGGCGGGGATCGTCTGGGTAACCACGGCCAAGTGGCCGCGGTAGGTGCGCAGGGTCTCGATGCTTTCGACCACGATGGGCATCTTGCCCAAACGGTTGAACTCGTCGAGCATGATCATCACGGGCCAGGGCTCATCCGGCCCGGGATCCTTTTCCTGCATGGCCGAGAGCAGGTCGGAGAAGAAGAGCCGGATCAGCGGCGCCAGCGGCTTCACCATCAGCGGCTGGACCACAAGATAGACCGAAAAGGGCTTTTTCCGGATCGTGCGGAAATCAAAATCCGACACCGCCGTCGCCTCATCGATGGCAGGGTTCTGCCATTGGTCGAGCCCCGAGGTCATCAGGAGCGAGACATAAGAGGTCAGCGTATCGTTGTTGGTCGAGGCCAGCCGGGTGAAGATCAGCTTGGCGGCCCTGTTATCCACCTCATGGCCGCGCGCGAAATACTCCTTCTGCTTGTTCCCGCCCGAGGCCGCGATGCGGTAGATCTCGCCCAAGGTGGGGCGCTTGCGCTGGAAGGCCAAGAGCCCTGCCGCCACGAAGAGATCGATCCCGCCCTTGAGGAGGCCCTGCACCCGGTCATTGTCGCTTTGCAGGAAGAGCGTCGCCAGGAGCTGCAATTCCATCTGCTGGCGCGCGGGGTCCTTCAGTTGATAGATGCGCAGGAGCGGGTTGTAGCGATGCGTGCGCCTACCCTCCCAATCGGTGGGGGCAAAGCGATAGACCTTGTCGCCCTGGGCGGCGCGGTGCCGCGCCGTGGCCTCGAAACATTCGCCCTTTACATCGAGCGTCACGGCGGAGCCTTGCCAGGTCAGCAGGTTCGGAATGACGAAGCCCGTGGTCTTGCCGCGGCCCGTGGGCGCCACGATCAGCGCATGCGGGAAGACCTTGGAACAGATGTAATTGGCGCGGGAGCCCGGCGGCCCCAGCTTGCCGAGGATGAACCCGGTTCCTGGCGCCCCGAAGAACCCATTGGCCTTCATCTCGCGCGCGGTCTGCCAATGCGTCTGGCCAAAGCGTGTGAGGGCCGAGCCTGAAAGGGCGAGGCTCAGCATCAGGCCGGCGGCGGCGAAGCTGCCGATGATCAAGTGAATAAGTTGCGCGTCCTCCGGGCGGCGATCGAGGATCGCCATGTAGTTCTGCGCGATATAGGCAAAATCGATCTCGGCCCCGAAGCCGAGATCCTGGTAGGTCAGCACCGCCGAGGCGATGGTATAGCCCATGGCCCCGGTCACCAGCGTTACCAGCAAAACGCCGGTCGCGATCCGCGCCTTTCCCATGGCGGCGCTCAATGGACCTGTCCCCGCTCGGTCTCGCCATCCACGTCTGTCGCGCGGTGTTTTTCGTATTCCGCGTCGGCGAGTTCATCGACCACCTGGCGCAAGGCCTCCGTATTGGCCGTGGCGGCATCGGATTGCAGGTAGACCTTGGCGACATAGAGCCGGTCGAGACGGTCCTCGAGAACCTTGTCCAGCGCATCGGCATCGCCGGATGTGAGGCGGCCCAATTGGCGTTCATCCAGCACCCGCGCGATCTCCTCGCGGAAGGCGTCCCGCTCCGCCTCGGTCTCGAAGGGCGCGGACAATTCCCCCGCCCGCTCATGGTCCAGAACACGCGCAATCTTGTCTGCAAGGCGGTCGGCACGGTCAGACTCCGGCGTCGTTTCATCGCGGGTGGCTAGACGTTCGTCACGCGTGCCAACTCCAAGCCCCTCGCGCAACTCGTTGTCGCGGCGCACCTGATTGATGGCCTCCGTGTCCCGGATCTCCACGACGGCCGCATAAGTCGCGCCCAGCCCACGGGCGAGGTGGGCCGGCATGTCCGGATAGCGTGCGCGCAAGTCATCCGCGACCGCATCTGCAACGGGCGTGCGGAGGTCGCGTCCCTCCATGATCCGGTCGACCTCGCGAGTGATCTCGCTGGCGCGGGCCGCATCGGTGATGGTCTCCCTGTAGGGCTCGGACCGGTCGATCACATCGCCAGGGCGTGCGAGCAGGTCCGGATGTGCCTCGAGATACGCCCGCTGCTCTGTTTCGATCCGGCGCTCCGCCCGCGAGACAACCTCCCAGTCCCGGTCCTCGATCTGCTGCGTCGTCCGGCCGTCTGCGCGCATCTCCTGACGGATTGTCCCTTCCATCGCCCGCACTGCACCCTCGTGATAGTGGAACCGCTCGC
>ENA-OQVM01002860-OQVM01002860.1-marine-metagenome-genome-assembly--contig:-NODE-2860-length-19432-cov-10.138672_pt1 | contig 19432 bp, 10 predicted proteins | sample MGYA00237776_ERZ505498 | MGnify/ENA primary metagenome ERZ505498 (study PRJEB26159, sample SAMN06265151) | marine metagenome | isolation source: Helgoland LTER site | place: Germany:Helgoland, sampling... | reverse complement strand
TTAGAGAATCAAATAGATTATTTTTTATATTTTGGGAAGCTTGCAGAGCAGATGACAGAAGCTACGGTATGTGTTATCTAAAAAACAGACGATCTGGATTTTCATTTATGGCATCTGGTGAAACTGTTAACATGGCTACAATATCAACCGATGCGCGTTTTGGTATATTATCAAAGTCAGGTGCTGATGCTAAAAAAATGTTTACAGATAAGGTAGTACCAATATCGGTTAATTATCCTTTCTTTTTCAAACCAATACAAGATGGTATGGATCGACCGAAAACAGAGCTAGCGTATCGCGTGCCAGCTTCTAAGTTTACAAGAAGGTCTATAGTTTCTACAGATAAACAAGAAGATATAACAGGACTTGATACAACTATTGATTGGAAAAATACAGGTGACAATGCTTATGATGGTGAAAAACTAAGATTATTAGTACATGATGAAAGTGGTAAGTGGGAAAGACCTAATGATATACAAAATAATTGGCGTGTTACTAAAACAACATTAAGACTAGGTTCTAGAATTATTGGTAAGTGTATGATGGGATCAACATCAAACGCTTTAGATAAAGGTGGTAGAAACTTTAAAAAATTATACGATGACTCAGACGTTACAAAAAGAAATGCCAATGGACAAACTCGTTCAGGATTATATTCTTTGTTCATTCCTATGGAGTGGAATTACGAGGGATACATTGATTCTTATGGCTATCCTGTCTTCGAAACACCATCAAAAAAAGTGTATGGACCTCATGGAACGCCAATCAAAATCGGGGTTATTGAATACTGGAATAATGAAGTAGAAGGTCTTAAAGATGATCAAGACGGTTTAAACGAATTCTATAGACAATTTCCTCGCACAACTAAACACGCTTTTAGAGATGAATCAAAACAATCTTTATTTAATCTAACTAAAATTTATCAGCAAATAGATTTTAACGAAGACGTACAAAACTTTAAGCAAGTAACTAAAGGTAGTTTTCAATGGGAAAATGGACATAAAGATACTAGAGTTATATTTATGCCAAATAAAAATGGTAGATTTTTAATAACTTGGGTTCCTCCTAATGAACTACAAAATAAAAGATATATAAAAAACGGAGTTAATTATCCAGGTAACGAGCATTGTGGTGCTTTTGGATGTGATCCATATGATATATCAGGCACAGTTGACAATAGAGGTTCTAATGGATCTTTGCATGGTTTAACAAAATTTTCAATGGAACAAGTACCACCTAATCATTTTTTCTTAGAATATATCGCTCGTCCGCAAACAGCTGAAATATTTTTTGAAGACGTTTTAATGGCTTGCGTATTTTATGGTATGCCGATATTAGCTGAAAATAATAAACCTAGATTACTTTATTATTTTAAACGTAGAGGTTATAGAGGTTTTGCAATGAATAGACCTGATAAAAAAAGAAATAAATTATCTGTAACAGAAAGAGAGATTGGTGGAATACCTAACTCTAGTGAAGATATAAAACAAGCACATGCTTCTGCTATAGAAACTTATATAGAAACATTTGTTGGGTTAAAAGAAACTGGCTATGGCGATGTTTATTTTCAAAGAACTTTAGAAGATTGGGCAAAATTTAATATAAATAATAGAACCTCTCATGATGCTTCTATTAGTTCTGGATTAGCTTTAATGGCTTGTAATAAACATAGATACTCACCAGTTAATAAAATAGAATTAAAACCTGTTGATTTAGGTATTAAAAAATACGACAACAAAGGAACTACATCAAAAATAATAAGTTAAATGAATATATATACTAATACCAATAGCGCTTTCCCTAGTCAAGTAGTGAGTGATGCAGAAAAAGCAAGTTTAGAATATGGAAGTCAAGTTGCTATGGCTATTGAATATGAATGGTTCAGTCAAGGAAGAACAACTGGCAATAGATATTTAACTAATTGGAATCAATTTCATCAATTAAGATTATATGCTCGTGGAGAGCAAAGTATACAAAAATATAAAGATGAATTATCTATAAACGGTGATTTATCTTACCTTAATTTGGACTGGCAACCTGTGCCTATACTTTCTAAGTTTGTAGATATAGTTGTTAATGGTATATCTCAAAAAAGCTATGATATAAAAGCTTACGCTCAAGATCCAGCATCTGTTAAAAAAAGAACTGAATATGCTTCTAAATTACAAGAAGATATGGTTGCTAAAGAATATTTAGATAGTTTAAAAAATACTTTAGGAATTGATTTATACCAAAGTCCTGATCCTAGTGTTGTTCCAGAAAACAAAGAAGAACTACAACTTCATATGCAGCTAAGTTATAAGCAGTCACTTGAAATAGCAGAAGAAGAAGCTATATCAACTGTTTTAGCTCAAAATAAATATGATTTAATTAGACGTAGAATAAACATGGACTTAACAGTTTGTGGTATTGCAGCTAGTAAAACAAATTTTAATACATCAAATGGTGTAACAGTAGATTACGTTGATCCTGCTTATATGGTTTATTCTTATACAGAAGATCCTAACTTTGAAGATGTATATTATGTTGGTGAATTAAAAGCTATAACAATACCTGAGCTTAAAAAAGAGTTTCCAAATATCAGTGAAGAAGAATTAAAAAGAATACAATCAATGCCTGGTAATAGATCTTACGTTACTGGCTGGGGAGATTATGATAACAACACTGTTCAAGTTTTATATTTTGATTATAAAACATATCACAACCAAGTATTTAAAATAAAACAAACAGAACAAGGATTAATGAAAGCTTTAGAAAAGCCAGATACATTTAATCCACCAGAAAATGATAACTTTGAAAGAGTGTCAAGATCTATAGAAGTTTTATACAGTGGTGCTAAAGTTTTAGGCACTGACACAATGCTAAAGTGGGAGTTAGCTGAAAACATGACAAGACCTTATGCTGATACTACAAAAGTAGAAATGAACTATTCTATATGTGCTCCAAGGATGTACAAAGGTCGTATAGAATCACTTGTTAGTAAATGTATTGGCTTTGCTGATATGATTCAATTGACGCACTTAAAATTACAGCAAGTTTTGTCTCGTATGGTACCTGATGGTGTTTATTTAGACATGGATGGTTTAGCTGAAGTTGACTTAGGCAATGGTACAAACTATAATCCAGCAGAAGCATTAAACATGTATTTCCAAACTGGTTCTATTGTTGGTAGATCATTAACACAAGACGGTGATATAAATCAAGGTAAAGTTCCAATACAAGAACTTAACAGCTCTAGTGGCCAAGCAAAAATAGCAGCTCTTATACAAACATATCAATATTACTTACAAATGATACGTGATGTAACCGGGCTTAATGAAGCTCGCGATGGTAGCACACCAGACAAAAGTACTTTAGTAGGATTACAAAAAATAGCAGCTAATGCTTCAAACGTTGCAACAAGACATATTAAGCAATCAAGTTTATATATAACTTTAAGAATAGCTGAAAACATAGCTTTAAAATTAGCTGACGCATTACAATTTCCTTTAACAGCTAACTCATTAAAAAACTCTATATCAACTTACAATATACAAACTTTACAAGAAGTTGCTTCGTTAAACTTACATGACTTTGGTATATTTTTAGAACTAGAACCAGACGATGAAGAGGTTGCTAAATTAGAAGAGAATATACAAGTAGCTATACAAAAAGGCGGTATTGATTTAGAAGATGCTATTGACTTAAGACAAATTAAAAATCTTAAGCTAGCTAATCAAATGCTAAAAATTAAGAGAAAAGCTAAGATGAAGCAAGATCAACTTAGCCAACAAGCTAACATTAAAGCGCAAGCCGACGCGCAAGCTGAAACTGCTGAAAAAACAGCTATGGCTGAAGTTCAAAAACAAGAAGCTATATCTGGCGCAAACGTTCAGTACGAGCAAGCTAAATCTCAAATGGAAATACAAAGAATGCAAGCAGCTGCTCAAATTAAAAAAGAAGAGATGCAAATTCAACATCAATATAATATGCAATTAAAACAAATGGATGTTGAAAACATGAAACAAAAAGAAAATAGAATAGAAGACAGAAAGGATCAAAGAACAAAAATTCAAGCAACACAACAAAGTGAAATGATAAGCCAAAGAAAAAACGATGGCTCACCAGTAGACTTTGAAAATCAAAATTTTGAACAAAGTCTTCCTCAAGTACTTTAACTATATATTAACAATTATTTAATTATATTATATTATGTCAGAAACAACAACAAATGAACCTGTTAAGCAGGAAGGTGACTTTAAAATAAAGTCTAAAAAGAAAACACCTAAAAAACTAGTCAATACAGATGAAATAAAAAAGGTGAATATTAAAGAACCTTTAATTGATTTACCACCAGAAATAACAAAGGTAGTAATACCAAGTGAAGAAAAACAAGAAGAAGATGCCATTCAAATCGGAGAAACAGAGAAAGTATCTACACAAAAACCATCCGGAGATAGCGCAGAGGTGGGAGAACCTGTACAAGAGTCCAACGAGACTGTTGAAGGGTTTTCTACAATCACCGAAGTTGAAAAACAAGAAGTAAAAGAAATTGCTTTAGATGTTGAAAAAGCTTTAGTAGATGAAAAAATATTAGGTAAAAAATTACCAGAAAATATAGAAAAACTAGTTGATTTCATGAAAGAAACTGGCGGTACTATAGAAGATTACACAAGACTTAATGCTGATTATTCATCTGTAGATGATGAGTCTTTGTTAAAAGAATTTTATAAAAAATCTAAACCTCATCTTAATGATGAAGAAATAGGTTTTATCATGGAGGATAGTTTCCAATATGATGAAGATATGGACGAAGAGCGTGCTGTCCGTAAGAAAAAACTCGCTAAAAAAGAAGAGATTGCAAAAGCCAAAAACTTTTTAGAAGATCTGAAAGTTAAATATTACGACGAAATCAAGTTGAGACCGGGCGTAACTCAAGATCAACAAAAAGCTACTGATTTTTTCAATCGCTACAATCAAGAGCAACAAGAAGCTGAACGAAAACACAATTTATTTAAAAAGAATACTAAAGATTTATTTGACGAAAATTTCAAAGGTTTTGATTTTAAAGTAGGAGATAAAAATTACAAGTATAATATACAGAATCGTGATAAAGTTGCAGAAAACCAATCAAACATAACCAATTTAGTCGGAAAGTTTCTAGACTCAGATGGTAACGTTAAAGATACGAGCGGTTATCACAAGGCTATGTATGCTGCTGAAAATGTAGATAAAATTGCAGCTCATTTCTATGAGCAAGGCAAAGCCGACGCTATTAAAGATGTTGTTACTAAATCTAAAAACCCTGTAGATTCTCAAGCTAGAAAATCTCAAGGTGAAGTTTTTATTAATGGCATGAAAGTAAAAGCAATTAGCGGCGCTGATTCTACAAAACTTAAAATTAAAACAAGAAAATTTAACTAAAAAAAACAAAAAAAAATGGCTTTAAATCCACAGTTTGGAGGGTTAATCCCTTCAGGAACTCAGGAGGTATTGAATAGCAATTATTTACAGTTTAACGCTGGAACAGCTGGAAACACAAATACTTTTGCACAACAATATTTACCTGAAATTTACGAACAAGAAGTAGAGCGTTATGGAAACAGAACGTTATCTGGCTTTTTAAGAATGGTTGGCGCTGAAATGCCAATGACAAGTGATCAAGTAATTTGGTCAGAACAAAACAGACTACATATATCTTACGACGCATGTACTGTAGTCGCTACAGGTGCTAATAACGCTGCAACAGTAACACCTACGGTTGCTGGAGTATCAGTTGTTGTGTCTGTGAACGATACGGTAGTTCTTTTAGATCCAGTTTCTGGAGCTGAAGCTAAAGGTATTGTAATATCTTCAACACCTGGCCCTATAGCTGGTGGTGGTCTTTTTGTAGTACAACCTTTCGCTAATGCTACTTTTGCCGCTCAAGGAATTGGTGCTACTGGAGTTAAAGTATTTGTATACGGTTCTGATTACACTAAAGGAACAACTATTGGTGCAGGAGTAGGAAACTCTGCTGCTAGAGTATCTGTTGATCCTTCTTTCACGCAATTTTCTAACTCACCAGTTATTATTAGAGATCAGTACGTAGTTACTGGATCTGATATGGCTCAAATAGGTTGGGTTGAAGTTGCTACTGAAGATGGTGCTTCTGGATACCTTTGGTATTTAAAAGCTGAATCTGAAACTAGATTACGTTTCGAAGATTACTTAGAAATGGCAATGGTTGAAGGTGAATTAAACGTAAACGCTGCTGCTGCTGCAAACTACGTACAAGCTAACTTACCAGGTACACAAGGTTTATTTGCTGCTATTAGAGCAAGAGGAAACGTAGAAGTAGGATTTACTGCTGCTGCTGGACTTGATAACTTTGATGCAATACTTAAAAACCTAGATACTCAAGGAGCTATTGAAGAAAACATGTTATTCTTACAGAGACAAACATCTCTTGATTTTGACGATATGTTAGCTTCTATCTCTGGCGGATTTGCTGGTGGTACTGCTTTCGGTTTATTCGAAAATTCAGAAGAAATGGCACTTAACTTAGGTTTCTCTGGTTTTAGAAGAGGTTCTTATGACTTCTACAAAACTGACTGGAAATACTTAAACGATGCTTCTACAAGAGGCGCTATCGTTGGTGTTAATTCAATCGAAGGTGTATTAGTTCCTGCTGGAACATCTACAGTTTATGATCAAATCTTAGGTACTAACATTAGAAGACCTTTCTTACACGTAAGATATAGAGCTTCTCAAGGTGACGACAGAAGAATGAAATCATGGTTAACTGGTTCTGCAGGTGGAGCATTTACTTCAACTCTTGATGCTATGGAAGTAAACTTCCTATCTGAAAGATGTTTAGTAACTCAAGCTGCTAACAACTTCGTTTTATTCCAAGGATTATAATATCCATTTAATGTAATTTTTACCCTCGTTATATCAACGGGGGTAATTATTACTTTTATAAACTATTTAATTATATTATATTATGGCTAAACAAGCTAAAGCAGAAACTATTGAGGTTGCACCTCAGCCGGTAGCTACAAAAGTAGCACCACCAGCTAAACCTAGTTGGGAAATAAGAGATAGAGTTTATTATTTAAAAGGAAACAAATCACCTTTAACATTAACTATCCCAGGTAAGCATACAAGAAAACATGCTCTTTTATATTTTGATGAAAAAACAGGAAAACAAAGAGAGATAAAATATGCTACAAATCAAGATTCACCTTTAGTAGATGAACAAAAAGGAGAATGTACTATGGGACATATTATTTTTAGAGATGGTTTTTTAAAAGTTCCTAAAAATATGCAAAACCTACAAAAGTTACTTTCACTATATCACCCTTTAAAAGATAGAATATACGAAGAGTATAGTGCTGTTGAAGAAGCTAAAGATGATTTAGAAGAACTTGACTTACAAATCGACGCTTTAAACGCTGCTAGATCAATTGATATCGATCATGCTGAAGCAATACTAAGAGTTGAAAAAGGTTCTGAAGTAAATAATATGAGTTCTAAAGAAATTAAAAGAGATTTATTATTGTTTGCAAAAAACAATGCTTCAATGTTTATTAGCTTAGCTAATGATGACAATGTTCAGCTTAGAAATTTTGCAATAAAAGCTAGAGAAGCTGGTATAATAAATTTATCTAGTGATCAAAGAACTTTCACATGGGGCACTAACAACAGAAAGTTAATGAACGTTCCTTTTGATGAAAATCCTTATTCAGCATTTGCTGCGTTCTTAAAAACAGACGAAGGTGTTGAAATTTACAAATCTATAGATAAAAAGCTATAAAAACAAGTGATACTATATATAGGCGGTTTCGGCCGCCTTATTAGTATAAAAATAAAAATAAATGGTAAATATAAATACAGTATACACAACAGTCTTGTACATATTGAACAAAGAACAAAGAGGTTATGTAACTCCTGCGGAGTTTAATAGTCTTGCTGCTCAAGTACAAGAAGAAATATTTAATTCATATTTTCCTGATGGTAATCAATTAAACAGATACAATCAAAACAATCAACAAAATGATACTGAGTTTTTTAACATGTTTAAAGACTCTGCTTATAAATTATACCCTTTTGAAAAAACAGCTCCATTTACTTATAATGCTGGTGCTGCAGTTTTAGGATGGGAATACACTGGAGCAGGAACAATATATAAGTTAGGTGAAATAATATCTACTTATAATACAACTAATCCTCAGTACGACTCAATAACACAATTAGCTAGTCAAAGTGATTTTTCTAAAATCACAAGATCTTCATTGACAGCTCCTACGGTGCAATATCCCTTATGCACAACAGGTACAGGACCAAACAACTCAGTACTTATAAAAGTTAGTCCACAACCTAATGCTCTAAATGTTAATGCTATATTTAAACCAACTTCTCCAGTGTGGGCTTTTACTACTGGTAGTGTTGGTCAATATATATATAATGCTGGTAACTCTACTAATTTTGAATTAGATACTTCTGAGCAAACAAACATAATAATAAACATATTAAAATACTGTGGCATCATAATAAATGATCCAACAATAATACAAACTGCATCTGCTGAAGCACAAGAGGTGGAGGCTAACGAAAAATCTTAATAGGAAATGGCATTAATAACAGAAAATAATCAACAGTATTATCAAGGTTCGCAAGGCTTTAGAGGCACTGGTAACGCCTTAACTATAACTACAACGTTCAATACTGATCTAGTATTTACTGATGCTAACTCATGGAACCCAGCTAGTGAAAATTATGCTTTAAATAATTTTAAAATATATACTAGCACTACAGGTTTTCCTGGCAGTTGGTCTGAATATCTTTTACAATATTCTGTAGCAAACAACGCTATAACTTTTGCTGCAAATCCTGCAAACAATTTATATATAGTTGTACAATTAAAAATATTAGATGGAGGCAAGTACGCTAGTACTTTGCCTGAAGAAGCTACTGGAGATGCTGTTGAGAATAATTACGGAGGTTATCAATATATAAAACTAAATGATATTATAGATAACTACATGGTTGGTTACGTAGGCGATGGTAAAATAATACAAAACGCTAAAAAATCTGACGTACTTTTCTTCGCTAAAAGATCTTTACAAGAGTTTAGTTATGATACTTTAAAAAGTATTAAGTCACAAGAGCTTACAATACCTGAAAATTTATCTTTAGTAATGCCACAAGATTATGTTAATTATGTTAATCTATCTTGGATAGATAGCTTTGGTGTTAAAAGACCTTTATACCCTAACAATAACATAACTACAAACCCTTACCAAAAACTATTACAAGACAATCAAGGTATACCTACACAGGATAATTTTGGATCTGATTTAGAAGGAACATCGATAACAGTAGAAAGATGGCAAGAAACAAATGCTAATAGATTATTAAATAATCAAGCTTTAAACGAACTTGATAATCTTGCTTATGATGTTTACAATAATGATTTTGGATCAGGACCTTGGAACTGGGGAAGATTATACGGGTTAGATCCTCAATACTCTAATGTAAACGGTTGGTTTGGTATAAACGAAAGAGATGGTAAGTTTACTTTTTCTAGTAATTTAGTTAACAAACTAATAGTACTAGAATATATATCAGATGGTCTTGCTTATGATTTAGATACTAGAGTACCTAAAATGGCAGAAGAAGCTATGTATATGAGTATATCATATAACTTATTAGCTAACAGATCTGGTACACCAGAAGGTATGGTCGCAAGATTTAAAAAAGATAGAAGAGCAGCGCTTAGAAATGCTAAGATAAGATTATCAAACATTAAACTTGACGAAATAGTTCAAGTTATGAGAGGTCAATCTAAATGGATTAAACACTAGAATTTAATGGCAAAAGTAAATAACAATTTCATTAAAGGAAAAATGAATAAAGATCTTGATGATCGATTAATTCCTGTTGGTGAATATAGAAATGCAATAAACGCTCAAGTGAGTAGATCTGAAGGTCCTAATGTAGGAGCTTTAGAAAACGTATTAGGTAATACACGTGTTAGCGACATGAGAACATTATTTGGTATAACTAATGCTTTTTCTATAGGTTATTGTGCTGATGAAATAAACAATAGAGTTTTTGTGTTTCTAACAGATAACACAAGTTCTATTTACGTTAACAACGCTAAGCATGCTATTGGTGTTTACAATGCTACAACTAACTCAACAACACTTTTGGTTGAAGGACTTTTTTTAAATTTTTCTACATTAAACCCTATAACAGGAGTTAATATTTTAGAAAATTTATTATATTTTACAGACAACAGAAATCAACCAAGAGTTATAAACGTTGATGACGCAAACCCTACAGGTTCTGCAAGTCCTAATTATTACAAAACTGAAGAACAAATATCAGTAGCTAAATATAATCCTTACAAATCAATAGAGTTATATAGAATATCTAGAGATTTAAACCCTACAGAGTATGAAAGTACAATGTATGATGTTGTAAGTAAGTATTATCCAGATGGCGGTTTAGGAACTTTAAATGCAAATGTAACTGCAGGAGATACTACTATGCAAATTTTAAAAGCTAATTATCAAGGTGATTTAATACCTGGTGCTACTATAGCTTTTATTAATACTACTTCTCCTGGAACATTTATACCAGGATTATCTGTAAACGGAACACCTTTAACTGTTAGCGCTGTAGGATCTAGTGCTACTTATTGGACTGTAACTGCTGGATTTGGACAAGGTGGTATACCAGCTTATACCGCTGCTAATACTGAAGTTATTTTTAATTATAATTATTATTATGATATTACTTATAATGGTGATGATAACTTTTTAAAAGATAAGTTTATTAGATTTGCTTATAGATTTAAGTTTGTAGATGGTGAGTATTCAATAATGTCACCGTTTACACAAGAGTGTTTTGTGCCTAAGCAAGATGGTTACTTTATGCGTAAAGTAAATCCTATACCAACTGGTACTCCTCCAAACTTTGGAACACCTGTTGCTACTAGTCCTGATTTAAATATTCAAGACGAAGAAGATACTTTTAGAACTACTACGGTAGACTTTATGGAAAATAAAGTAAATAAAATATTATTAAGAATTCCACTTCCATCAACTAGTAATGTTTTAGAAAGAGATTTAAAAATTACAGAAATTGACATATTGTATAAAGAATCAACATCGAGTAATATAAGGGTTGTTGAAAGTGTTGGTATAGATAAAATTTTAGCTGACGGTAGAGGTACTGTTAATGGAGCTATAAACGCAAGTACTACTGTTGTTATAGATGCTGTAAGCGGATCTATAAAACCAGGCATGTTAATAGAAGGAACAGGCATAACAAATAATCCTAGAGTTGTAAGTTTTAACGGTACAAATCAAGTTGTAATGAGCAGTGCTCAAACAATAGCTGACAACGTTGATTTAAGTTTTGGCCAAAGAACTCATTTTGAATATGAGTATCAGTCTACAAAACCTTATAAAGTTTTACCATCAAGTGAAACAACTAGAACATACGACAAAGTACCTGTAAGAGCTTTGTCACAAGAAGTAATAAGCAATAGAATTGTTTATGGTAATTTTTTAAACAAACACACGCCACCATCTTCTTTAGATTATAATTTAGCTGTCAGTCAAAAGCTTGCTTTTAATCTAGGAACAGGAACCGCTACAACAAACGGTACTAATAATAGTGGTGTTACAACAATAAATATAAATACAGTTTCAGGAACTTTAGAAAATGGTTATTCTATAACTGCTAACGTAGCAGGTATACAATCAAATAGTGTTGTTGTTAGCTTTACAGCAACCACAGTTACAATAGATAACGCGACTAGTGCTAGTATTGCTGCTGGATCTATATTAACATTTACAGCACCAAGCAGTGTTAGGTGGAGCACAAGTACTGTAGAATACCCAAGCTCTTCTTTAAAACAAAATAGAAACTATCAAGTTGGTATAGTATTATCAGATAAGTTTGGTAGATCTTCAAGCGTTATATTATCTGATGGAGATAACTCAGTTGTTTTTGGTGATCAAAAATATTTAGGTTCAACAGTTTATTCTGATTATATAGCTGGTGATATAGAAGCGCTTGAGTTCCCAGGTAATTCTTTAAAAGTATTATTTAATAGTACAATACCAGGAGGTACAACAGGTATATATAACGGTGACACTAGCGACAAAGACTATAATCCATTGGGTTGGTATTCTTACAAAGTTGTTGTAAAGCAAACAGAACAAGAATACTACAATGTTTATTTACCAGGTATAATGGCTGCTTATCCTAACGAACCACTTAAAGAGCTTGGTAAAACATCTCACGCTGTTTTGTTTAATGATAATATAAACAAAGTGCCTAGAGATTTAGCTGAAGTTGGTCCTGAACAAAAGCAATTTAGAAGTAGCGTAACTCTTAATGGTAGAGTTCAAAACACAAATACTCAAGATGTTTGGCAAAATAACATACAATATTATCCTGGAGCATTTCCTGGTTTAGTTAGTGTTATAGCCACCGATGATGATATTTTTAATGGTATATCTGAAATAGGATATGTTGGTAGTCCAGACTTTTACAATGTAAATTCAAATCCTTTAATAGCTAGAATAAACACACCTTCCAAACAGTTAGGTGTAGCTGTTACACCGACAACAGCAACAGTAGATCCAAACACAACAGGTCTTTCATCAAATCAAGTTAATATAACAATAAGCACAATAAGCCCTATATTTACACTTGGTGGTACTCCAGCTCCAGGTAATAGTTTATTTGCAGGTCAAACTGTTACAGGTAATGGTGTTCCAGATAATACTACTATCGTTACTAGTATAGGTAATGGTAGCGTATGGAAATTAACTTTTAGTAACAACTTAGAAGGCACTAGTTCAGGAGATGTATTAACATTTACACCTACTAATGATAACATTAATTTTGATTGGGTTACAATACCTAATAGCTTAGCTATAATGGAAACAGATCCTGTAGAATCAGAGCTAGATATATTCTGGGAAACAACTACTGAAGGTTTAATAACAGAATTAAATCAAGCTATTTTAGGTGGCACAGCAGATGCGGTTTCTATTAGTGGGTTTAATACAGATTTATTTAAAGAAAGTTTAGCTCCTACTGGAAATATATTTACCACACCTTTTAGTTTATTAGATCAATTTAGTAATACTATAACTTACGCAAATACTACACCACCTCAGTTAAAATTAAACAGTGTTTTTGATTTTAATGGAAATTTAGTTGATGACCAAAACCCTGCTCAATTATTTGAACTATCTAATGTAGCTGGTACTAACACATATCAAATAGCTACTAAAGTTCCTTTTTACTATAGCAATCAAGCCTCTACAAATCAAACATATACTTTTAATTTTGAGGTTAATTACAATGGAGTTCAAAGTTTTATTACTCAACAACCTGTATCTTTAATAAATGTAGTACCATCAATTACGTCTGGCTGTACAAATCTTACTTACACACCAGGAACTACTGGTGGAGGTGTCGGAACTATTGCAAACTTACAAGCTCAAAACGGAGCGTCTACTTTAAACGTAGATTTTGATGAAGTTGCATATAAAGATTTATCATGGACCGTAACAATTGCTGGTAGTGGAGATACTACGTATAATCCACCTGCTGGAACTATATTAGTTAATCAATCACAAGTAAATAGATTTTGGAACGGTAGAGTATTTTTTGCAGGAGGAGATCCTCCAAGCACAATGCCTGATGGTACTTATCTTATAACAGGTACTGTAGAAGACGCTGGAGGTTTAAGTGCTAACTGTAGTTTTACAATGACTTTAGATAGAACGCCTTGTTTTACTTATAAGTTTACATATGCTGGAAGTGGTAACACAATTGGAGCTACTTACACAGGTTGTAATGGTGAAAGTGAAGTGATAAGTTTTGTTGATCCACCAAGTAATACTTTTCCAGGATTTACAACAGCTTGCGCTCCAGACAATACTACAGTTTTAACAAATGCTGGTTTTGTAAAACTAGCTTTAAATAGTACAGATCCAGCAAACGTGTGTAACACTTAAAAACCTAAAAAAATAAGTAATAATAATAACTATGGCTGCAATAATAGAAGTTAAATATTTCAATACATTCCTTCTTAAGAAAGTAAACAAGTCTGTTACCAACTTTGGTAATATACCTGTATGGAATGGCTCGACTGGAATACCAACTTCAAAAGGTGGTTATCCAAACACTACTGCAGATGTTCCAAACAATTGGGTTATAGAAGAGTCAAGGATACATGGAGGTTATAATAACACTAGTGTTTCTTTTGGCGCTAAAGCTTATTTAGTAGAAGAAGAACCTAATGGTACTAGAAGAAGCAATTCATTAATATACTCAGGTATATTTAATTCTAGAACAGGTATAAATAGAACAAATGTTTTTTCTGTAGCTGATGATATAGTTAAGTCTGTAGATCCAGCGAATGGTTCAATACAAAAACTTTACGCAGAAGATACTAATTTAAACATATTCCAGGAACTAAAAATAAGTAGAGCACTAATAGATAAAGATGCTATATATTCTGCTGAAGGTGGTGGAACAGTAACGTCTAGTAACTTAGTTATAGGTGCTATTCAACCTTACATTGGTAAGTTTGGTATAAGCACTGATCCTACTAGTTTTGCTATATATGGTAATAACAAATATTTTACTGATAGAAATAACGGTGTTGTTTTAAGAATGTCAGGTGGAAGCTTAACAGAAATATCTAACGCTGGAATGATTGATTATTTTAGAGACAGATTAAGTTCAGGTATAAATGTTGGAGGTGTTAACGGTAAAATAATAGGTGGTTATGATATTCATAATAAACAATACGTTGTATCTACTCAACTAGCTGGATCACAAGAAAATACTCTTAACTCAGGATATGAAACTTTAGCGTTTGATGACTTAGTTCAAGGTTGGACAAGTTTCTTTACTTATAAACCAGATCAAATGTTTACCTTAGGTAACGGTTTTTATAGTTTAAAATTTGGTTCATTGTTTGAGCATTACGCGCAAGGAGGTACTAGAAATTTATTTTATTCTAACTTAGGTAACACAGCTCAACCGACTTCTATTACATTTGTTTTTAATCCAAATGTATCGCAGTCAAAAACATTTAAAACAGTTAACTACGAAGGTAGCAGTGGTTGGCAGATTAGCAGTTTTGATTCTGACAATACTGGTAGAGATTTAACTTCAGGAACTACTAACTGGCTTAACTACGATGACAATTCTGCTATTGTATATAGTTATGTTCAAGGAAGATATGATTCTACTTTACCAAACCCGCTAACTGGAATTGCGGCCGTTTTAAGACCTTTTTATCAAGCAGGTTTTGACAGAAAAGAAAACAAATATGTTGCTAATCTAATAAACGCTAGTACTTCTGCGCCAGGTGAAATTCATTTTGGGTCTGCAATATCAGGTATTAAAGCTTTCTATGCAACAGTAACAATATCAACAGATGCTGTTACAAACCCAGGAGGTGAAAAAGAATTATTCTCTGTTGGTAGTGATTATATAGCTAACAATGGATATTAAAAAATTAATTAAAAAAATAAATAAATGGCAATAGGCGCAATAATAGGTGGCGTAGCTCAAATCGCTGGAGGAATAATTGGTGGTGCAAAAGCTAGAAAAGCTGCTAGAAGAGCTAGAAAAAAGCTTAAACAAATGAACGCTAAGATGGCTCAACTAGAAGCCAACAGGCAGGAAATTATAAATCCTTACGAAGGAGCTGAAAACTTAAGTGACATGATGAGTAATCCTATGGCCAACTTAGGTGTTGCTACGCAAGCTACTGAAATGCAAATAGAACAAACAGATCAAGCTTTAGCAAATACCTTAGATACATTAAGACAAACTGGTGGTGGTGCAGGTAGCGCTACTGCGTTAGCTCAAGCTGCTTTACAGTCTAAGCAAAATGTTGCGGCTGGAATAGAGCAACAAGAAAAAGCTAATGAAGATAAAAGAGCTGCTGGTGAACAAAGACTACAAGACGCTAAAATAGCTGAAGAAAAAAGAATGCAAAACTTAGATGCTGCTGGAAAACAATTTGTGTTTGGTCAAAGAGAACAAAGAGAAATGGGTCAGTTAAATAGATTACAAGGCCAAATAGATAACATGCAAGGTATAAAAGCTCAAGCTAGCGCTGATCAAACCAGAGCTTTAACAGGGGCAATAAGCGGTATAGCTTCTGTAGCTGGATCTGCTTTTGGTGGTAACGACGGTACATAATAGATAAATAACATGGAAAACAAAAACATTCAAATAAATCTTCTAATACAACAAGTATTACAAAGCGATAGCATGGCTTATATTCCAGGTTATATATCTTCTGATGTTGATATTGAGTTTAGAATATTAGACAGAGCTTATCAAGATACTGGAAAATACTATGCTAGATTAAAAACAGCTATACAACAAAACAAATGTGGTGACTGTGTTGATGTAAATGAGCAGATAAACATACTTGAAAGAGCTCCTGAAGTTTCTTTAGAGTTTCTTAAAAACGTAATGAGTGAATTAAGTGTTACTGAAACTGGAAATTATGATCCTAATAATTACTACGGTTTTATGATTGCTAATGCTATTATGACTGAAAAACCTGGATTCTCTAGAACTGATGGTTATATGGTATCATTAGATTTATTACAAAATGGCAATCAAGAATTAATGTTTGACGGTCCTTTATTTGAAAGACCTTTAGTTATAAATAGTTCTGCTTTATCTACGTTACTAGATTCTGATACATCTATGGTTGTAGAAACACCAGATATAGATGCTAGCATGTCTGAGCTATTAGTTCAGTCTCAATTATTTTCTCCTGATATGGTAGGTGAAAATGGTAAACTATCAGCTGGAGCTAAAATATCAGAAGAGTTTGCTATAAAATTTAATGGTGAGCTTGATTACGAAATAATAGATATTGGTGGTGGTAAAGGTAGAAACGTATTAAGATACGATATGGATAAAATTGAAAAGAAATTAAATCCATTTATAAATGCTGAAGTTGCAGGTATGTTATCAGCGGAACAAGAAGCTGTTGCTGCTTGGAACGTTTACTTATCTAAAGGAACTAGCGTAGAAGAAGATGCTCAAATGGTACAAAACGCAAACGCTGCTGAAAGCTCATGGATATACGAAACTGATTTACCATTGCGTCAAGATAAAAAAGAAAAATTTGCTTATAAATATAAAGAGTATTTTATCAACAATTATTTAAAACAATTTTTAACAAACAAGTTGCCTAGCGTAGAAGAAGACGCGGCTGTGTTTGATTTAGAAGAAGCAAGAAAAGCTAAAGCTGATAAGTTTATGGAAGCTAACCAACAAAATTAAATTAAATGACAAAAAAAGAATATATAAAAAGTTTAGTTTATCAAAACATTCCTGGTGATAAAATGTTTGAACTAGTTAGACAATGGGAAATAGATAATCCTCAGACTGAAGAAGTTGTTGAAGAAGTTGTAGAAGAGGGAAAGCAAAACGATTCACAACCAGAAGGTGCGGATGTGGATCAGGACAATGCGGCACCTCAAGAAAGCGATACGGAATCTACATTGGAAGATGGTTCATTGGAATCAGCAGGTGGTTTTAATATATCTAGTTTTTTAAATGAGCAAAGAGACTCACAAGGTAATATATCAGGTTTAACTTTAGAAGAATTAAACGCTAGATTAGAACCAGAGCAAAACATTAGAGATGTTGTGTCTCAATATGAAAAAATGACTATCGTAGCAAAACCTGAAGAAACGTACACAGAAGGTAATTATGATTATAAATATAATTTTACAGAAGATGGACCAATGTATTACGCTAAAGAAAAAGGCACTGAAAAATGGGAAGCAAAAGACGTAGATAGTGACGCTTATTTAAACATACAAAGTTTGTTTGGACATAACAGTCTTGATAGAAAAAAGTATGGAGAAGCTAAAAAAATATTAAAAGGTAATGATTTAAATAATCTTTACAATGAACTTAAAGGAGATTCAGTTTCTATAGATAATGCTGAAAACGAACCTATAGATACTAGACTTCAATACGTTGAAGATATTTATAATGATCAAATAGTATTAGGAAATGAAGAATTAGAACAAGTAAACATAGAAGCTACTGAGTTTTATAATATTCCAAGAGAAATAGAGGAAACTAAAAAAGAGCAATATATAGATAAGTTTTCGAAATCAGGTAATGTTAGAACTAGAACTGTTAAAACTGGTAAAATGATACCTAATCCAGACTGGGTTTCTGTTGAAACAAAAGCTTTAGAACAAATAGCTACTGAGCAAAAAATACCAGTTAATGAAGTTGACTTAACAGATCCAAAAACTGCTGAACTTTTAAAACAAAAAATAATATCAGTAAAAACAGACGAGCTTATAGATAAAAAAGAACAAGATAAAATGGTTGCGTTTATCGATAGTTTACCGTCTGATTTTAACGGAAAAGCTTTTACTGCTTGGATAGCTGAAAAACTTAGTATTGCTCCTAGTTTTGGAGTTGTTGATGCTAAGCATGTTTGGGATAAAAATGTTATTCAAAAAGACATGGAGGCTTTAAAGAGAAATAAAGCTAAAAAACTAGGAAAAGAAAGTACTGCAATTGGAGAGTTTGTAGACAAAGCTTACACATCGTTAGATTTGTTTAGTGAATCTTTCAAAGCTATTCAAGCTGGAGAATATCAAACGCCAGCGCAGGTTGCGGCTGCAAATAAAAAACTATTACAACTTAGCAAACAAAGAAACGAAGTAATTACTTTAATTAAAAATCAATATGCTAAGTTAGAAGATCCAGAGAGAATAGATAAAGTAGAAGATATTGAAGGTTACTTAGGAGCTTTAGAAAGAAATTACGGCGTAATACCTATTATGATAAACAATGCAGAAAATTCTGGTATTGATATGGCGCAAGGTATAGAAGAATTAGCTTTTCAGGTTGCTAATTTACCTAACGTTATTGAAGATTTAACTGCTGACGAAGACGGTAAAGGTGGAGTTCAAATAAATAAATACAATCCACTATGGAATATGGGTGGGAAATATTTAGTAAACGCTTGGGGTGAATCAAGAGAAGGTGCTAATAAAAAAATAGACGAGTACAAAGAAGCTTTAATGGGTGATGTTGCTGAAAATCTTAGCATGGACGATATACAAAGCGGCAATCAATGGGGAAGATATTTAGCTCAAACGGTTGGGTCTGTTGCTCCACAAATGGCAACGCTAGTTGCTACTGGTGGTGCAGGTGTTTATTTAGTAACAGCTACCGCAGGTGGTGGAAGATTTAGACAGTATCAATCAGAAATGGATGCTAATAAAAAAGAAATTGAAGCTTGGAAGAAATCAAAACCTAAAAAACAAGAAGGTGATACGGATGAATTTTATGAAGACCAATTAAGAATATGGAATGAAAAAAAACCTGGTGAAATAAAATATAACGCTATGGAAATGTG
>ENA-OQVM01002857-OQVM01002857.1-marine-metagenome-genome-assembly--contig:-NODE-2857-length-19452-cov-23.015948_pt1 | contig 19452 bp, 18 predicted proteins | sample MGYA00237776_ERZ505498 | MGnify/ENA primary metagenome ERZ505498 (study PRJEB26159, sample SAMN06265151) | marine metagenome | isolation source: Helgoland LTER site | place: Germany:Helgoland, sampling... | reverse complement strand
GTAAATATAATAATCGTGGGTCCAGTCTTAGTTGATGTTATGGCTAAGGCAGGATTTCCAGAGGTCCAGGCAGCTGTTGTAGTCATTGTTGGATTCTTGATAGGGTCTGTAACGCCACCCGTTGGTGTCGCATTTTTTACTTCCGCTACCATTGCAAAAGTGCGACTAGAAGAGGTTGCTGTTGCATTAATTCCTTATTTGGTAGGGCTATTTCTGCTTCTATTTTTTATCATTGTCATTCCAGAACTGACAATGTTTCTTCCACAGTTGATGAGTTGATTGAGCGCCATGTTGAAAATATTAAATAGTTTTGATCGTTTAGTGCACAGTATATTAGAAGCAATGTGTTCGTTGTTTCTAGCTTTGATGGTTGGCTTCACAATCTACAATGTTGTAATGAGATATGTATTTGCTAATCCACCAGTTTGGGGGGATTTATTAACTGTTTTGAGTAATATTTGGTTAATGTTTATAGCACTTTCATTAACAGCTAGAGATAATGAACATATTGCTTTGAATTTAATTTATGAAAAGTTGCCAAGTAGATTAGCGTTATATATTCGTCAGTTTTGGAAACTTATGATAATAGTGATTGGGATTGTTCTAATTATTTATGGATTTGAGCTTGTAGAAGGAATGAGGGGTAAATATTGGGAAATGTGGCATTTTGAATTTACTGCTCAGGGCATCGAATTCAAAGAAAATTACATGCCAAAAAAATATGCTGTAACTATCCTGCCTTTAGCTGGATTTTTAACAACATTTGGCGCTGCTATTTGTTTTATAAAAAAGATTTAATCACATTTCTTAATTACTTTTATATGGCTATAAGTTAACGAAATTAAATAAAACTAGTTGATGCAAGTTCTGGCATGTCCGAAAACACCGCCATTATTTAGTTTGCTTTTCTAAGTATAAGATCAGCTGCTTTTTCAGCAATCATGATAGTAGGTGAGTTGGTATTCCCAGAGGTAATGGTTGGCATGATTGATGCGTCAACAACACGTAAATTACGTAAACCTTTTACACAAAGATTTTCATCAACTACAGCCTCAGCATCTGGACCCATTCTACATGTTCCTACAGGATGAAAAATTGTTGTACCTATTTCACCAGCAACAGAAGATAGATCTTCATCACTTTGATATACTTTTCCTGGTTTGATTTCAGATGGGTTATATTTTTTCATTGCAGATTGGTTCGCAATTTCACGGGCCAAACGTATTGCTCGAACTGCAACAATTTTATCTGAGTTTGCACTTAAATAATTTGGATCAATAGTAGGTTGTTTTGATTGATTTGGCGATGAAATATGAACTGATCCCCGGCTTTGAGGTCTTAGTGGAACTACGCTTGCTGTAAATGCTGGAAACGGATGCAACGGATCACCAAATTTTTCTAGGGATAAGGGTTGCACATGAAACTCAAGGTCTGCAGTTTCCACTTCAGGCCCAGATTTTGCAAAAATACCAAGTTGACTGGGTGCCATAGACATTGGACCTTTTCGTGATAGAATGTATTCTAACCCAATGCCAAGCTTACCTAAAACCGATCCAGCCCTTTGATTTAATGTTTTTACATTCTCAACACGAAAAGCAACGCGTAATTGAAGGTGGTCTTGCAAATTTTCTCCCACATTTTTGGATGGATGCAAGATATTTATACCCATATTTTTCAAATGGTTTGGGTCCCCTATGCCGGAAAGCTCAAGAATTTGTGGTGATCCAATAGCGCCAGCAGATAGTATAACTTCACCAGTCGTTCTATATGTTTCAGGCTTACCATTTCTTTTAACTTCAACACCTACTGCACTTTTCTCATGAAACAGAACTTTCTGCACTTGCGCATTAGTAACTATCTGAAGGTTTTTGCGACTTTTGACAGGCCTTAAAAAAGCTTTTGAGGTATTCCAGCGCCAGCCTTTTTTCTGGTTTACTCGAAAATATGACGAACCTTCGTTATCACCTCGATTGAAATCATCAATTTTAATAATGCCATATTCTTCAGCGGCATCTCTATATGCATCAAGTATTTCCCAAGAAAGTCTTTGCTCCTCTACTCTCCATTCACCACCTGATCCATGCATTTCGTCAGAAGTATCGTAATAGTCTTCTGATTTTTTGAAATACTCTAGAACATCATCCCAGCCCCAACCAGTATTTCCCATTTGTTGCCAATTGTCATAATCATTTGATTGGCCTCTCATGTATATCATACCATTTATTGACGAACATCCGCCCAATACACGGCCCCTTGGATAATTTAGAGACCGGCCATTCAATCCTTTCTGATTGGAAGTTTGGAATCCCCAATCAGTTCGTGGATTGCCCATGCAATACAAATATCCAACAGGAACATGTATCCAAAGATAATTATCTTTTCCGCCGGCTTCTAATAATAAAACCTTATTTTTGGGATTTTCTGATAATCGGTTCGCCAATACACAGCCTGCAGATCCACCCCCCACAATAATATAGTCATAATTAAATGTATTTTCATTCATTGGATTGCCTATGGTTATATCAGGATACTAGATTTGCCGTCGTTTGTAGAAGGCCAAGTTGGTGAATAATCTTTGTCAATTAAAATTGCTCTTACACCTTCTATTAAATCAGGATGCCTAATGGCGCGTTGAGCAGCTTTGAATTCATGTGCCAAACATGTTGATAATGTTTTATTCGAAGTTTTGTTCAGAAGCGTCATTGTCTCATGTAAGCTTCTTGGAGAGGCTATTTTAAGTGCTTTAAGCGCTTCTATTGCTTCGATGGAGTTAACGTTTGATAAGCAGTTTTGAATACTGCAAATTGTGGGTTGATCAAAACATTTTGTCGACGCAGCTAACATTAATGTACTAGTTTGATATTTTAAGGTTTCACAAAAATCATCAAGGATGTTTGTGATACTGTCCTTTGAAAAGCATAATGCGTCAAAAATCTCAGAGATAGATGAAGAAATTGTCATATGTGTTGAAAGTCCTAATGCATGAGCATAAAAATCTTTTACCTTAGCTCCTGTTAATCCCATCCAGTAACCAGCATTGTGAGGCATTCTTGGAAGAAAGAAGCTTGCACCTACATCAGGAAAAAAACCGATGGCAGTTTCTGGCATTGCAAAAACTGCCATTTCAGAGGCAATGCGATATTTCCCATGCATAACCAATCCTAATCCTCCCCCCATGCAAAGCCCATCAATTAATGAAATATATGGTTTTGAATAGTTTGCTATGCGTAATATTAGTTCATACTCTTTCTTGAAGAAATTTTCTGCTTTATCATAGTTATTTGAAATACAAAAATTTCTGATTGATTTAAGATCCCCACCAGAACAGAATGCTTTATTGTGATTTGATTTTATCAGAACTCGATTAATTTCATGGTCTTTTTCGAATATATCCAAGGCCAAAGAAATTTGTTCTATCATTTCTTGGTTTAGAGCATTTAAGTTTTTTGGGCGATCAAGGCCAATAACCCCAGCTTTGCCTCTTTTCTCAATAGTTATATGTGACATATGAATACTATTTTTGGTTAATATAGATTAACAATTGCGAAAAACTGGTGCACGTTTAGCAACAAATGCAGCCATTCCTTCTTTTTGGCCGTCTGTTGCGAAAGCTGCTTGAAATAAACGCCTCTCATGTAATATGCCCTCTGAAAGTGGAGTTTCAAAAGATCGGTTTACTGCTTCCTTTGCCATGATAACTGCAGGTGAATTTAGGCCTGCTATTTGATGTGCAGCCTCTAGTGCTGTTTGAAGAAGTTCGCCTGTGGGGACTACCCGAGCAACTATCCCAGATAATTTTGCTTCATGAGCATCAATAGTGCGCCCAGTTAGAATTAAATCCATTGCTAGGGCTTTACCAATAGATTTACTTAAGCGTTGTGTTCCTCCAATGCCCGGTAGAATACCTAGTTTGATTTCGGGCAAACCAAATTGCGCATCTTCTGAAGCAATGATTGTATCGCATAACATTGCCAATTCGAACCCACCACCAAGGGCATATCCACTTACAGCAGCTATTACAGGTTTTTTAATGAATCGCATCTGATCCCAATCAGAAAAAATATCATTTTGAAGTAATTCTACTAAAGTTTTGTCTGCCATTTCTTCGATATCTGCACCTGCAGCAAAAGCGCGTGGGCTTCCAGTAACTACAACCGAACCAATTCGGTCGTCCGTATCAAAATCTTTTAAGGTTTGCACAAGTTCACGGGCTAATTGTATATTCAAGGCATTTAAGCTTTTTGGCCGGTTTAGTGTAATTAATCCCACTCGGTCCCGGCGCTCCACAAGAATTGTATCCAAAGATTTATATTTTGTTGATAGTGCTTTGGTCTCTGCAAGCTTTATATTAGCTTTTTGTTTGTTGCTCATTTTTTCGCTCCTCTTAAAATATTTGTCAAACTGCGGTTTTTATTTCCATCCAGGGATTAGCTTCCCGAGTTGTATCATTTTCTAATTCAACAGTTTCTTTTGGGGAGGAAATGTAAGCTTCTGCATCAGCCATTACTTCTGCCAAGATTGCTTCTCTATGTTGATTAAGTGCCGGAGCTTTAGTTGAAGTTGTAGTGTCAATATCTTGATATGCGTTCATCTTAATTGGGTTACCAGCTGTACGGAAAGGTTTATTACTTTGACCTTCAACTTTGATGATCATATTTCTGGAGAGGAGTTGTGGGTGTTCTAAGAGGCGATCAATAGAATTTATTGGACCACATGGTACTCCTGCATCATTTAAACAATCTAACCAATGCTGAACAGGTTTAGATTTAGTTATCAGATCAATATCTGCTACTAATTTAGGTCGATTGCGAACCCTCAAATCATTTGTAGAGTAAATTGGATTAAGGGCCAATTCTGGTGCATTAATTGCATCTGCCATCAATAAGAATAATTGGTCATTACCTGCTGCTATTACAAATCTTTCATCAGCTGCTTCGAATGTTTCAAAAGGTGCCAATGAAGGATGGCAATCGCCAGTCGATGTGGGTATTTTTCCTTCTACGTCAAACCTTGCTATAGCAGTTTCTAAAAGGGCTGCCTGACAGTCTAACATCCCAATATCAACACGATCACCTTGGGCATTTTGGGTGCGTTTATATAAAGCTGATAAAATGCCAATCACACCAAATAAAGCAGCTCCAAGATCCCCAAAGCTTGTCCCAACTCGGGCAGGGCGTTCTCCAGGCCATCCAGTCAAACTCATTACACCGCCCATTGCTTGAACTACCATATCATACCCTGGCAATTCAGACATAGGGCCAGAGTGCCCAAATCCTGAGATAGATGTGTAAATTAAGTGTGGATGAGTTTTAGCTAATCTATCTGGACCATATCCAAGTCTATCCATTACTCCAGGTCTGAAATTCTCTACAAGAACATCAGAAGTGTTAAGTAACCTTTCTAGCAATTCGCGATCTCTGGGCGATTTAATATCTAAAACAATACTTTCTTTACCTCTATTAAAGCACATAAAATATGCGCTTTCAGAGCTTATAAAAGGAGGAAATGCTCTGGTATCATCGCCAGTGCCAAATTTTTCAACTTTTATTACGCGAGCGCCAAGATCAGCAAGCACCATTGTACAATAAGGTCCTGCTAATACGCGTGAGAAATCAAGGACAGTAATTCCAGATAGAGGGCCACCCTCTAGTTTATTATTTTCAGAATTTATCATAGTAAAATCTCTTTTCTTTATTGTTTGAAATCCATGATTACATAGATATTTTGATTAGTATTTGTGATGATATATCTGTTGAGATTCATAGCTTTTAAAATTTTTTAATTTTTGTATTAAATAAGGTTTTATAAAATAGACCGATCGTCTATTAATTGATGAAAAAAAATTCATATTTCTATTCCAGAAAAAAATCCTTTGGAAAATTGACGAAGTGGTGCTTCAGATTGTTCTAGTTTAGCTCTTAAAACAGCACCTTCCCAGCCTATCCAGAAATATTCTGATAATGCATTGCAATCGATATCTGAGTCTATCTCATTTTCGTCAACAGCTTCTTTTAAACAAGCAGAAGTACGTTGTTGCCAGTCATTAAATACTTCAACAAGTAAGCTTCGGTACGCAGGGGGTAAGGCTCCCATTTCCTGACCCAGATTCCCAACAAGGCATCCACGAGAGAAGTTAAATTTTTTCATTCCTAGGGCAGCATCATCAATAAAATCATACATCCGTTGTAAAGGAGTACGTTCATTGTTACTTAAAATTCGATCTAATTTGGTTGCAAAATATAATGCGTATCTTTCAATGAGTAGTGCGCCAAATGCTTCTTTATTTTTAAAATAATGATAAAATGAACCTTTGGGTACATTCACACTCTTTAAGATTTCATCAATACCTGTTGCAGAAAATCCTTTTGTAGTTAAAGCCACAACACCTGCACTCAGCAGTGCTTCACGTGTCTCACTATATCCTGCAAGTTCTTTTGGGGGGCGCCCTCGGCGACGTTTATGTGTTGAAGATGAAAGCAAAAGAATATCCATAAATGTTATTAACATTAATTAGACCGATCGATTAATTAATGTCAATATGTATTATAAATTATATTAGTTTAGTCCTATATTGGGATATAGTTAAAATAATTGGATACAAACTATAGTTTGTCTGGCTACACCATCTAATTTAGATCGGTTGTGCGTATCGATTAAAAAGAGGGTAGCCAGAGCGCCAATTGTGGGAATGCTATCAACAAGGCAACTAGCAAAAGCGAACAACCGATGAATGGGAAAGCTGATGTGTATATTACACGCATCGTTGTTCCTTTGGGCGCGACGCCTTTCATTACAAATAACAATAATCCAAAGGGGGGTGTTGTAAAACTTATTTCAAGCGCGAGAAGCATGATCAAACCAAACCAGATTGGATCAAAATTTAGTACTACCGCAAGTGGGAAAAAGATTGGCACGGTTAGCAACATCATCGAAATTTGCTCCATGAACATTCCAAGGAGCAAAAGAACGGCAAACATCACCAATAACATAGCGAGTGGAGCCAGATCAAAGGAGATAGCCCAGTTTACCAATCCGCGTGACGCCCCTGAAAAAGCTAGTAGCTGGCTGAACGTGGCAGAACCGAAGACGATCAGATAGGCCATCAGTGTGACGCGCAGAGCGCCAATTACAGATTTTTTCATAGTTATCCAAGTGAGGCAGCGAAAAATGGCGGCAAGAATTAGTACGCCAAGCGCACCGAATGCAGCTGCCTCTGAAGGGGTTACAAAGCCGCGGATCATCAAAACGATGATGACCACCATGACGCCGACCATTGGAACAACCTCAGTCATCAGTAGTTTTAGTTTCTGGCCTGAGGTCATTGGTTCTACGTCATAGGCAGGGGCAGCTGTCGGGTCGATTTTAGTCTGGATAAAGATTGTTGATATGTAAAAGAATGCTAGGATCAATCCTGGAATCACGCCCGCAATAAGTAATGCGGCCACGTCGATCTGTGCGAGTGTGGCGAGCAGCACGGCAAGGGCAGACGGCGGAATGATGATCGCAAGGCCACCTGTGCCAAGGATTGGGCCAATGCTCATGTGGGGTTTATAACCGCGCTTAGCCATTTCGGGCACCATGAGCGAACCAAGCAATGCAGTCGATCCCATCGAGGATCCCGAGAGCGTAGAAAATGCTGTGCCGCCCAAAACAGTCACATAGCTTAAACGACCGGGCAAGCGGCCCAGAAGTTTGTCGATAGCGTTGAACATGCGCCCGCCGAGGCCAGTGTGAAAGAATACTTCACCCATCAGCAAGAATAGCGGTATCGGCACCAGTGCATATTTGGTCAGCGATCCAAGTCCGTTATTGAGCAGTTGGATAATGCCGCGCTCGCCGCCCATGAAGACCCACGCACCTAAGATGTTGGCGGCAAGGAATGCCAATGCCACAGGCATGCCAATGGCCATCAAAACAATGATCGTACCCAGCAGTAGTGCGAGTGCTTCGAACCATTCCATTATTCGTGAATTCCTGCTTCGCCGGAGTGCATAAGCTCTGATCCAATGATAAAGCGTGAAAATTCAATGACCATCATGCCAAAGCTGATGGGGAATGTGATGGTCAACATCCAGCGCGGATAATAATACGCACGGGTATCAAAATCACCGCGCTCGATGTTCTTCAGGCACAGTTCTATACCTTTCCATGTTAGGATCAGGCACACAGCTACACAGGCAATTGCAACGCCGCGGCTGACAATGTGGCGTAACCAATCGGGCAGGGCAGCCGTGACTAGTTCGATGTGAACATGTCCTTTTTCGCGCACCAGCCACGGCGCACCTAACATCGTCATGTAAAGCAAACCGTATTCGCCCGATGTGAACAGCCACGCGAAAGGTTGCAGCCCCGCATTGCGCATAAGGACCGAGGTGATGACCGAAATCATCAACCAAACAAGGGTAAGACCAGCGATGGTTGCCAAAGCATATAACACTGTTGAATAGGCTTTCGAAATCATCGTGATGTCCTTTGAAATGGGTGTGTGGGCGCGAAGAAGCCGCGCCCACAGGTGTTATTTCTTATTTAGCTGCGTCAGTATCGTAGAACAGTTCAAGCAGACGGTCGTAGTTGTCCGTACCGCCTGGCTGCTCCGCCATTACGCTTTTCATACGCTCCCACGTGGTTTCAACTGATGCTGCGAGGTATCTCGCTTTTGCCTCTCCTTCGAGCGTCACAACTTTCATGCCTGCTGCTTCCAGTGCGGCAAAGTCTTCATCACGCTTAAGGCGCAATGCCGCAACGCTATCTGCTTCGTGCTGGATCGCAACGTCCTGTAGAATCGTGCGGGATTCCTCAGACAGTGATTCCCATTTCTCTTGGTTTATGATAACTCCAAGGTCGGTGGAGAAGAAACAAGGCTCGATCCGGTAGTTCAAGAACTCGTTCCATTTCAAATCAATTAAGCCGATCTGTGTCCAGCCTGTTGCGTCAACCACGCCGCGTTGAAGCGCAGAGTAAACTTCACCAGTTGGAAGGTCTATCACTTGCGCGTTCAAATAGCCTGAGAAGAACGCATTATAAACGTTATTTCCGCGTAGTTTCAGACCGTCGACGTCAAAATTACCCTCTGCATCGAACTTAGGCTTGTCGCGTGTCCAAAGGTTGTAGCAAACGCCGCTATCGAACCATCCGAGATATTTGAGGCCCATCTTTGCTTGGTGGATTTCGTCTATCAAAGCGATACCGCCGCTTGCACGCGCTTCAACTGCTGTCATGTTTGACGTAACCATTGCGTCTTTTTCCGGCAATGAACCGCCGTAGAAAGAGCCAGGTGTATAAACCATATCGACCACGCCATCACGCACCGCATCGGGCTGTTGGAACATGCCAATGGCCTCTGGTCCGCCGCGCACGTCGATCTGCACCACGCCTTCACCAGCAGCATTTACTTTATCCACGAATGACAAAAAGCTCTTCGTGTAGATCAGCGTTTCTGGAAACGCGTGTACTGCTGAAATTGTGTCTTCAGCCTGCGCAATGCTCGCTAAAAGGGTCGATCCTGCAAGCACACTCCCTAAAATAGTCATTTTCATATGTCTTCCTCCAGTTGTTTTATATGTGGTCAACCTTTTTGATTAACCAATTTTTGCTACGCCTCCTTGATGCAGCATCTTTTCAATCCACGCGCGCGGGCCATGCCCACGGTGTGATTTGATGTCGTAGGGTTTTATAAGCAGCAATCTCACTCACATGCTGCTTGGTTAGGTCAATATCGTCCCAGCCGTTGATCAATTTGATGCGCCAGCTGTACTCAATGGTAAAACTGACTTCCGTGTTGCCGATAGTAATTGTGCCTGCGGTTAGGTCGATTTGGACTTTTCCGGTGCTGTTATTGAGGATTTTCCAATCTGCCTTGTTTACACAGGCAGGGAACAGGCCATTGTTCACGGCATTGCTTGAGAAAATATCACCAAAGCTTGGGGCAATCACAGCGTGAAATCCTGCATCGACAAGGGCGTAAACTGCTGCTTCGCGAGAAGAACCACTACCAAAATTTGCACCAGCTAAAAGAATACTGGCCTGCGTTTTATGGTTCAGTGGAAAATCTGGGTCAAGTGACCCATCTGCCATGCGCCGTAGATCGTGCAGAAGATAATCCTGATATCCTTCGGAACGCGGTACAGACATGAAGCGGGATGGGATCAATTGATCAGTGTCGATATTGGCCTGCGACAACGTGATCATGCAACCTTTATGTGTGCTCCAACCTGCCATCAGAGCGTCCTACCTTTTAAAAGTGGGCGCACGTCCGAAATCGTGCCTGTCACTGCCGCCGCAGCTACCATCGCGGGCGACATTAAATGCGTGCGCGCACCGCGTCCTTGGCGCCCACGGAAATTGCGGTTGGTGGATGAGGCACAGCGCTTGCCGCTCTCGACCAGATCGCCGTTCATCCCGACGCACATAGAGCAGCCGGAGGCGACCCAAGTCAGGCCAGCGTTGGTGAAAATGTGATCCAGCCCTTCTTGCTCTGCTTGCGCTTTCACCAAGGCCGAGCCGGGTGAAACGAGTCCGCTGATTTTAGCACTTCGTCCAGATAGAACCGCAGCAGCCGCGCGTAGGTCTTCGATACGACCATTGGTGCAAGAACCGATGAATACTTGATCCACAGGCGTGCTGATAAGTGGCTTACCTGCAATGAGCCCCATGTAGTCGAGTGCAGCTTTTGCAGCTGCGGCTTTGCTTGCTTCCAGTTGATTGGGATCGGGAACCGTCGCCGTCACAGGCAAAGCTTGATCAGGACTTGTACCCCAAGTCAGCGTGGGTGCTATATCGGCAGCATTAAAATGCACTTCGTGATCAAATTCCGCATCACTATCAGTGTTGAGCGTGGCCCAATCTGCCAATGCAGCTTCCCAATTGGCCCCCTTTGGCGCATGCGGGCGTCCCTTCACATACGAAAAGGTGGTTGCGTCTGGCGCGATCATGCCAAAACGTGCGCCACCCTCAATGGACAGGTTGCACAGCGTCATGCGCCCTTCCATACTGAGCGCTTCAATCGCCGACCCAGCGTACTCAATCGCATGGCCCTGCGCGCCACCTATTCCAAGCTGTGCAATCCAGTTTAGCGCTATATCCTTGGCGCTGACGCCTGTGCTCAGTGTGCCATCCACGGTGATGCGCATCGCTTTGGGCTTGCGCTGCCAAACGGTTTGGGTTGCAAGAACATGCGCCACTTCGGTCGCGCCGATGCCAAAGGCCAGCGTGCCAAACGCACCATGCGTTGACGTATGACTATCTCCGCAGTTTATCAGCAAACCCGGCAAGGTCAGACCTTGCTCAGGGCCAACCACATGGACGATGCCTTGGGCAGGATCATCCAGATCGAAAATCTTTAATCCATGCGTTGCCGCATTGCTCCTAAGCGTGTCTATCATGCGGGAAATTTGTGGGTTTTCAATGTTGGAGCGCCCACGCGTTGGGGCGTAATGATCCACTACAGCAAAAGTCAGATCAGGCGCGGCTATTTCGCCTTTACGCGCGGCTAGCTTGGCGAATGCATGATGCGATCCTTCGTGTACCAAATGGCGATCCACCCAAAGCAACGATGTGCCATCCTCGCGGATAAGCACCTCATGGTCGTTCCAGAGTTTGTCCAAAAGGGTTTGAGCTTTGCTCACGTCGTCCCGCCCTCGGCGTGATCGATGGAGGGTTCCCACTGGCGCCCTTTTCTCGCACGCTTTTCGATCAGACCGGCATCCCTTAGCGCGATTAATGTCTTGCGCACGGTAACGCGCGATATGCGATAGCTTTCTGCAAGGCGTTGTTCCCTGGGTAGGCTTTTACCATCATTCAATCTTTCATCAGAGATTTGATTGCGTAAATACAAGTAAACCCGTGGCGCTTTCGCCCTCTCAGCTAGATGTGCGTTTGGCATGTTGCCCAAAGACTGATTCCCTCCCAAGAATTCATTTAATGCTATGAGTGTCGATTAAAAAAATCAAGTAGTTGCTTTTCTTTGCTATAAAATTAAGCTTACAAAAAATACAATATATGTATTACACATAATATAAGTTACTTTTTGGGAGGACGGTATGCCAATTGTCGAACTTCATGTCTTAGAGGGATATGATTCAACGGAAAAACAGCGATTGGGCGAGGCGATAACAGACGCCGTTCGATTTGTTGTTCCCGCTGCGCCTGATCTGGTTACAGTGATGATCCATGACATGCCACGTGAGAATTACTATCGTGGAAGCAGCACACGTACTCCCGCACCTGCGCGCTCTGATCCATCCGCTTTGGTGAAGAGCTTCCTGATCGCGATGGAAGCGCGCAAGATTGACGAGGCGCAAGCCATGCTGGGCGAGGGATTCGTTATGAACTTCCCCGCAGAGCAGCCGATGCACACTCTACAAGAGATGATCAACTGGGCCAAACCGCGTTATCGTTTCGTGAAAAAGACTTATGAGGGATATGATGCGATGCAAGGCGCGGGCGATCAGGCGATTGTATATTGCCGTGGCACGCTGTCAGGCGAATGGCCGGATGGTGCGGCCTTTGCAGGCATCCGATTTATTGATCGCTTCGAGATCACAGATGACAAGATCACCTGCCAAGACGTATGGAACGACATTGCAGACATAAAGGCCCAAGCATGAGCGACATTGATCCAATCACCCTTTCCGTTCTTTCAGGACGCATGGAGCAAATCGCTGATGAAATGGACGCGACCTTGTTTCGCGCGGCGTTTAATCCGATCATTGCAGAAGCACATGATGCGAGCCACGGGCTTTATCACGCAAGCTCTGGTGATACTTTGGTGCAGGGCAAATCGGGACTGCCTATTTTTGTGGGTGTCATGTCCTTCGCAGTGAAAGCGGTGATCGAAAAGGCTGCTAAAGACGGTAATCTGGCCGACGGCGATATCTACATTTTCAATGATGCACACATTGGCGGTACGCACCTAAGTGATATGCGCCTCGTGCGGCCATACTACCGGGATGGTGAATTGTTCTGCTATCTTGCCTCTGTTGGTCATTGGCACGATGTGGGCGGCGCTGTCCCGGGGAACTACAATCCTGCGGCTACGGATGTTTTCCAAGAGGCCTTTGTTCTGCCCCCCGTTAAACTCGCCCGCGCAGGTGTGATGAATACAGATATCATCGATATTTTGCTGCGTAATACGCGCCTGCCGCAATCGGCTATGGGTGATCTGAATGGTCAGATCGGTGCGCTTGATCTGGGTATCAAACGCATGGATGAGTTGCTGGATGAATATGGAGTAGCGACAGTTTCCGCCGCACTGGAGGCTTTAGGTCATCGCGCCGAAGCGTTGATGCGGTCCGAATTGACAGACCTACCTGACGGGCATTGGGAGGCAGAGGATTTTCTTGATAACGACGGTATTGTCGATGAACCTCTGAGCATCAAGGTTGCACTCGTAATCAAAGGTGATCGCATGACGCTCGATTTTACTGGCTCTGCACCGCAATGCGCAGGGCCTGTCAATATCGCACTACCGACAACCGTTGCGACGGCCTATGTGGCGATCAAACATATCTTCCCGATGCTTCCCGCGAATGCTGGCGTGATGCGCCCGATTGATGTGATTGTGCCTGAAGGTTCACTTTTGTCTGCGGAATTTCCTGCACCAACGGGTGGTTACACAGAAACCATTTTGCGAATGATCGATGTAGTATTCTGTGCCTTTGCGAAGGCAGAACCGAGCCGCGTTGTCGCTAATGCTTACGGGACAATTAACGCGCTTTCCATTGCGGGTAAACGAAAGAATGGTAAGCCCTGGGTGATGTTCAGTTTCTATGGTGGTGGGCATGGTGGCTCGATTGATGGGGACGGTTTGAATCATGGTAATGCGCCGATCTCAACGGCAACGATTCCGCCGATGGAAATTCTGGAAGCGGCCTATCCCGTGATGTTCCGCCAATGGGCGCTGCGCCCCGATAGTGCGGGCGCGGGCACTCATCGTGGTGGTGTAGGTGCGATCTACGAGATTGAAGTACTGGAAGAAAACGGCGCAGAGGCGTTTTTGTTTGGTGAGCGTGGACGTTTTGCCCCCAAAGGAATCGTTGATGGCGACGACGGTGCGATGAACGTGTTCTCTTATGAGCAGGATGACGGGTGGAAGACACCGCCGCTGGCGTCCAAGATGCGTGGGATCACATTGAAGCAGGGTCAAGCGGTGCGTTTGGAAACGCCAGGAGGCGGCGGGTATGGCGCGGCAGATAAGCGCGCGCTAGTGGATATTTCGGATGACGTTGCGTGCGGGTTGGTGAGCGCAGCAGAGGCAGATAAGATTTACGGAGATGCATGGCGGGAGGTGGCGCAATGAGTAGCCGCATGATCGGTGTCGATGTTGGCGGCACATTCACGGATGTTTTCGTTCTCAATGAGACAGATGGAACAGCCAGCGTGGCCAAAGTACCAACAACGCGCCCTGATCAATCGGTGGGTTTCCTGGACGGGATCAGGCGCGAAGTCGAAGACCTGTCTGAGATTTCAGTCGTTGTACATGGCACGACTGCTGGCACCAATGCGCTGTTGGAACGCAAAGGTGCTAAGACAGGAGTTATCTGCACCGAAGGATTGCGGGATGTGCTGGAAATGCGCCGCCGTGATCGCCCCCGCACATGGGGTTTGCGCGGTGATTTCGAACCTGTTGTGGATCGGCGCAATCGCCTCGAAGTGCCAGAGCGCACATTGGCAGATGGGAGTGTCCGAACAGCCGTTGATCTGGACTCAGTGGGCGCAGCGGCGAATGATTTGATCGCGCAGGGCTGTGTGTCTGTGGCGATTCTGTTTGCGAACGCCTATGCGAACCCGGCGAATGAGGCAGCGGCGGTTGCTGTTGTGCGCGCAATCTGGCCAAATGAGCATGTCTCGGCCTCTCATGAAATACTGCCTGAAATTCGGGAGTTTGAGCGGTTCTCAACGACTGCGCTGAACGCCTATCTCCAGCCAGAAGTCTCTGGTTATCTGGGTCGTTTGGAAAGTGCGCTTAAGCAAGGTGGCTTTGACGGCGAATTTATGATCGTGCAGTCAAATGGTGGCGTGATGGCGGTTGATACGGCCTGCCGCTTACCTGTGCGCACGGCGCTCTCTGGCCCTGCGGCTGGTGTGATAGCGGCTGGCTATATCGCGCAGTCTGCTGGTTTTGATAACGTCATCACAGGCGATATGGGGGGCACCAGTTTTGATGTGTCCTTGATTTCCAAAGGGCAATCCATGCTCTCGCCGCAGACCTCGATTGATTTTGGTATGGTTGTGCGTACCCCGATGATTGAGATCACGACGATTGGTGCTGGTGGTGGCTCTATCGCATGGGTAGATAAGGGTGGTTTGCTCAACATTGGCCCCGAAAGCGCTGGATCGAACCCCGGTCCTGTGGCTTATGGTTTGGGCAATACAAGGCCTACTGTGACGGATGCGAACATCGTTCTGGGGCGTATTGATCCTGAAAATCCGATTGGCGGTAAACTTGTGCGACTTGATGTTGAGGCCGCGAGCAATGCGATTGATGAACATGTGGGCCAGCCTTTGAAACTCGACACTTTAGCTGCAGCAGAGGCAATCTTAACGGTCGCAAATTCTCGGATGGCAGGTGCGATACGTCTGGTAAGTATCGAGCGCGGATTTGATCCCAAACGCTTCGCCTTTATGCCTTTTGGCGGTGGTGGAGCGCTACATGCTGGTGCAATGCTTGCGGAAACAGGGATCGCGCGGGCGATTGTGCCGCGTTATCCAGGCGTGACTTCTGCAATGGGCTGCGTCATCGCGGACATGCGGCAGGATTTTGTGCAAACAATCAACACGCTGGTGGATACCTTGGACAAGGTTTCTATGGCGGACTTCATGCAAACACATCACGATAAGGGCATGGCGTTGCTTGATGCTGCGCGTACCAAGTTTGAGGTACGCAAGGTCAGTTTTGAATTGGACATGGCCTACATAGGCCAGACCCATACAGTGCCTGTCCCGCTTTCTGTGATAGTTACGGATGGGGTTGTCGTCCCACCAAGCAAGACTGATATTGAAGCTGCGTTTGATGCGGCCTATACCGCGACCTTTGGGCGTTTGCTCGACAAAGGTGTTCGGCGCATCATGAATTTGCGTAGCGCGGTGACGGGCAAACGACCCAAGTTTGATCTGTCCACGCTTGCGCCCAAAACTTCTGGTGAGGTGGTACCGGTTTGCACAAGGCTCGTTCATTTTGACGGCAATTGGCACGACACAGCGGTCTTTGATCGACTGCCTTTGCCTGTGGGCACAGTGATTAAAGGGCCTGCTATTTTGACACAACCTGACACAACGGTTCTGATCGAACCTGACTTGCAGGGCCGCGTTGATGCCTTTGGCAATACAATCATTGAACCAGTGGAGGGTACAGCATGAGTGATCCGAAAACATGGAATCTGTCGCGCACGGCGTTGCTGACGATTGATCTGCAAAACGACTTTATCCATCCTGAGGGGGCTTATGGGCGTGCAGGTCAGGCGGCGCAAAGTATCGCTGCTTTGCCAGATCGAATAGCACCTTTGGTCAAAGCACTGCGGGCCAAAGGCGGGCGCTATATTTCTGCGCAATTTACCTTGGTGCCTGACAACAATGGTGAACCACTTATTGCGCCGCACCTGAAAGAGTTGCGACCGTTTCTTGCCAAAGGTGACTTCGCCCCGAATGGTTTTGGCCATACTTTGGTGGACAAGTTATTTCCTGCAGATTTTGTGATCGAAAAGGTTGCTTACTCTGCCTTTTACCAAACACGGCTCGAATACATCATGCGTATGGCTGGGATTGATAACTTGATCGTTGGTGGCATCGTAACCAATGGCGGTGTCGCCTCGACACTACGCGATGCGCATTTGCGAAATATTGAAACGGTGATACTAACAGATGGCTGTGCGGCCTTCAAACAGGATGTGCATGAGGCGACCTTGCTCTCGCTTGCAACGGTCACGCATCGAATGACTTGCGCTGATTCACTTGGTTGGCTGGAGGATTTGGCATGAGTTTAAAAGTCCGCCTTCAAAAACAAGACATCCTTGTCGCCCCCGGTGTTTACGACGGTCTAACAGCGTCGCTCGCGACCGAAGTGGGGTTCGAAGCGCTTTATCTAAGCGGTGCAGCGGTTGCCTATACCCGCCTTGGGCGGCCAGATATTGGGCTCAGCACATGCAGTGAAATGGCAGATACAATGGCGCTTATTGCGGATCGCACTGATACGCCTGTGATTATCGACGCAGATACGGGCTTTGGCAACGCGCTGAATGCGCAGCGCACCATGCGGATTTATGAGCGTGCGGGTGCAGCAGCCTTGCAGGTGGAGGATCAAAGCTATCCCAAACGCTGCGGTCATTTGGCTGATAAAACTCTTATTTCCACCTCTGAAATGGTGGGCAAAGTTGCTGCAATGGCTGATGCGCGCACCTCCAGCGAGACGCTCATCATTGCACGCACAGATGCGATTGCGGTTGAAGGGTTTAGCGCGGCTGTGGATCGCGCCGAAGCTTTCTTGGAAGCAGGCGCAGATGTCCTTTTCATTGAGGCACCGCAAGATCGCGAGCAGATGCAAGCGATGAGCAAGTATTTCGCAGGGCGTATTCCTCTGCTCGCCAATATGGTTGAGGGCGGAGAAACACCCATCACAGGCGCGGAAGATTTGCAAAGCCTTGGTTTTTCCATAGCAATTTTTCCAGGCGGTATTGTGCGTGCTTTGGCGAAGACTGCGCAGGAGTATTACCGCAGTCTGCATACAAATGGCTCTAATCAGCCTTTCGCGGATCATATGTTCGATTTCAAAGGTCTGAATGACGTGATCGGGACCGCAGACATGTTGAAAAAAGGTGCGCAGTATGACCGCAAACGTTAGCGTCGCAACGTCGCCAACTGCGTTTGATCTGAGTGTTGAAACACTTATCATTGGGGCTGGCGCCTGCGGTTTGATCGCCGCGTTATCTGCTCATGAGGCGGGGCAAAACGCTTTGGTGATCGAAGCTGATGCAATGCCCAGTGGTTCGACTGCACTATCAGCGGGGTTGATCCCCGCTGCGGAATCAAAAACTCAAAACGCAGCTGGAATTCACGATAGTCCTGAGCAGTTCGCGCGTGACATCCAAGCCAAGGCGCATGGCGAGAATGATCAAGCCTTGGTCGATCTTCTGGTTGGCGGCTCAGCAGAGGTGATTGACTGGCTAAGTGAAACCCATGGCCTGCCTTTTTCTGTTGTGAACGATTTTGACTACCCGGGCCACTCTTCGCGGCGCATGCACGGTTTGCCAACGCGCTCTGGTGCTGAGTTGATCGACGCGCTGCGTAATGCCTGCGAGGCACAAGGCATCGACATCATTTGTGAGCGTCGCGCAAGCGTGCTGTTTTATGACGGGAAACACATCACAGGTGTCAGTGCGACCCGTCCCGATGGTGGCGTTGAAACGATTGGCTGCGAACGCCTGATCCTTGCCTGCAATGGGTTTGGTGGCAATCGTGCACTGGTGTCGCAGTATATGCCAGATATCAAAAACGGCGTGTGGTTCGGCCATGATGGAAATCGTGGTGAGGCGGTTTTATGGGCAGACGATATCGGCGCACAGACCAAGCATCTTGGCGCGTATCAGGGCCATGGAAATGTTGCGCACCCGCATGGCATCCTGATCACTTGGGCCGTTATCACCGAGGGAGGGTTTCAGGTGAATAATCTGGGACAACGCTTTTGGAACGAGGCGCAAGGCTATTCCGAAGCGGCGCGCTCTGTTCTGTCCCAACCGAATGGTGAGGCCTTTGCCATCTTCGATGAACGCATCGCAGACATTGCGCGACAGTTTGAGGATTTCAAACAAGCCGAAAGTGTTGGTGCCATTTATCAAAGTGACACGTTGATGGAACTTGCTGGCATGCTTGGGCTTCCTGCGGATCAGCTTATGGCAACGGTAGCTGATATTCCACTTGGCTGGACAGATATTTTTGGCCGTAAATTTGGGAAAATAGGGTTAACTGCGCCTTTCTATGGCGTGCGCGTTACAGGCGCGTTGTTCCATACGCAAGGAGGGCTTTTGGTGAATGATCAAGCGCAAGTGTTGCGTACAAATGGGACCGCCTTTGACAATCTTTATGCAGGCGGAGGTGCGGCTTGTGGTGTTTCTGGGCAAGGTGATAGTGGTTATTTGTCTGGCAACGGGTTGCTAAGCGCATTTGTTCTAGGCCGTCGCGCAGGACAAGCGCAGATTGGATCTGTTGCGATTAAGTGCTGAATCTGATGATGCTTTTTGGAGTGTATTAGTTTTCGGTAGACATAATTTAGGCATTGTCAGACAAACTTGACGCCCCAATGGTTGGTCCCTAATTTTTATGAATGACAACACATAATCCATTTAAATACTTCAAGTCTTCGCCTAAAATCATCCGCTTAGCAGTGATGTATTACGTGCGTTACCCTCTTAGTTTCCGCCAAGTTGAAGATATCTTGCATGAACGCGGCATTGATATATCTCA
>ENA-OQVM01002855-OQVM01002855.1-marine-metagenome-genome-assembly--contig:-NODE-2855-length-19455-cov-123.048251_pt1 | contig 19455 bp, 16 predicted proteins | sample MGYA00237776_ERZ505498 | MGnify/ENA primary metagenome ERZ505498 (study PRJEB26159, sample SAMN06265151) | marine metagenome | isolation source: Helgoland LTER site | place: Germany:Helgoland, sampling... | reverse complement strand
TCGGTCGGATTTCAGCTGATCTATTGCTACAAAGGCTGGGTGGATTTGGTCTATGAGGATCAAGGGCCGCCGTTTCGTCTCGAAGCTGGAAATTGCGTGATCCAACCGCCAGAAATTCGTCATCGTGTGCTCTTTGCCAGTGAGGATTTGGAGGTGATTGAGATTGGCGTGCCCGCAGAACACATCACCACGATAGATCATGACATGGATCTGCCAAACGCGCATATACGCCCGGATCGGCTGTTTGAGGGGCAAAGGTTTGTTCATTACAAAGCGAATGAAACCGAATGGCGCCCGTTTCGCCTGCCAGGGTTTGTGGCGCGCGATACGATGATTTGTGCCAATACAGGCGCGGTGGCGGGGGTTCAGGTGGTCAAACCAGGGCCGGGCAGCCCTGTTTGGGCCCGCCACACGAGCGACATTCACTTCACTTTTGTCCTGAATGGTCAATTGACGCTGCAAAGCAAGGCGCAGGCGGCGCAGACCCTTGTGGCAGGCGATGCTTTTGTCATCCCGCCGGATATGGCTTGCCTTTATAGCGCACCGTCCGAGGATCTTGAGCTTTTGGAGGTCAGTTTGCCTGGTGACTTTGAGACCCATTTGGAAGACAGCGTTTAAGCCGTCAACGGCAATGGCATTTGCAGGGTAGACGGGGTTCGCCATTGGGTATGTAATGCGCAAGAGCGGCGCGGGGCGTCGATTTTGAAAGGTGATCATCATGAGCAATGATTTAATTCTCGCAGCGTCTCAGGTTCGCCTGAAAGCCTATGTGCCCTATTCCAATTTCGCGGTCGGGGCAGCGCTGCGCAGTGCTAGCGGCGCAATTTATGTTGGATGCAATGTCGAAAATGTGGCCTATCCCGAGGGAACCTGCGCCGAGGCTGGTGCGATTGCCGCCATGTGCGCAGGGGGGGAATATGAGATTGTTGAAGTGGCTGTTATTGCCGGTGGAGACCGTCCCGTACCGCCCTGTGGTGGCTGTCGCCAAAAGCTGGCGGAATTTGCCAAGGGGCCGGTGACCGTGACGTTACTGGCAACCAGCGGCGCGCAAGAACGTACACAGGTGGCGGATTTGCTGCCGGGTGCTTTTGATTTAGATCATCTGACAGCTGGTGCTGAGGACCCGAAAGCCTAATGCTGACCCGTGACCTTCTTTTGGCTTTGCGAGAAGGCTGGCCCGTGCCGCCTGAAGCGGTGCAGGCTTTTGGGGCCAATTTGGGGGCGGATGAAATCAGTGACGCACAGGCTGGCGCATTTGCTATGGCAATTTGTTTGCAGGGGCTGAGCGAGGAGGGGCGCGTGGCCCTGACACTGGGTATGCGAGACAGCGGCAAAGTGCTCAACTGGGATCTGCCTGGCAAGGTGATCGACAAGCATTCTACAGGCGGCGTGGGGGATTCAGTCTCCTTGATTTTGGCGCCGATGCTGGCGGCGGTTGGCGCCTATGTTCCGATGATTTCCGGGCGTGGATTGGGGCATACGGGCGGGACCTTAGACAAATTGGAGGCTATCCCGGGCTTGAAAACACAGTTCACCGAGGCCGAATTTCGCGCCATTGTGGCCAAGGTCGGCTGCGCAATCGTGGCACCAAGCCCGGATATCGCGCCGGCCGATCAACGCCTCTATGCGGTGCGGGACGTGACAGGGACCGTCCGATCTCGTGATTTGATCACCGCTTCTATTCTGGCCAAGAAACTGGCCGCTGGGCTGGAGGGTCTGGTGCTGGATGTCAAAACCGGGTCGGGAGCTGTGATGTCAGATCTTGGTCAAGCGCGAGATTTGGCGCAGGCTTTGGTTGCCACGGCCAATGGGGCAGGTTGCCCCACCAGCGCGGTTTTGACGGATATGAGTCAACCGCTGATCCCCAGTATTGGCAATGCGCTTGAGATTGCCGATGTGATGCGCGCCTTTGAGAGTGGGCAAGGGGCGATGGTCGAGGTGGCGCTTGAGCTTGGCACGCAGCTTTTGCTGCAAACGCAAATGTTTCTAACCGAGACAGGCGCGCGTGATGGCTTAAAAGCAACCTTGCAAGATGGAAGTGCAAAGGCCCGGTTTGGGGCGATGGTCCGCGCGCAGGGAGGCCCTGAGAATTTTGCAGATCGCTGGCAAGATTATCTGGAAATCGCTCCGGCTTATGAGCTGCGCTCACCCGGCACAGGCTATCTAGCTGAGATGGATGGGGCTGCGCTGGGGCAGGCTGTGGTTGCCCTCGGCGGCGGGCGGCAACGCGAAGATGATCGGATCGATCATTCCGTTGGCCTGTCGGACATTGCCCCGCTGGGCACGCATCTGCGCAAAGGCGCGCTGATCGCGCGGCTGCATTGCCGAAGCTCGAAACAAGCCGAAATGGCCATGCGCGCTGTTCAGGGTGCTGTGACTTTGAGCGCAGAGCCTCCGGTTTTGCCGGCTCTCATCATTGAGCGGATTACGCCAACAAAGGTGTCAAAACATGGCTAGGGCTTTCTTGGTCGTTCTGGATTCTCTGGGCTGTGGGGGCGCGCCCGATGCTTCGGAGTTTGGGGATGCGGGGGCCAATACGCTGGGCCACATCATTCAGGCGCGTCAGGGTGATCTGCATATGCCGAATTTGGCCGCCTTGGGCCTGGGGGAGGCTTTGCAGCATTCAAGCGGCATGTCCTCTCCATGGCCGGCTGCGCGTTCTGGGGTCTGGGCGGTGGCGCGCGAAATCTCCAAGGGTAAAGATACCCCATCGGGCCATTGGGAGTTGGCAGGGGTGCCAGTGCCTTGGGATTGGCACTATTTTCCTGATGAAACGCCGGCGTTTCCGCCGCAGGTCTTGGCGGCGCTTCAAAACTTTGCAGGCGGCAGCCTGGCAAATTGCCACGCCTCTGGCATGCCAGTGATTGAGGCATTTGGCGCCGAGCATCTGCGCTCTGGTCTGCCGATTTGTTACACCTCTGTGGACAGCGTGTTTCAGATTGCGGCCCATGAAGAGCATTTCGGCCTGCAAAATCTTTATGATCTTTGCCAAGACATGGCGGGCATTCTGCATAAGATGAAGGTCGGGCGTGTGATTGCACGGCCCTTTGTTGGATCTTTGGAAACGGGATTTCAGCGCACGCTGAATCGCAGGGATTTTGCGATGGATCCGCCGTCTGCAACCCTTTGCGAGTGGGTGATGCAGGCCGGCCGGCCCGTCCATGCGATTGGCAAGATCGGAGACATTTTTTCGATGCGCGGGATTACGCGCTGCCGCAAGGGCAGTGACGCGCAGCTGATGGAGCATTTGGCCGATGAGATGCGGCAGGCGCCCGATGGCAGTTTGACCTTTGCCAATTTTGTGGAATTCGACACGCTCTTTGGCCACAGGCGCGATGCGGAAGGCTATGCGCGGGCGCTGGAATGGTTCGATGCGCAGATTGGTCCCATTCTGGCCCAAAGCCGGCCCGATGATCTGGTGATCTTTACAGCCGATCATGGCAATGATCCGACATGGCGCGGCACAGATCATACACGCGAGCAGGTGCCTGTGCTTGTTCATGGACAGAATTTGGCACAAACTCAGGTTTCTGATCGCATGATTGCGTTTCAAGATGTGGCCGCAACGGTGGCCGCGCATTTGGGTGTTGTGGCACAAGGGCAGGGTAGGAATTTCTTATGAGCTGGAAAACATTTCCGAAAATTGAGTTGCATCTGCATCTGGAGGGCGCGGCGGATCCGGCCTTTATCCGGGGTCTCGCGCAAGAGAAATCTGTCGATATTGGCGGGATTTTTGATGAGGAAGGCGCGTATAAATACAGCGGATTTGGTGAGTTTTTGCAGGTCTATGAGGCGGCCACCCAAGCATTGCAAAGCCCAGAAGATTTTCAGCGCCTGACGCAATCGGTGCTGGAAAACCTCGCTGAGCACAATGTGGTTTATGCCGAGACCTTCGTCTCCCCCGATTTCTGCGGTGGCAGAGATCTGGGCGCTTGGCGCGAGTATCTACATGCTATGCAAGAGGCGCATGTGGAGGGGGTCACGCTGAAAGGCATCGTCACCTGCATCCGCCATTTCGGGCCAGATAAAGCGCGGGAGACGGCCCTTTGCGCTGCTGAGACAGCGGGGGATTGGGTTGTCGGCTTTGGCATGGGCGGGGCAGAGGATGCCGGCAAAGCCGGGGACTTTGCCTATGCTTTTGACATGGCGCGCGAAGCTGGGCTGCGCTTGACCTCCCACGCTGGCGAATGGGGCGGAGCGCAATCGGTTTGGGATACGATTAACGATTTACGCATTGAGCGGATTGGCCATGGGGTGCATGCGATTGAGGACCCTAAGTTGGTCGATTACCTTGCCGAAACGGGACTTGTATTGGAGGTAAACCCTGGCTCCAATATTGCCCTTGGCGTCTATCCGAGCCTGGAACAGCACCCGATCGCCAAGCTGCGGGACGCAGGGGTGAAGGTCACTGTCAGCACCGATGACCCCCCATTTTTCCACACCGATATGACGCAAGAGTTCGAGCAATTGGAGAGGGTGTTTGGCTGGGGCGTAGATGATTTCCATGCGCTCAATGCCACAGCCCTTGATGCAGCGTTTTGTGATGCTGACACCAAAGAGGCTTTGGCCAAAACTCTGGAAAACTAGGGTCTGGTGTCACACCGCGGCAATCTTAACGTCATTTCAAAGACCTCTGCATAACCCAGCCGCCAAGCCAAATGACTTTGCCCGGTGGCAACACCGGGCTGCGCCTGCCTGCCCCGCGGCAGGCGCATTCACCATCTGGGTATACTGATATACATGGTTATGGCTCAAATTTTGCGGTGATTTCACCACGGCACATATGCGCCCGCCCAGGCCTTTCGTGTTGAAATGGCGTTATGCAGAGGTTTTTTTGAAGCAACCGCGCATTGTCAAAACCGCAATTTTGCACCAGTATCGGCTCATGTAATCCTTGTAATTGGCTAAATCCTATGACCCTTACCATTGTTGATCATCCGCTTGTGCAACATAAGCTGAGCTTGATGCGCGATAAGTCGACACCGACCAATCAGTTTCGCCAATTGCTGCGCGAGATCAGCCATCTGATTGCCTATGAGGTGACGCGGGATTTGCCGCTGGAGCTGTGCGACATTGAAACGCCCATGCGCTCTATGCAGGCGCCTGTGTTGGCGGGAAAAAAACTGGCCTTGGTCTCTATTCTTAGGGCCGGGAATGGGTTGCTGGATGGGGTTTTGGAATTGATTCCCTCGGCAAGAGTGGGGTTTGTGGGGCTTTATCGCGATGAAGAAACCCTACAGCCTGTGCAATATTATTTCAAAGTGCCCGATGATCTGCAAAACCGCGTTGTGATCGCCGTCGATCCCATGTTGGCTACTGGCAACTCGAGTGTTGCGGCGATTGATTTGCTCAAACAGGCGGGCGCGCGCAATGTCAAATTCCTCTGCCTCTTAGCTGCCCCTGAAGGCATTGCCCGTATGCAAGAGGCGCATCCTGACGTCGATATCACAACAGCCGCGGTTGATGACTGCCTCAGCGATATCGGCTATATCCTTCCTGGCCTTGGCGATGCGGGCGACAGGATGTTTGGGACGAAGTGAAGGGTTGGATGTGTTCCAATAATGCAAAGCTTGCATAATCGCTGAAGGTCATTCATGTTTCACCACGTTAGAGCGATCCCGATAAGATATTCATTATTTTTTTGATGTAAGTTTTTATATGAACAACAAACCGACCTCAACGACCGTAATAGAACCGACTGAAATTGCGGTAACCCAAACCATAATCCGGGCTCAAAACGGGGATGTGATTGTGGCAGACGAGACCGGTTTGCGGATGCGATTGTCAGACCGAGTGATTGAAGACATCGCGATGCGCCTTGGAAAATCGGGCCATGGTTTTGGGGCCATGCCGCAACGTGACGATACCAACAATTTTTTGGGAGATGTTGACCCCTCGTCGCAGGCGGAGGAACTGAGTTATTTTATCGGTGAAAATATTGATTGCTGGGACGTTCTGCAAAGGAGAGAGTTTGCCTCTTTCATGGCAGATTTGCCAGGCCGTCAGGGCGTGCGGGGATTTTTGAAACACCTGAAGGGTGGCGGTATTATCGCTGATACAGCGGGCCCCTTACAGACGATTTTAGCCATCGGAGGAACTCGCGCGGCCTTCTGGGAGAATGGCTACAACGAACGGTTCAACGGCACGCGCGGCCCTCATTTCATGTTGCAATGGCGTTATACAGAGGTCTTTTGAAATGAACGCGCTCTAATAGAGACGTCGAAAATTAGTGGCTCTGAAATTGGGTGCTCGGCAAGTAATGCTCACTTAATTCTTTCAAAATGCGTGTCGTTGCACCTCCATGATTGTGGATAAAATTCGAAATTTGGTCATTGTTGACGTTCGGGGTGAAATTACGCCAATGGGTTAACAGATCATCAGGTGTGGCTAATTTGATCAATACACCGTCTTCGATTGCCTCTAAACCAGGGTATTCGATGCCCCATATGCTGGGGCCTACAACTACGGAATTCAGTAGACGTAGAGGTTCAATGATATTGTGGGACCCCTCGCCATTGAAACTATCACCAACGAACACCGATTGGGCCAATGCGTAGTAGAAATTGATTTCACCTAAACTGTCACCAAACAAACCATCACAATCAGCAGGTAAGGGCGTTAGCATTGAAAGGTCTGCTGCAAAATCCCGTGATCGGACGGCCATATTTAAACCTGCGTTACGCAATTTTTGCTTGGTCTCTTCAAAATTCTTTGGATGGCGAGGCACATAGATTATGAACGGTTTAGGTCCAATTGTATTTTTCAAAAGCTCCTGAATTACAGGTATCAACATTGGATCTTCGTCGGGGGCCGTACTCGCAAGGCAAATGCGAAGTCGTTTTGGATCAATGGTTTCCAAAAGTGCATCAGCTGCGTCAAGCTGTGTTTGCGGGATAGTTTGTTCGAATCTCAATTCGCCTGTTACGCGAACATTTTTGGCTCCGAAGTGACAAAATCTTTCTGCATGACGTTGAGATTTGGCGAGTATTAAGTCAAATCCCTGGATACTACGTGCGCGTATTCGTCCAAACCCCTTTTGATCGCGCGCAAAGCTTTTGTCTGGGTATTGTGCTTGTGCCATGATCAAAGGCACCCCTAGACGTTTTGCTTGGGCAATCATTTGTGGCCAAAGTTCAATTTCCATAATCATGCCAAATCTAGGCTTATGATTACAAATGAATCGACGCAGGGCCCAGGGTAATTCGATGGGGGTCCAGCGCAGATATAAACGTTTCGCGGCAATATCATCTGCAAAAAGTTTCGACGCTTCGGCCCGCCCGGCTGCTGTTATAGTCGTCAGCAAGATTGTTTCACCACGATCTATCAAACTGCGAATGAGCGGATCTGCTGCACGTGTTTCTCCTAAGCTGACGGCATGTACCCAAATTGTGTCTGGTGGTACTGGTGATCCACCTCCAAATCTTTCGCGCAAATTTGTTATATATAAAGATTCCGAACGGCTACGGTACCACAGGTATAAAATTATCAATGGCAAAGCCAAATGCCAAAGGATTGACCAGAGACATAAAACAAGACGATCTGACAGACGGTTTGGAAACATTAGATCCAGCCCCGTTGATGACCCAACATCCGGGCTTGAGCGATCGTAGCTAAATAGCTGTGTGATGACAAATGATCCGGCATCACAGATGCATCACAAATCGAAAGGCCATCAATTCCATGGACTCGAAAATCGGGTGCGACAACGCCATCACGCGCTGTGGTTGCCATACGGTTTGACCCGATCAAATGATAACCAGAATATACACCAGTGCGGATCAATGTTTCATCATCAATATGGTTGGAATGCGGCGCAAACCCCATTTGGAAAATCAAGTTACGGGCATGGCTTAACGCCTGCAGTGTTGTTGTCATATCGCGCTGGTCGGCTAAAAATCCTGGATCAATACGTAATTCCTTTGATGTCAATTCAACCGACCCTTCGGAATAGGGCCAAAGTGCATACATTCCCAAAGAAGCGCCCCGTACTTTTTCGAATACGATCCCTTTTGTGCCAACTTGTGATCGGTCTTGGGTGAAATGTACCAGTTGAATGCGATACGGATTATCCCATTCGACATTCAAACCAGCTGATGCACCTGGGCCGCGCAAAATGGTATCAGACTGACCCGTCAAAAATTTGAACCCTTCAGCCAACGCTTTAAAACCACGGGTTTTTTGATTCAGCGTATCATGTTCGGGGCAAGAAAACGGGATGCGCAAATTTGCGTGATCTTTTAGGTGTCGACCAACATGAGGTTGATCCAATTTGCCCGCAATTCCAGCTCGACGCAGCATCGCACTATCACCAATACCAGACTGTAGTAAAAGGGTGGGGGATCCAATAGCACCAGCAGACACAATGATTTCCTGTGCGTGTATTTCAACGCCATCTACCAAAACAACTCCTGAAACCCGACTATCGGTAAAGATTAATTCTTTTGCGGTTCCTTGAACGATCGTGAGCTTTGACTTTTTGGCTTGGCGGTAAAATGCCTCCAAGTGGTTGTGTCTTAAACCCCATCGCGTATTCACATGCAGGGGTGATGCTCCAAAGAAATCATCATCAGGGTCGTCCAGCAAACGGGCACCGTCAGCCACCGTCGCTTTCAAAAACAGTTCGCTCAGACCATCTGTCCATGTGTGAACGCGCGGCGCAGCGTTCGATGCTCCTGGTGATAACTCACGTAAGATATCTGAAAAATTTAACCCAATTTTGTCATAGACTTGGGCATATCTATGGCGGGGCCCAGCATATGCTACATTACCATTGATCCGAGAGGATCCACCCAACCCTCGCCCAGCGAGTATGGGCCGCGCAAATCCACCAGCGCTCGTCAAAGGGATAGATCGCCAAACATCCACAAAACGCGAATTGCCTATAATTTTACCGACCATCAATGGAATACGCTGGAAAATGTGACGCCCACTGCTGACACCTTGTTCAATCAAGGCAACGTTCAATTCTGCACGTGTTGCCATGCGGGCCAGTTCTAACCCCGCGGAACCACCACCCACGATCACGAGGTCAAATTCAGGGACGGACAAATTCCACTCCCTGCGATACAAGCCAATCATGCTGGGTTTCTGCCATCGTCCAGTCAAAGGGTGTATCGATATCATTAGCAATCGGATTGGATAGTGTTACGAATTTTGTGCCAGCGGGTGAAAAACCTAGCCCGTTTTTAAGGTTCGTTACACAGCCAGCATAAAACGCCCCATCCACAAAACGATATTCTCTGACACGCTCTTGGCGTGTTTCAGTTTTGGGACCAGTTATGATCGGCCCAGATGACAATTCGATGATATCTTCTGGCGCTTCTGCAGGGGCGGTACAGGATACGACCGTTGGATTTTTCTCCAACGCTGACACCAGTCGTTCCAAATCGACCTTTATCCGTAACGGCGACGTGGGTTGTAACAGAATATAATTATTTGAGTTCGTGGCCTCACAGACATCCAGAACTACCTCCGCCATGCTGGCTGTATCGTTGGCCAACTGCTTGGCCCGATTGTGCACCAACAAATTCATTGCCCGAGCCAGCTCCGCCACCTTGGGATCATCAGTGGTACATAGAACCTGTGCATCTAATTTGTTCGATAGCCATTTTGCAGCAGCAAATGACCAATTCACCAAAGGCGCATCGCGAAAGATTTTGGTGTTTTTTCCAGGAATTCCTTTGGATCCTGCCCGGGCTGGTACCACGATTAACAAAACTTAGTCTGCCAATGCGTTCAATGCATCCGCAAGCGCTGCATAATCTTCGACCGATCGGCCCAAAACGACGGGGATTGCGATTTGTCGTTCCAAAAGCGCGAGGGTTTCCATCGCGGCAGGGGTGCGTGTGTCGAACCCCATGTGATCCCAAAATACCGAGCAATGCCAATTCATAGCATCAGGTAAATTTTTTGTTCCAAAACCCATGTCACTCAATAGGGCGATTGTGCTATCGCGCAAATTTTTATCTTTGACTTCGAAAATCACGGTGTCAAACGCAGGTTCGGCTTCCTCTGGGATTGCGCGTTTTTTAAACGCTGGGACCGTGACACCATCACACAATACTTTGAAGCGTTTTCCAGATTCCTCTAAGATGTAATCCAGTTTTGCCAATTGCGCCTTACCAACGACGGCATTCAATTCACTCATACGATAGTTGAAGCCTGTGATTCCTGCACGATCTAATCCCCGTGGTCTACCCTCTAGATTCATGTGGCCGTGATCGTGATACCAGCGCGATTTTTCGGCCATTTCAGCGTTTTGTAAAATCACAAGGCCGCCTTCGCCAGTTGTTATTGTTTTACCAAAATCAAAACTGAAGACACCTGCATCACCCAACGTTCCAGCATATTGACCATTATATTTTGCGCCAACGGCCTCGCAGGCGTCTTCGATCACAGGCAGTTTGTATTTTTTAGCAATGGCTTTGATTTCATTCATACGTGCGGGAACGCCTAACATGTGAACCGGCATAATTGCTTTTGTCTTTTTTGTAATCAATCCTTCCAATTGGGTAGGATCCATATTTAAGGTCTCATCTGATCCTGCGATCACGGGCGTTGCCCCACAGTCTACGATGGCTTCGACCGTCGCGATAAAGTTGAAACATTGCGTGATTACTTCATCCCCGTAGGTAACACCCAATGACTTCAACGCGACTTTGATCGCCGCGGTACCTGATGAAACGCATAGGGCATCATTCGCGCCTAGTTTGTCACGAAACGCTGCTTCTAATTCCCGAACATGATAGCGTTTGCGCATTGGTCCGAAACCATGTGCAAATAAAACGCCACCTTCATCCATCAATTCATTTAGGGCTGCACGTTCTTCTTCGCCGATCAGTTCAAATCCTGGCATTACAGCCCCCTAATTATTTGTCACATCCCGGAAGGTCGTACGGCTGCTTTTTGATCAGCTCCGGTTTGATTTTATGGCAATCCTTCATCGCTTGCAAGGGCGGCCTGCTACGCAACGCTGACTGCGGAAGTTGTTGGTTGTAGAACCAAATGTAACGGTGCAGCGTCGCCTCGATTTCTTCATCGGATCGGACATGATAGCTCTGCAAGACCTCCTCGACACGACCATTGAACCGCCCGAACTGTATGAAGACGCATCCGGGCAGGGACGCTTCAGATCGCGCAGAAAGCGCCGGGCGGTTGGCCGCCGTCTTGTTGTTGCAGACAAGGGTAAAAACCCACCTCGTCGCCCGATCAGTCGCCACGAAGTGGCAAACAATTAAAAGACCTCTGCATAACCCAACTGCCAAGCCAAAACACTTTGCCCGGTGGCAACACCGGGCTGCGCCTGCCTGCCCCCCGGCAGGCGCATTCACCATCTGGGTATACTGGTATATATGGACATTGCTCAAATTTTGCAGTGATTTCATCACCGCTCATATGCGCCCGCCCAGGCCGGCGCTGCCCTCATTTCATGTTGAAATAGCGTTATGCAGAGGCCTTTTAGAGGGGTAGGACAGGCGCGTTCGCACTTTGGGCATTCGTGACCCTGACCTAACAGCGAGTTGAACACGTGTTCTAGGCAGGTTGCATCATCTGGGAACTGTTTGAAGAATTGGCGGACATTGCATTGGTTTATGCAATAATGATCATAGAATGTATCTCAGGGGGATACCCCCTTTTTAACTTTCAATTTTTCAGCAGAACGGAACCGGCTACAGAACAGTTGAAAATCGCTGCGGTAGCTCATAAATTTCCTTAGTCTTGAAGTATCCCCAAACGTATTGACGAGGAAACTTTTCAGTCTGCTTGGTTCGCATTCGATCTCGGAATTTTTTCAATTCGACATCGGTTCCTTTGAAATCGGCATTCTGGATAATTGCGTGATAATTTTGCAAAGTCCGTGCCCAAGGGTGATCATTGACCGCAATCCCGCCACTGTCTTCGGCAGTTTGCAAGATTTCTAGTTGCCGTTGCGCGCGCCGCTCAATTGTTGGCAGATCGAAGTACTTTAGGTGCAAGAGATAAAGATCTTCGGGCATATGCCTGGGTCCGAGCGTATTTCTGTGCCCACCTGGTCCAAAGGAAACGGGTCCGCCCACGATGCAGGGTTTTGAATAATTGCGATTAGGGCGGAAAAAACGGCGTCTCGACAGGAAGCTTTCTCCATCCTCTATCGCGAGTGGCTCGTGTTCTGGAACATGAATGATCTCCAATCCCAATGGAGAGATGTTTTTAGGAGATTGCGCTGTCAGGTAGTGTTTTTGGATGTAGTCATAGACGTTTCCACCGGTTTTCGGATCAGCAATAACAAATTCGTCGACGTCTGACACAATCATGTAACGGTAAAATTCTAACATAGCGCTGGCAAAAAAACCCATCATGCGCCACCGGTTGACTTCAAATAATGTAAATGACTCGTCTCTGGGGACATTCATGACATTTGCATCTGGCGCGATCTCGCGGTGCCTCGGGTCGTTTCCGTGGCTATAAATGTAGATATTCTCTGCACCAATTTGATCTTTGTAATATTTGTACCAGCGCTCCAAGAAAAAATAGTCTTTGTATACCATGGTCAAAACGCCGAGTGGCTGTTTTTGTCCGTGTTTTGAAAGCGGTTCTGTGTTCATGGCGTGGTTTTCCGTATCCGTGTTGAGATTTGCCATAAAGGTTGCGTGGGGAATGTTTTTATGGCCGTAGTTTGGAATGGGTTTTCCGATTTCTGCCATGGGCACTAACGGATGTACCAATTTTCGCTCTGGGATATCAAAGCCCCACTCTTTGGACGTCTCGTAGAGTTGCGCTTCCATATGCGTAAATCCGCGATGTCCGATCCCCAAAACTTTTTGCTGCCAGTAGTCTTTTTTGAGATTATAGAGCTGCGTGCTGCCGTCGCGATATCTAATAAGGCGATATTTCCCATAGCGAATTGCAACATTATCTTGGAGGAAGGTTGGAATAGCCCTTTGCGGTGCGGGCCTGCCGCGAATTAATGGGCGTAATGACTTCCCTAAACTATCCTTGCGGGGTGCTACACTGTCCGTATAATCCAAAACAGTAGGACCAACATCAATCAAGCTGACAGGATCATAAATCTCCTGCCCCTGCGGGTTGGCGGGGTCAAAAACAATAAGTGGCACCCTGGCGGCCTGTTCCCAAAGAGTTTTCTTTTGAAAGCGGTTTAGATTTCCAAGGTGAAATCCGTGGTCTGATAGAATGACAACGATTGTATTTTGAGCATGTGGTGAAGCTTGAAGCGCATCCCAGACCCGACCAATGTGATAGTCAACATGGCTAACAGCGGAAAAATAGTTTCGAACGCTATGTTGCCACCAGCTATGATCTGACTTCGCCAGTTCAGGCGTTTCCCGCAGCTCATATTTTGTAAAGTCACTTGTTGAAAATCCCTGCTCCCATTCGGCAGGACGCGTAAAATTATCAACATTATAGAGGTCTTTGAACCGGATTGGGGTCACCCGAGGGCCGTGCGGGCTGTAAAAACCGACTTCGCGGTAAAACGGTGCGGCGTCGTTATATGAATTCAGAAATGAAATGGCAGAGTCGGCTGAATGCGCGTCATAGTAATGTGAATCCTCGCCTGGATCTGTGGTTGCATATCCGCCGCGATGGCCACCCAGCGCAACGGCTGACTTAAATTTGGTCGGGGTCCAGTCGAAAAGCGGAAATGATTTTGGCGCATCATCATATATGACCTTGTGATATTTTTCGTCCATCGCACCAAAGTAATGATGTACTTTTCCACCGGAGGAGCAAAAATACCCGTGTGTCTTTAGATCAAAACTCCACATCTGTTTTGGGGAAATATGGTTGAAGACATAGTCGTTGTTTGAAACCACGCCCGATTGATGCGGGGCTATGCCAGACATAAGACTGGCTCGTGATGGGCCGCACAATGGGGCAGCACAATAGGCGGCTCGAAATACACTTGCGCGTTCGCAGATGCGATCAAGATTCGGCGTTTGGAGTTTTTCCTTGAATACGGATCTATAGTCCCAATAGGCCGCACAGTCGTCCATACTGATGAAGAGAATATTCTTTGTCTTCACGCTAAACCTCTATATCAAAAGGGACGGCGCCTATGGCTCCATCGTCAGATAGAATATCCAGAATTGTCTAAGTTGTTTGGGCCCAGGGCTTTTGTCCATCTACCCGAATGATATTGCCCCCCCTGTCCTTGTGATGGTCGAGACAAGTTTGATGTAGCCGCTCCAATTTCTGATAACATTGCGATAATTCCTGTTCGGAAAAACTCCGATACCGTTTTGGCAGCCCCTTGGGGCGCGATTTGCACCGTTCAATCGCCAAATCAATCGAGCATCCAATATGGATGACCGTGTCAAAACATGGGACATGTTTCAGATAGGTGTCGATATTCGAATAGGTGTTCGGATACAGAAAAATCGCTGAGCCTCGGTGCAAAAAACCCTCATCAGAGAGTGCAGGACCCACGGCGTCTGTGGCCTGTTTGGAAAAGTGATATTGAGCCAAGAGATCAAAAAAGTCTAAATTTCTGTCCTGCTGTAAGATTGCATTTTCAAATACGATTCTGAATATTTCTGGGTAGCAATGCGCAAATTCAAACGTCGCGAAAAACCATCCGCGTCCCCTCTTTCGCCGAATATATCCACGTTTCCTTTTATGGTGTTGCAAAACACGTTCGGCACGTTGGTTTAATGTTTCGATATTAATGGCGTGGTCGGACGATTTTTCTAGCAATGTTTTAACCAAGGTTGATTTGCCAGAACCGGGCAAACCTAAGAGCTCAACCAACATTTACGGTGCCATTTTGCACAAGATATGATAGATATCTGTTCCCTCGTCGTTATGCTCTAGAACCAGACTTTTTTCAACGACTTCAAAGCCATAACTATTAAGGAGCTTGGTGAGTTCGTTTTCCGACAACCAGCCTCCCATTGGACTATTTTCATGTGGGGTGAAGCCTGTTTTGCGGTTGTGACCGAGTTGGATAATTGCATATTTCTTTGTAACTCGTGCAAACTCACGCAATATTTCCTTTGCAACACTGAAGACAACGATATCGCGCAGAAAACGTGTGCTTACGAGTAAATCGAATTCTTTGTCCTTGAATGGTAAAGACGCTGCATCTCCAACGCGGGCATCAATTCCATCAAAATCAGAGCCTAATGTTTTTTGTGCTGTCGAAATCATATCTTCAGACGCATCTAATCCCGAAATTTTAAACCCTTTTTTACGGTACATCGGAACGAAACGGCCTGTTCCAAAAGGGATGTCTACGACCGACATTCCATCTGGGAGCTGGTCTAGGAGCTGCGCCATTTGTTCCTGCTCGACATGCCACCAAGCTTGTTTCTTGCGCTTTTTCTCGTAATTGCTCGCAATATCTTTATAGTATGTATCGCCTTTTGGCCGACCTTTGGCCACAATTTTTGGAGATTTCATTCTTATTCCTTTCCTCCCGTTTTCCGGCACTGATGCGGTTAACAGTCCAGACAACGCTGATCGGGCTTTAAATTCAGGCCCTCTGGAAATATGACAGAAGTTGTCGGAAGTTCAATGCGAAAACTCAAATGACTTCACGTGTATTGCCAAAACGTGACGTTCTTGGGGCATCGTTTTTTGAAAACACACTCGTAAAAAAATTTGGATGTTATTAGGGCGGTGCGGTAAAGCGCCTGGTCGCAATTTGGGGAATTTGGCGTCGGAAAAATGAGACAAAAATAATAAGGCCGTACTAACTTCTCTCCCAGCGCTCACCATATCACCCTGGGTTGCAAATCGCCTGTAGGCCGAGCCATGCGCCGTCGGGAAGGGCGGGAAGGGCGGTTGGTGCGGGGGGCTGTGCGGCGGATGCTGGTCTGCGCTGATCTGACAGGGCTATTTTGGCCAATTGGTCCACCTGCCGGCTTGAGAGCTCGTTTGAGGTGATCAGGCTGATGGAGACCAATGGTCCGGCGTCTTCGAGGAACATGCCGAGCGGATCGACTTGATTTAACGTGGCAATGGCGGAGGCGACATAGGCTGCCGTCACGGCCGGATCGTCCGATTGCCCCACCATATTGTCAAACACTATCACTTTGCCGCCGGGCAAAACGATGGGTGCGGCGCGTTGCCCGGGGAGGACGCGCAGTTCAAGCGCGGTATTCGGTGCCAGGCGCTCCACTAGGAGCGCGGCGCTGCGGATGCCTTCTGGGCTGGTGCAATAAGGACCTGCCAATTGGCCAATGCGCTGTGCAAGCACCTGGCCGAGCTGGATGCGTTTGGCCTCAGGCAAGACGTTACTTGCATAGCGGGTCATGGCTTGCGGCCCCCAAATCAGGGTTGCAAAGCTGAGAAGGACGACGCTTGAGAGTGCAAGAATGAAACGCACTCTGCCAGGATGTGGACGGCTACGATCAATAGCTTTTTGCACCTTTAGCAGGGCGTCAAGCATGGTTTTGTCGGAAATTTCCAAACTTTCTTCCGAGCCCGGCGCGGGCCTCAGGGTCGCTGCATCCTCTTTATGGGTTTGGACATCAACCGCGGCCAAAGACCAATGGGCCAGCGGGCGGTTTTGCATATCCGTCAAAATTAAGGTGGCTTGGCCGCAAGACACAACAACCTCACGCCTTTGCATCGCAGGGCCGCTGCGCCAAAGGCCGGTACATTCCAGCCGCTCATATGCTTTAAGTGCGGTCATGTGGGCCTGCTCTGCCTCTTTTCCGCAAGATAGGTTGATCCGAGTATCTAGGCAATGGCCTGTGCCGTTTTGCGCTGATGTCCGCTCGCCCCTAGGCTGTTTTTGCGATGCCCCGGAGCTCGAATTTCTGGATCTTGCCGGTGGATGTTTTGGGCAGCTCTTGGAAGATGATACGCTTTGGTGTTTTGAACCCGGCCAAACGGGCACGCACAAAGGCGATCACCTCAGCCTCTGTGGCCGATTTTCCCTCAAGCAACTCAACAAAGGCACAGGGCACTTCGCCCCATTTGTCATCGGGCTTGGCCACAACGGCGCATAGGCTCACGGCCGGATGGGCCATTATAGCGCCTTCGACCTCGATGCTTGAGATATTCTCACCGCCGGAAATGATGATATCTTTCATCCGATCGGCAATCTGCATCATGCCATCGGGATGCTGAACGGCGATGTCTTCGGAATGAAAAAATCCTCCAGCAAAAGCCTTCACCGTCGCTTCGGGGTTCTTGTAATAGCCTTTCATGACCGAGTTGCCCCGCATGACGATTTCGCCCTGTGTGACTCCATCCATTGCAATTTGCTGGCCTGTGTCATCAACGACGGTGGTCAAATCCATCATCGGCATGGCGATGCCCTGGCGGGCCTTGCGGGCCGATTGCTCTTCGGCGGGCAGAGCATCCCAGGCCGGATTCCAAAGCGATTCCACCACATGCCCATAGGTCTCGGTGAGCCCATAGACTTGTGTGACATTAAAACCCAATTGGCCGATGGCAGCCAAAGTCGCCGGTGCGGGTGGGGCGCCGGCGGTAAAGACCTCAACCTGATGATCAAAGCTGCGCCGTTCGCCGTCTGCGGCGTTGACGATCATGTTGAGCACAATGGGCGCGCCGCCGAAATGGCTTACCCCTTCATCTGCGATGCCATCATAAATCGCCTTGGCTGAAATATCGCGGCAGCCGACAACCGTGCCGCCCAAAAGGGGCATCATCCAAGTGTGGTTCCAGCCGTTACAGTGAAACAAAGGCACGATGGCCATGAACACCGGCTGGAGCGTCATGCGCCAACTGATCGGCGTGCCCATAGTCATCAAATAGGCGCCGCGGTGGTGATAAACCACGCCCTTGGGGCGGCCTGTTGTGCCGGATGTATAATTGAGCGCTAGGCTCTCCCATTCATCCGCCGGCATGATCCAAGGGGCCAGAGCATCGCCGCGGGTGAGCAATGTTTCATACTCCAGATGCCGGCCAGAGGCGGTGAAGCCAGCCTCTTGATCGGCCACCTCAATGATCTGCGGCGCGGGCGTGCTCATAGCGGCAATTGCCGCCTCCACCGGGGCAAGAAATTGGCTGTCGACCAAAACAACCTTGGCCTCCCCATGTTCAAAAATATAGGTCAGCGTGTCGACATCGAGCCGGGTGTTGATGGTGTTCAAAACAGCGCCACATGCCGGAACGCCAAAGCTGGCTTCAATTTGCGCTGTGATATTGGGGAGCAGTGTTGCCACCACATCCCCAGGCTGGACGCCGAGGCCAGTCAGGGCGCTGGCCAATTGGCTAACCCGCGCGTGATATTGGCGATAGGTGGCGCGATGGGAGCCGTAGACCACCGCAATATGCTCGGCAAAGACCGAGGCGGCGCGTTGCAGATGCGACAAAGGCGTCAGCGGCACATAATTTGCCTGGCATTTGTCCAACCCAGTCTCTTCCGCCATCCAGCCCATGTCGCATTCCTCCCATTTCTGCGCACTATCGCGCTTGCGCAGATGATTTCAAGAGCCCATGCATAACAAATGGATCAAAAAACAAATACAGTTGCGTCAATTCTCTTTATGGTGACCGGTATGGCCACTGTTGGAGTGATCGATAACTTCATCACCTATATCGCTGTGGAAGTGAGCCTGTGGCAATTTCACTTTCTGCGCAGCATGATCGCTGTTCCGGCTATTGTAGGTTTCGGTCTGTTGGCTGGCTGGACATTGCGACCCCTGCGCCTATGGCCGGTCTTGGGGCGCAATATGTTCCTGTCTGGCGCCATGTTCGTCTATTTTGGCTGTTTGGGGTTCTTTCCCATTTCGGCCGTGGCGGCTGGCCTTTTCACCGCACCGGTTTTGGTGATGTTCATCGATGCAGTTTGGTCGCGTCGGCGCATTGGGCCAATTCGCCTCGCGACGGCCTGTCTAGGGTTTCTGGGCACGCTTTTGGTGCTCAAGCCCGATGTTGGCGGATTAGGCTGGGCCAATCTGATCCCGGTTTCGGCTGGGCTTATGTATGCTTTTGGCAATGTGGCGACGCGCAAATGGTGTGAAGGCGAAAGCGCTGTGGCCTTGCTTTGGTCCTATATGTTTTTGATGCTGATCTTTGGAGCTTTGGGGGTGATTTACCTTCATGTCTTCCCCGGAGATCCCAGCAGCTATCTCACAAGGGGTTGGGTTTGGCCATCCGCAAGCGTTTGGATGTGGATCGCTATTCAGGCGGTGTTTTCCTTAATTGGTATCGGGTTCATCATGAAAGCCTATCTCATCGGCGAGGTGACCTATGTCTCAATCTTTGAATATTCCATGTTGATTTTCGCCAGCGCCACCGCTTGGATGTTGTTCGGTGATCGCCTTGGAGCCTTGGGGTTTGTCGGCATCGGTGTCATCATTGTTACCGGAATTGTCATTGCTGTTCGTTCGAATGCGGCGGACAATTAGGGCATCTGTGGCCCGCAGCTGAGAGGATTCAAGCGGCGAAGTGGCTGTAAAAGCCCTTGCCTTCTTCTGCCAATGTGCGGAGCAATTCGGGCGCGGCAAATCGGGCACCATAGCGTGATTGCAGCTCATCGCA
>ENA-OQVM01002852-OQVM01002852.1-marine-metagenome-genome-assembly--contig:-NODE-2852-length-19461-cov-8.318304_pt1 | contig 19461 bp, 24 predicted proteins | sample MGYA00237776_ERZ505498 | MGnify/ENA primary metagenome ERZ505498 (study PRJEB26159, sample SAMN06265151) | marine metagenome | isolation source: Helgoland LTER site | place: Germany:Helgoland, sampling... | reverse complement strand
TGCCGTGCAATTTCGGCGAAAGCGAGCGCGGTCAAACAGGCCTCTTCTGCAGGTTTCAGCACACAGGCATTGCCCATCGCCAAAGCCGCCCCAACGGACCGCCCGATGATCTGCATCGGGTAATTCCAAGGGATGATATGGCCCGTCACACCATGCGGTTCACGCAAGGTATAAACGGTATAGCCATCGAGATAGGGGATCGTCTCGCCATGCACTTTGTCAGCGGCGCCACCATAAAACTCCATATAGCGGGCAAGTGCGAGCACATCGGCCCGCGCCTGTTTCAACGGTTTACCAACATCCATGGCCTCAAGTTGAGCAAGCTCATCAACATGCTCCAACACCGCGCGGCCAATCTTGGCCAGCATCCGGCCCCGCTCGGCCGCGGTCGCCTTGCCCCATGCACCAGACAGCGCAGTGTCTGCCGCTGCAACGGCAGCATCGATATCGCCCGATTGACCCCGCGCAATTTCGCAAAGGGTGCTGCCGTCCGACGGGTTGATGAGCGGCAGCGTTTGTCCTGAAAGCGGTTTGACCCAAGCACCCGCGATGAAGCAGTTGCTTGGGTCGATATCAAGTGGTCTCAACGGCATGGCTCAGATCAATTCCCATAAGCCACCGACGGCAGCCATGTGACCAGCCACGGGAACTCGAACACGATGAACAGGCCCAGCAATTGCAACAACACAAACGGGATCACACCTTTGTAGATATCACCAATTGTCACACCCGGCGGGCAAACGCCCTTGAGGTAGAACAGCGCAAAGCCCACGGGCGGAGTAAGGAACGAGGTTTGTAACGTCACCGCCACCAAAATCGCAAACCATGTGATCACGGGTGCTGCAACCTGACCATAGTCGGGAATATCCGCTTCGATCCCCAGCCCCTGAATGATCGGCAACATCAACGGCATAATGATGATCGTGATCTCGATCCAGTCGAGCAGGAAGCCCAGCAAGAAGACGATGAACAAGATAAAAAGAATGATCATGTAAGGATCGTCAAAGACCGACAGAACAAGCCCTTCGATGATCTCATCCCCGCCATAGCGCCGCAGAATGAAGGCAAAGAAGTTCGCGGCAAGGAAGATACCCACAATGTAGCCCGAGGTGTTCAGCGTAGAGCGGCTGACTTCACGCAGAACCTTCATGTTCAGGCGGCCATTGATCAGCGCCAGACCTGTCGCACCCAATGCACCAAGACCAGAGGCTTCTGTCGGGGTCGCGATACCAGCAAAGATCGAACCGAGAACAAGCAAGATCAAGATCATCGGCGGTATTACGGCCAGTAGCACTTCTTTTATGACCGGCCACCCGACCTCTTCGGTCTTTGCGGGCACAGGCATCGCGTCAGGCTTAATCAGACCGTAAATCACGATGAATGCGATATAGAGACCACCCAAAATCAAACCGGGGAACAACGCCCCCATGAACAGATCACCAAGGCTAATCGCCAACTGGTCGGACATGATCACAAGCATGATGGACGGAGGGATCAAGATGCCCAAAGTGCCTGCAGAAGCGATCGTGCCAGTTGCAATAGTCTTTGAGTATTTCTGCTCCATCATCGCGGGCAATGCCATGACGCCCAGCAACGTCACTGATGCACCAATCACGCCGGTGGATGCGGCAAGGATGATCCCGATCAAAAGGACTGTTAGCGACAGGCCCCCGCGCAAGCTGCCGAACAGCTTTTGCATCGAATGCATCATGCGTTGGGCCACGCCGGATTGATCCAGCATCAGCCCCATGAAAATAAACATCGGCAACGCCACAAGAACAGGGTTTTTCACCGTGCTGCCAAAGATCCGACCAGACAACGCGCCCAGTTTTTGATAATCTATGCCCGTGCGGTCAAACTCGATGATGTCACGAAAGAAGCTGCGGTAGGGATCCAGAAAAACCTCTGCGATCACAACAAAGACAAGGCTGACACCGACAAGTGCCATCGCCACCGGGATACCACGAAACAGCATCCAAATGAACGTCAAGAACATGACGATAACGGCGACCTCGTTTAAGGTCAGGAATTGCCCGATAAATGAAAGCATGGATTATGCCCCTGTCTTGCGTGAGGAATCCATGGCGCGAAGGACAAGGACAAGGATTGGTGTAATGATTAAGGCGGCCAAAACCGTGTAGGTTACCTCATGATTTCCGAACTCTAGCTCTCCAAAGGCGGGACCACGTGAGATTTCGCGGCTGGTTGCGCCTTCGGGCGCAAAAAGCGACATGATGCCATAGAGGCCATAGTAGAGCGTCAGGTTTATCAGCAGGAAAGTTGCCGGAAAAGTTGCCCACAATTGCCGCCAAAGTTTTGGTGGATGAAGCGAGGAAACATTGCGCACAATGGCAGACCAACAGGCAATGCCGATAAACACAAATGAGGCATTCATAAACACCTTGAGGATCCACAGGTTATGCAACCCGTTGGGACTGTCGGATCCCTCATTCGCGCGAACAGAGCTCACAGCGTAGTCATAGGTTACGTCCCAAGACAGAATAATGAACGGCAAGAACAGCCAGCCAATCGCGAAGATATTGATCCGTGTTTTCTTATCTGAAGGAAAGCTATCGTAAAGGATGTCGACGCGCACATGGCTGTCCGTCGTGACTGCGTAACCGACGCCCATCAAAACAGCAGCACCATAAAGCCACCACTGGAGGTCATCGAGCCAAGCTTGGTTCATGCCAGAGTTACGCAAGATCACCTGTGCGGTGATCGCGAGCATCAGAATTGGGAAAAGCCAGGCCGCGATGTTCGAAACCTGCACAACGAAACGATCTCCGCGATTATGTTCCTCGCGCCCCACCTCGCCGGGGTCTGATACGGCAACAATTTCTTCTGGTGAATCCATAACACGGGGTCCCTTCCGATGGCGTGTGTCTTACAAACAAAGGGGCGGACCGCTGCCCGCCCCCTTGCATATCTCAACTCAACAAAAACTTACTGCCGTGGACGTGGCAGGTAGATGTTGTTGACCCATGTTTTATAGCCGGTACGGAATTCCTGAAGGTCGTCCCAAACCAGCTTGAAGTACTCGTCTTCAGCTGCCAGTTCGAGCGCGACTTCGTTCCAAGTCTCTTCGAATGTCGTCAGCATTTCTGCTGGCCACTGGCGGATCGTCACGCCGTTTTCTTCAACGTTTGCGATCATTGCTTCAAAGTTTTTGGCTTCACCTTCGGCGTAGTTGGTGGTGATGTTAGCCAAGCAAGCAACCTCGATCTGGTTCTGTGACAATTCATCAAGGTCATCCCAACGGTCTTTGTTGACCAACAACTCAAACATAGTTGCGGGCTGGTGCCAGCCAGGGAAGTAGTTGTTAGAGGCGATGTTGTAGAAGCCCAAACGCTGGTCGATCAGCGGCATGGAGAATTCTGTCGCATCAATCGCACCGCGCTCAAGCGCTGGGAAGATGTCGCCAGCAGCGAGCAAGGATGTCGATACACCCAAACGCTGCATGACTTCGGCGCCAAGGCCGAAGAAGCGCATGTTCAGACCTTCCAGGTCAGCTACGCTGTTGATCGGCTCTTTGAACCAACCAGATGTTTCTGGTGCGATGATGCCGCAAGGCATAACCTTCACGTTATAGCCGTTCTCGTCATACATACGTTGCATGAGTTCGTGGCCATCGTCGTAAAGCATCCAAGCGAGGAATTCACCTGCTTCTGGGCCGAATGGAACAGCCGCAAAGAGTGATGCAGAGGTGATTTTGCCCTGCCAATAACCGGACGTGGTATATGCCGCATCAACGGATCCACCAGAAACCGCATCAAGCGCTTCCAATGTTGGAACCAGCTCACCCGGATCGAAGTGTTCGAATTCAACTTCAGTCGAGATGCTGTTGATCTTCTCAACAAAGTCGACACCGGCAGTACCAAGGATCGGCAAGTTGCGTGAGAACGCTGAAGTCATTTCCAGCACTTCTTGCGACTGCGCCGTCGTACCTGTTGCCATGATTGCGGCAACGCCGACTGCGATTGCTTTATTCTTCATCGTATTCCTCCCAGAATAACGCCCCCATTGCGAGGACAAGTTGGTCAATGTTTCGTTTCGACCGCATGAGACCACTATACCGTCGTGTGATTGCCCAGATGGGTTCTCAGCTAACTTAAGTGAAAAGGGGTGTTAGGGTTTTGACCTGCATCAACAAGGTTGATGCGGGATCTGCGTGCCTCCCAACACGACCGATCTTCCGCGACCCTAACACCACACATCTCACGGTGTGAGCTATCACTATTCACGACTTTTCAACAACTGCTAAGTCCGATTCCGCATAAAATAGTTCAGAAAAGCTGATTGATTGTTCAACAAATCAGCATGATAGTGTTTTGAACAAGATGCGGGACACAGCATTCCATGGCAGACATCAACCTCAAGCTTCTGCAATCATTCATCCTGGTCGCCAGGCTGGGAAGCTTTCGGAAGGCGGCAGAACAAGCACGTCGTTCGAAATCAGCAATCAGCATGCAAATCAAAGAGCTAGAAGATCAGGTCGGCATGCGCCTTTTCGTACGCAAAGCGAAGCATGTGATCCTTACGGCCAATGGTCAGGCCCTTTTTGACAAGACCGACCCTGCGATGCGCAGCATAAACGACGGCTTCAGTTTTCTGTCGGATATCGCAAAGATGCGCCAATCTACGGTGACATTTGCATGTGCGTCCACACTCGCATCAAAACGCATTGGCGGGGTTCTGACCAGATTCCGCAGACGTTTTCCCGACAGTCGCGTTCGCCTTATTGAAGCCCCCCCTGCAGCAGCGCTCGAAATCTTGAATCGCCAGGTCGCTGAATTCTACGTGGGTCCAGCAGTGCCTGACTTGCGGACATTCACATTTGAAAAACTGGTGGATGAACCGCTCTTGGCATGCGTCCCCCCAGAATTCGATACTGGCAAACCGATGATCTGGTTTGAAGACCTTGTCGATGTGCCCATCATCATGCTTGATAAACCCACCGCGATCAGAACACTGATTGATGACATTCTTTACCGTAAGAACCTCTCGCTCAATGTAGCGTATGAATTGCAGAATGCCTTCACGGCGCTCAGCTTTGCATCAGCTGGATTAGGCGTCGCGCTCCTCCCCGCAATTGCCATTGAAATGGCCGAGTTCGATGGGTTTCGCGTGGTGCCCTTTGCCGAACCAGAGGCGGTGCGCTCTATCGGGATCATCGCCGAAAAAGGCTACGTGCAACACAACTATTCTGAACAACTGCTAAGATTGATAAGATCGGCATTCGTTTAACGGCTTACAACTGCCATGGAGCTGGCCCGACACGCTATGCTCAGCGCGTCGACATAATAACGCATTCCCCACCGAAGGGATGCGCGTTACGCTCCACTCAATTATTGTAGAATAGGAAATACCCATGTCGCTAAAATATCTGCACACTATGGTCCGCGTCAAAGACCTCGAAAAATCAATCGCCTTCTATGAGCTGTTGGGGCTGAAAGAAACACGACGGTTCGACCACGAAGGTGGCCGGTTCACGTTGATCTTTATGGCCCCACCCGGACAAGAGGAATGCCCGATCGAACTGACCTACAACTGGGATGGCGATGACGCGCTACCTGCGGATGGGCGGCATTTTGGCCACTTGGCTTACCGTGTGCCCAACATCTATGAAACCTGTCAGCATCTGATGGACAACGGCGTGACAATTAACCGCCCACCGCGTGACGGACACATGGCTTTCGTGCGCTCACCCGACAACATTTCGATCGAGCTCTTGCAAGAGGGTGATGATCTGCCGTCTGCAGAACCCTGGGCCAGCATGGAAAACACCGGGCATTGGTAAAGGCCGGGCTTCTCTTTTACCTGTGCTTGGCGGCCGCTCCGGTTGAGGCGTGCCGCCTTGCGCTGGTTTTGGCACTCGATGTGTCATCCTCTGTTGACGCAAATGAGGACGCGTTGCAACGCAACGGCTTGGCCGCGGCCTTGCGTGCGCCAGAAGTTGAGGCGGCGTTTTTCGCAAGCCCTGATCCCGTCGCCCTACAGATTTTTGAATGGAGTGGGCAGCGAAACCAGACCGATCTGTTGAACTGGACGCTGATCGAGACGCCCACCGATCTGCGCAATGCAGCAAATGCCCTATCAGATAGCACGCGCGTCACCAGCGATATGCCCACTGCGATGGGGTATGCGCTGGGATATGCTGCGATTAAACTGCAAGCGGCGCCAGCGTGCCTATTCAAAACCATCGATATGACCGGCGATGGCGCCAACAATGATGGCTTTGCCCCCGCCATCGCCTATGCGGCCTTTCCCTTTGACGGCGTGATCGTGAACGGCCTCGTGATCAGCGCGCCCAGTGAAACGGTGCTAGGCTATTACCAACAGGAAGTGATCCGCGGCCCAAACGCCTTTGTCGAAGTCGCAGATGGATTTGCCGACTTTGAAAACGCTATGCGCCGAAAACTTGTCCGCGAGCTGACGGCGCAAATCATCGGCCGGTTGGACGCGACAGAAATGAGGACAGAGGGATGATGCGTCTATGTCTGCCTTTGTTGCTTTTGCCCGGCCTCGCGCAAGCGGCCTGTCGGCAGGCGATTTCGCTGGGTCTGGATGTATCCAGTTCGGTTGATCACATGGAATATCGGTTACAACTAGATGGCGTGATTGCCGCGTTAAACGCGCCCGTCGTCAAGGATATCCTGTTCCTGCAACCTGACGCGCCGGTTCGCATTCATGTCTTCGAATGGAGCGGACCGGTCAACCAAACCGTCATCGTCCCGTGGACGACAATCAATACACCGACCGACCTTGCAATTGTGACCAGCCGCCTGCGCGCCCACTCCCGCGGCGTGCCTGCGCCGACCACTGCCGTGGGCTCGGCGTTGCTTGCAGGGTTCGCTTTTCTCGAACAACATCCCGAATGCTGGATACGCACCCTCGATCTATCAGGTGATGGCGAGACAAATACCGGTCCGTTGCCAGAAAGCATTCCTGATGCGCAAACCCCGACAGGAGTTACCGTTAATGGCCTTGTCGTCGGGTCTGGTAATTTCTTCGGAGATCAGGTCAGCCGTGAAGCGCTCGCGGATCTAGCGCTTTACTATGAAGAAAATGTCATTCGCGGACCTGTCGCTTTTGTGGAAATTGCCGATAGCTACGAGGACTACGCAGAAACCATGGAACGCAAACTGCTGCGCGAGCTTTCGGCATTGGCTGTTGGGCAAATCGAGGCAAGATCAGGGTCGGACGGGTGATACGTTTCGCGCTGCTCGTCATGCTCTTGCCTGGGATGACGCAGGCCGCTTGCCGTCAGGCACTTGCCCTTGGCCTTGATGTGTCCGGTTCAGTGGATGCGGTTGAATACCGGCTACAATTGGACGGTCTTGCAACCGCATTAAACAGTCCAGACGTGAGGGATGTCTTGTTCGTGCAGCCCGACGCCCCCATCGAGATCCTAGTCTACGAGTGGAGCGGACCGCTAAACCAGACCATCGTCGTACCTTGGACACCTATCGTTACCACAGCCGATCTTGCACAAATGACCGCAACTCTCCGCAGTCATCCGCGGGCTGCCGCCGCACCAACAACAGCAATCGGTTCGGCCATGCTGGCGGGCTTTGGATTTCTTGAACAGCGTCCCACATGCTGGAAACGCACGTTGGATTTGTCAGGAGACGGGCAAACCAACACTGGTCCACGGCCTCAGGACATTGGTGAAGATCGCACGCCAATAGGCGTTGTTGTGAATGGTTTGGTCATCGGCTCAGGTGACATGCGCGGCGATGATGAACGGTTCGCCGACATAAAAGAACTGTCGTCATACTATACCAGCTATGTCATCCGCGGCCCTGGTTCATTCGTCGAAGTTGCACTTGGCTTTGAAGATTACGCGGCAGCGATGGAGCGAAAACTCTTGCGTGAACTGGCAAGTCTTGTGATGGGCGAAATCGAGCCGCAATAAGGCGCAGAGACCCAAACACCGGAAAAGGAAATGGGCCGGCGCTCCAGCGTGCCGGCCCACTCAAACCGTTATCCTCGTTAACAACACTTAACTCTATAAGGTAGATTCGGGCGTTCTTCCACCGCGCAGGATCAAACGCGACCATTTTTCTTACTTTAACGTAAACTAGTAAATGTAACGAATTTGCTCGGTCCAATACCGCTCTACCCGGCGCAAAGCGATGGCGATGTTTTCAATGCCTTGCCGGTCAAGCACAGCACGATCCATCAAACCCTCTGAATGGGTGCGGAACAGCTTCGTTACCAAAACATGCACCCCGCGCCCCTTTTCGGTCAACCGAACCCGCACTGACCGGCGATCAATTTCGCTGCGTTCATGGTGCATGTATCCCGCTTCGACCAGTTTCTTCAGATTATAGGACACATTCGAACCTTGGTAGTAGCCGCGCGATTTTAGCTCGCCGGCGGTCACTTCATTGTCGCCAACGTTGAACAACAAGAGCGCCTGTACTGCATTAATTTCCAGCAGGCCAACCCGCTCAAACTCATCCTTGATCACGTCAAGCAAAAGCCGATGCAGGCGTTCAACCAGGTTAAGCGCATCCAAATAGCTATCCATAAACGCCGCACTTTGCGCAGGCGGGATATCTGGGTTTTCAGGCTGATCGAGATCTGTGTGAATACTCATCGTTCGCTGCTCCATTTTCCATCCGCGCTCTGGGATAAAACGAAACAAACAATATTCAGTTAAGGCTCATATTTGCTTTAATCAGAGCGGACGCGTCACGCCCTCGGCCCCAGTCGCGATCTGCGTCACGAGGTCCAGATAGTGATCAGGGGTTGGAATTTGCCCGCCAACCCAGCCATAGATATCGTGATCATTCTCTGACAGCAGCTGATCATAAAGAACCAATGCATCGTCCGAGAACCCACTAAGATGCTGCTCTGCAAATGCTTGCAAAATCAGATCCATCTCTTTGATGCCACGGCGCATAGACCGCATGCGCAGCCGCTTGATCATCGTCTCGCGTGTTTCTGTCATTTTAGTCTTTCAATGCAGTCCGCAGGCGCTTCTCCAGCCGACCCAGCTTTTCACCCGATTGCGAAATCTGGCCGCGCAAAGTGCGCATCTCGGCCAATAGATCAACCAAATCATGTGTCATTTGGCTGTCTTCTTCTGGTGCATCAGGGCCATCACCCTCGCCCGTCAAAAGCCAGCTCATCGAGACACCCAGAATGCCAGAAACCATCTGAAGGCGGTTCGCCCGTGGCTCTTTGAGGTCATTTTCCCAGCCCTGAATAACCGACATTTTCACGCCTAGTTTCCCAGCCAGTCCCCTTTGGTCAAGACCTGCCGCGTCGCGAGCGCCAGCCAGGCGATCACCAAAGGTTGCTGTCTCTGCACTATACCAATCTTGATCTTGTGCCATAATGCCACCCTTCATTTGCTTGCCATCCTGCGTCCATGCATCCTATGTCACAGACATCACTTTTTTACCACCGGATCATCAGATGACATTTCTCTCTGCGACACTCTCCCGCGTCAAACCGTCTCCGACTATCGCTGTCACAACCAAAGCTGCAGAACTCAAGGCTGCTGGCCGCGATGTGATCGGTTTAGGTGCAGGCGAACCTGACTTCGACACACCACAAAATATCAAAGACGCGGCCGTTGCCGCGATTGCCGCAGGCAAGACGAAATACACAGCCGTCGACGGTATTCCCGAGCTGAAGGACGCAATCTGTGCAAAGTTCAAACGTGACAACAATCTGGCCTACGCGCCAGCGCAAGTCACTGTCGGAACCGGCGGAAAACAGGTGCTCTATAACGCCTTCATGGCAACACTGAACGAGGGGGACGAGGTGATCATTCCTGCCCCTTACTGGGTTAGCTACCCCGATATGGTCCTTCTGGCAGGCGGCACACCGGTGACGGTAGAGGCCTCGCTGGAAGCGAACTTCAAAATCACTGCGGAACAATTAGAGGCCGCGATCACTCCAAAGACAAAGTGGTTCCTGTTCAACTCACCATCCAACCCGACAGGTGCAGGCTATAGCTGGTCTGAACTGAAGGCCCTGACCGATGTGCTGCTGCGCCATCCGCATGTCTGGATCATGACAGACGACATGTACGAACATCTGGCCTATGGCAATTTCAAGTTCTGCACACCTGCACAGGTCGAACCCCTGCTTTATGACCGCACGCTCACCGTGAACGGCGTGTCCAAAGCCTATGCGATGACCGGTTGGCGGATCGGGTACGCCGCCGGACCAGAAGTGCTGATCAAGGCGATGCGCAAAGTGCAGTCGCAATCGACCTCGAATCCCTGCTCTGTCAGCCAATACGCAGCGGTCGAAGCGCTCAACGGTACGCAGGATTTCCTAGCTCCTAACAACACCTTGTTCGAACGGCGGCGCGATCTGGTTGTGTCTATGCTGAACAAGGCCCCCGGCTTAATCTGCCCCAAGCCGGAAGGCGCGTTCTACGTCTACCCTTCAATCGCCGGCTGCATCGGCAAGACTTCTGCCGCTGGCACCGTCATCGACAATGACGAAACCTTTGCGACAGCTCTGCTGGAGGAAACTGGTGTTGCAGTCGTTTTTGGTGCGGCCTTCGGCCTTAGCCCGAATTTCCGCGTCAGCTACGCCACCTCTGACGAGGCGCTCAAAGAAGCCTGCCAACGCATCATCGACTTCTGCAAAGGACTGACATGACAGATCTGCCAGAGCTCTATTTTCGCATCCGCGACAATGGCGCAGCGGTCTTTCGGGTCAATGCGGAAAACCGCGAACGGCGGATCGAGATGAATCAGATAGCCGTGGTGAACACCAACCGGGGTGACTTCAAGGCGCAAGGTGACACCGTACTCAGTCCAGCCGAGGAAACAGTGATCGCTGATTGGATGGAAGCCCGCCTCGCCGTTCTGGCCGCGCGCGACATGGATGACATCCATCGGGTCATTGACCAACTGAACCTGACAGCCCAATGGGCGCAATCCAAGGCATGCGACAACCAATTAGCAGCGGTTACGGACGACCTTTTGATGGCCATGCATGACCTACGCAGTGTCCTTGTCCGCAAAAAGACCGACCGACTGAGCAAGAGCTAGCACCAGTGTCACAACGAAAATAGCAGGAAAGCAAACCGCTTCCCTGCCATTATATATCAGCCATAACACCGCTTAGTGATCGCTGTGATCCATGTCGGCGTGATCGCCCATCTTGCGCGCTTCGACATTAAAGACCACCTCTAGGCGACCGGCACTTTCAAAGACCAGCGTGGCGGATACTTCTTCATCTACCTCAAATGGATCACCGCCAAGACCCATGAACATCACATGATAACCGCCCGGTTTCATGATTATGCTTTCACCGGCAGGCACAAGAATGCCGTCTTCCAAGTGCATCATGCGCGCCACGTCACCGTCCATCTCTGTGGTGTGGATTTCAACGCGGGGGAAGTCTGCTTCGACGGCGACAAGCCGGTCGGCGGTATCACCTGTGTTTGTAATGGTCATAAAGCCACCCGCCGTTTGGGCGGTTTGGGCAGTTTCAAAGGCCATCGGATGATCAATGACAAGATCACCTATCTTGAATTCATGGGCCATTGCTGTGGTGGCAAAAGCGCAAAGGGCTGCAATGGCAGCAAAAGACGTCAGTTTCATGTGAGTACTCCGTTCAGCAACCCCACTAGGGCCGCAGGTATTTGATTAATTCAGGTGTGAAGAAATCAAACGGCGGGTGGCGCGCGCGCAGGGCATGACGGGTTTATCGTCTGCGCAATGACAACAAACTGGCTGACAATCTGCGTTTGAAATGCGCTTGATGATATCTGAGAAGTCGCCGCTTTCTCGATGAAAGGTACAACTGCGCCGTCGACCAAACGGCACGCATCGCAGGCTTGGCTGTTTCCTTCGCCAGAACCAGCTCCACCACAGATGTCTTCCAACGCACCGCCCGCTTGAACATAGGCTAGAAGGCTTTCGTCAAGGTCTGGCGCTGCAACACGGTGAGCAAAGCCGCTGCCAGTCATCGCGATCAGAACCACGAATGTTAGGCAGAGTTTGGTAAACTGGTTGATCAGGTAACGCATATTACGCGCTGATATACCCCCGAAGTGAAGGGCGTTCCAGCCCCACTGTTGCTGAAACCGGTCAAACAGCCTGTGGTAAGGGGCGGCCCTCATCCCAAGCGATAATATTGTCCAATGCCATTTGCCCCATTGCCTCACGTACTTCCAATGCCGCCGTTCCCAAATGCGGAAGCAACACGACATTTTCCATCGCGCGGAATGCGTCGGGAACGATGGGTTCCTTCGCAAACACGTCCAATCCGGCACCAGCGATCTGGCCGGATTGCAAAGCCGCGATCAAGGCGTCTTCGTCCACCACATCACCACGCGCAATGTTTATAAAAATCCCCGAAGGCTTCATCGCGGCCAAAGCGGCGGCATCAATCAGATGTGTGTTCCCACCACCGCCCGGAACTGTGACAACAATGATATCGCAGGCGCCCATCAGATCAGCCAAAGTCGCAACCTGCTCAGCCGGGAAATCCACAGACTTCTGCGAGCGGTTGAAATACTTCACCGGCATCTCGAACCCGAAATGACAGCGGCGGGCAACGGCCTGTCCAATGCGGCCCATGCCGACAATCCCGACGGTTTTGCCAGTCACATGGGTGCCCAGCATTTGGGTAGGGCCCCAACCACCCCACTTGTCAGCACGGACCAAACGCTCGCCCTCACCCGCGCGGCGGCAGGTGGACAGGATCAAGGTCAGGCCAATATCGGCAGTCGCATCCGTCACCACATCCGGTGTGTTGGACACTGCGACCCCAGCCTTGGCTGCAGCATCCGCGTCAATATGATTATAGCCGACCCCAAAATTCGCAAGCACACCACAACGCAGATCGCCCGCAAACGTCTCTGCGGTGAACTGATCACCCAGCGTGGGTAAGATCGCATCATAGTCGCGCAACGCTGCCGCCGCTTCGGCCACGGTCAAGCCGTCAGCCGTATCGCGCACGGTCACATCATAGCGGGCACGGGCCGTTGCTAGATTGGCATCAGGCAAAACCCGTGTAATCAAAAGCTTTTTCAATGCAATCGCCCTCCAATAGGCACAGTATGGTCAGGGCCGACCAGAACGACCTCGCCATTTTCATCCGGCATGCCGAGGACCAAAACCTCTGACATGAACTTGCCAATCTGGCGGGGCGGAAAATTGACGACCGCCATAACCTGACGACCAACCAGTGTTTCCGGTTGATAATGGGCCGTAATCTGGGCCGATGTCTTTTTCTCGCCAATCTCGTCACCGAAATCGATCCAGAGCTTGATGGCAGGTTTGCGTGCCTCTGGATAAGGCTCTGCCCGCAAGACTGTGCCGACACGGACATCCACCTTCAGAAAGTCGTCAAAAGAAATCTCACTCATGCGCCAACTCGCGGGATCGTTTTGCCGCTGCTGCAACCGCGCGGCGCAACAAGGGAGGGAAACCAGTTTTATAATCCATCAATACTTCCAAAGCCGCTTGAGTAGTGCCGTTCGGGGAGGTCACATTCGTGCGCAACTGCGCCGGATTCACCGACAAATCCTGCGCCATCTCGCCTGCGCCTGCCACCGTCGCTTTGGCCAATTGCATCGCCAACTCAGCCGAAAGTCCTTCGGCCATACCAGCGGCGGCAAGTGTTTCTATCAAATGGAAAACATAGGCAGGACCCGACCCGGACACGGCTGTTACAACATCCATCTGATCTTCATCTTCAAGGCGGACGACATCCCCCACCGACAAAAGCAGGCCTTCGGCGAGATCCATATCATCCTGGGCGACCTTGTCGTTGCCAACAATGGCCGTAATCCCGCGGCCGATAGAGGCCGGCGTATTTGGCATGGCACGCACAATTGGTGTCGTGTCACCAAAGACATCCTCGAACTTGGCAATCAGTGTGCCCGCAGCCACAGAGATGATCAGCGTTTCGCCATTGCCCAACGCTTTCACATCCGGCAATGCCTCTTTCATCATCTGTGGCTTGACCGCGATGATGGCAACGGCAGGGTTCTTGGGCAGGTCTTCTCCGATATGGACACCCTGTTTTTTCAACCAATCCGAAGGATTAGGATCAATCACCCAAACTGACGTCGGTGGCAGGCCAGTGCGCAACCAGCCTTCCAACATCGCAGAACCCATTTTCCCGCAGCCCAACAACACCAGCCCACGCTTGGCAACATCTGTCATATTCATGGAGACACCTCTTAAACAACTTTTCGAAGGTTAGCTAAAGCCGCCAAGCGTTGAAAGGTGCGACTTCAAGAATTCGCGAAGCTTATGAACTTTCGCAATGAATTAACAAACTGACTAAAAAGAGCCTCATTCACACCACAAAAAACTCAAGTTATTCGCTTTTAACGTGTGCACGTATTTATAGTAACGATTTGATTTATAAAGACTCCTGTCACCCCAAATGACGAAAACCTCCACCTAACTAAAGTCTCATGTCATCATTGGCTGTGAGGCCAAAAAAGGATCTCTGATGAGACTATCATTTCGACACTTTGCATTCATTGTTCCGACCATTCTGATGATTACTGCAACACCCGGCCATGCACGGGTGACAGCAGGGTCAGCCGCTCCGGTAGAAAACGCGCAAGAACGGATAAACTTCTCTGGAAAGCTGCGTATGCTTTCACAACGCATCCCAGCAGCAGCCTGCCATCTGAACAGAGGAATCGCGGTGCCCGCCGCGAGCGCACTCCTGGAAGACGCATCGGCCGAGTTCGAGAGAATCCTTTCAGCCCTAGAGTTCGGCGACGAAGGTCTCAGTATTCTTGAGCCGGAAACCCGTCGCAAGTCCCTTGCCCGAATCCATGAGCTTCGCGAGAGGTGGGAGCCGTTTCAGGATGCTGCTGAAGCCGTTGTCGCCGGCACAGCCACAGACGCCGAAATCGGCTATCTGCTCAAAGAAAACTTACCCGTCTTGGCAGCAGCTCAGCTTGTCGTCGAAGAGCTGGTAAAACAGTATTCCAATCCCAATGCCGTGACCCAAGCATCTTTGATGCTGATCGACATTTCCGGCAGGCAGCGCATGCTGACCCAGAAAATGTCAAAGGAAACGTGTATGATTGGTGGCGCCCACCAAACTTCTCAAACACGTGACGATCTGCAAGGGACCATGGGTATTTTCGAAGCATCCCTCGAAGCATTACGTTTCGGCATGCCGCAGGTTGGCATCGGTGCACCGCCAAATGCTCAAATCTCCGATGGGCTTCAGGGCGTCCTGGAAGATTGGACGCGTGTTAAACCCTTGATTTCTGAAGTGCTCCAAGATGGCGCGCTCAGCGACGAAGATCATGAGGTTAAATTTATCGGGCTAAATACGACCATGGCCAATATGAACACTGTTGTCGGCATGTACGCCAATGCGGCGCGACCAAATTCTTAAACTGACAAAGGTTGCTAAGACTTAGCCAGCGCTTAAATGCAAAACAGGCCGCAAATTGCGGCCTGTAGAATGCATAACTTTGGGAAACGTCACGCGCGCCCGTAGGCGCCGCCAATCGCGACTTGAACGGCCTCTTGCGGCGACCGTTCCGCCCATGTCACCAGCTGGATCGCCGGGTAATACTGCTCGCACGCCGCAACTGCCGCCCCGATCATCGTATCAATCTGGTCAGGTCCTGCGACCTGATCACCGGTCAACATCAACCCATAGCGATAAACCATCAACTGCTGCTCGTCCCACCAAGTGAACGCACCCGCCCAGCAACGGTCATTGATGACATTCAGCGTCTCATATAGGGCGGGCATCCGCTCTGCGGGTGGCTCCATGTCAAAAGTGCAAATCAGGCGCAGAGTCTCGTCATAGGCGGACCACGCCAGCGTAATGGAATAGGTGCGCCACTGGCCCTCGACCGCCATAGCGATCTGGTCGTCATGGATGCGGTCGAATTCCCATTCGTGGTGCTCTGCGATGTGCTCTACCAGATCAATCGGGTGAAGATCATCAGCCTCAAGGTAATGTTCGGACAATGCCATATGCTCGGCCTCACTGCGTTGGCGCATGGGTCATGGCAGTGCCCAAGCGCTAGGTGCCTGCTCTAGGGGCGGTGTTGTTCACCGTTCTCCCCTACTAGATATCGTGGCCCAATCAGGGCGCAGCTGTAAAGCAATTTCTTGGGGATAACTGCGAAACCACAGAAATTTCATGTGGATAATTAGGGCGCCAAAGTCATTACCGCGAAAGCAAAGGTCACCGATGGTCTTCTGTCGTCCAAGATAGATAGCTGCCAACAGGAGCGCCTCGTCGCGTCTTGCAAACAAGAACAGTTTGATGGACCAGGCTATCACAATAGCATAATGAACGGTGGACGTTTGCTGCATGGTTGTTCTTGAAGGGGTGGAATTTGCACGTTTTGATTTTATGCGTGAACTACAATTGCGCATCTGCAATTGAAGACATGCTGCAGACAGTGCCTGTTAGCTTTCGGAACAATGTAGAAGCGATCATTGTCGACAATTCAGGTGAACTTACCAACCAATCCGGGTGCTGCACCTTAACCGGCTTTCAGCGGCTTCGTCTTGTATCGCCAGGGCAAAACTTGGGGTATTTTGGAGGAGCTAATGCCGGGTATGCTGCGAGAGATGATCATCTGGACCCGGACATCACCATGATTGCCAATCCGGATCTACTTTTCTCTGATGGGTTCTTTGATCAGTTAGCTACGCAATCTGCACTTTGGCCATCAGACGCAGGCGTGATATTTCCTGCTGTCAAGGATTCAGCCACCCAAAGAGACAGCAATCCGTTTTTGCGGACCCGACCAGATGTCAAATACCTTGATACGCGCATTTTCTTTTTTGGATCGCGTTTGCGCTATTCTGTCTGGATGCTGCTGCATTTGGTTAAGTCAAAGCTACGCAAACGATCCCAAGCGTCTGCAATTGAGCATAGCATCAATCCTGTCTACGCAGGGCACGGTTCTCTGTTCCTGTTCCTGCCAGCATATTTCACGAACGGCGCGTCACTGGCGTTTGAAAGTTTCCTCTATGCAGAAGAGCTTTTCGTCGCTGAGATGTGCCGCAATGCGGGCCTGAAACCCTTTCATGATACTGCATTGCTGGTTGATCATGTCAGCCACATCACGACATCAACACTTCCAAGTGAACAACGCAGAAAGTGGCAACATGAGAGCCTGTCGTACATCAGACAACGGTTCTTTTGACGCAAGACCAGCCAGATCGAAGCCAAACAGACACGGTCAAAAAACGTTAACTTGCGAACACCTGCGGAAACGCGGAAAACTTCATCTCGATAATTGCGTTCTGTCTGCGCTCGGCCCAAGCTGCGCACAACAAAGGAGCCCCCCACATGAACACCGACCTTCTGAAACGTCTTTGCGAAATGCCTGGTGTCCCTGGCCATGAAGAACGCGTGCGTGATTTGATCATGTCCGAAGTGAAAGGGCTGTTCGATTCCGTTGAAACCGACCCTATGGGCACCCTGCTCTGCCGCCGCGACGCCAAGCAAAAGGACGCGCCCAAAATCATGCTGCTCTGCCATATGGACGAGATCGGCTTTCTGGTCAGCCATATCGACAAGAACGGCTTTCTCTACGTCCTGCCTGTGGGCGGTTTCGACCCACGCAACCTATTTTCCCGCCGCGTGCTGGTTTGCACCGATGAGGGTGATTTCAAAGGCGTCATGAACCCCGGCGGCAAACCCGTCCACATCTCATCCCCCGAAGACCGCAAGAAGATCCCCGAAGTAGGCGAGTTCTTTATCGACCTTGGCCTTGGCAAGGCGGCCAAGGACATCGTCAAAGTCGGCGACTATGTCGTGATGGATGAACCTTTCCTAGAGATGGGCGACAAGTTCGTATCAAAGGCACTCGACAACCGCATCGCCTGCTGGTTGGGGATCGAGGCGATCCGGCATTTGGGCGACAAAGGGCGCGGCGCAGAAATTCACGTGGCTTTCACCACGCAAGAAGAGGTGGGCTTGCGCGGCGCACGCACCTCTGCTTATGCGATCAAGCCTGACATCGGGCTGGGCATCGACGTGACGCTGTCCTGCGACACCCCCGGCATCCCCGACAAGGACGCAACAACGCACCAAGGCAAAGGCTTTGGTCTGCATGTGCGCGACAGTTCGTTCATCGCGGATAAGAAGCTGGTAGCAGAAATCGAAGCGCTAGCGATCAAGAAAAAGATTCCCTACCAGCGGACCATGCTGGCCTCAGGGGGGCAAGACGGCGCGGCAGCCCAGCAGGCGGCAGCAGGCGCGCGGGCGGTCGGGATTGTTGTAGGAACGCGGTACATTCATACAGTCACCGAGATGATCGAGAAAGATGACCTGCAAGCGGCGCTGGATATTCTAGTGGCCTATTTAGGGGAGTTTTAGGCCGAGGTGAGCTATGCGGACCAACGCGACATCCGCGACACGCTTGCCCCCATCTAGCATGAGAAAGCCGACAGGGCACTCAAAGCAGTGAACCGCCTTTCAATTGTATTGACGGCGGTGCGCTTGGACATAGACCTTCTTGGTCGCTCAAAAGGCGCACTTGAAGCCTTATGTCGGACACCAACAAAAGTGCTGTGCAAACATCTTCGGGTGAGCGACATCCGCACACACCCATTCATCAAAAAGCCATTATTGAACTTAATTTCCAAGGTTTGGTCCAAATCGCGACACACGTTGCAGAGATAAGAGTTGCGAAGTGAAACGAATGGTGCTGACGCGTAGTAGGCATCTGATCTGGATTTGTTAGGACAAATAAGATGATGAGATGTTCCAAAAACACACCTCTTGCGGCGGGTTGCGCGCAAAAGAACCGTACAGCCAGTGCTTATGATTTTGCGAAAAAGTTTCAACAAGATGAGCGCGGCGTTGCGACAGTTGATTTTGTGATTGTTGCGGCGGCTGCCACTATTCTTGGGATTGGATTGTCCGTCGCTGCCACAAACGGAGCAAAGGCTTTTGCTGGTGAGGTGGTTTTTGCTCTAGGCGACACGCAGGCATCCTATGAAAGCACCGGTGATGCTAGCCTCGGCGACAACTACAGCGGTAACAACGGTAACAACGGCAAGAATAGCAGCAATAACGGTAAAAACAGCAATAATGCGAACAACAGTTCGAGATTTGCTGATCAAGATGATGCGGGTAATTCCCCCGACAACATCGACGGGTACTACGAAGGCTCTACTGGCGGCGAGGGTGGCGGTGAGGGCACTTCAAACAGTCCCGGCAATTCTGGCAACAACGGAAACGGCGGTAGCAATGGTAACAACGGCTTTGGCAACGGTGACCAAGCTGCACCAGGCGGCTCCGCTACGAACAATAATGCTGAAAATGCAGGAGCATCAGAGGACTATAACCCTGACGGCACGGCCAACAGCCCCGGCAATTCTGGCAACAACGGAAACGGCGGTAGCAATGGTAACAACGGCTTTGGCAACGGTGACCAAGTTGCACCAGGCGGCTCCGCTACGAACAATAATGCTGAAAATGCAGGAGCATCAGAGGACTATAACCCTGACGGCACGG
>ENA-OQVM01002850-OQVM01002850.1-marine-metagenome-genome-assembly--contig:-NODE-2850-length-19466-cov-5.578885_pt1 | contig 19466 bp, 23 predicted proteins | sample MGYA00237776_ERZ505498 | MGnify/ENA primary metagenome ERZ505498 (study PRJEB26159, sample SAMN06265151) | marine metagenome | isolation source: Helgoland LTER site | place: Germany:Helgoland, sampling... | reverse complement strand
AAATCTGTCTCATGAATTTGATCCTTCCAATCGGGCCACGACGGCCATGACGCGGGCCACGTGGTTCTGGGTTTCTCGGTAAGGGGGAATGCCACCGTGCTGGGGCACGGCGTCTGGCCCCGCGTTGTAGGCCGCCAGCGCCAGACGCGGATCACCGAAGTGCTCCAGCATCATCGCGAGGTAGCGCGCGGAACCGTCGAGGTTCTGTTGAGGATCGCGCGGGTCGACGCCTAGGTCGCGCGCTGTGTCGGGCATAAGCTGACCAAGGCCAATGGCGCCCGCGTGTGAGATCGCATCCTGCCGATAGGCGCTCTCCACTTCGATATTGGCGCGGTAGAGGCTCAGCCAGTCCGTGACGGAAAGCTCAGCGCGCCTTAGGCCAGGGTGGCTGGCATAGCGCAGGGCCGTGGTCTCTATGGCGTTTAGGACATCGGCGCGGGGCAGGGGTGCCGGATTGACACGGGCTGCAAAGCGCATCGCTTCACGCTCTGGCACAGTTTCATCGCTGCCGAAAATCGCAAGTTCATCGGCTGCCGATCCCTGACCGATGCCGTCATTGTAATTGCGCGCGAAGCTATTTTGGGATTGGGAGGGCGTCAGAGAGCCGTCGCCCTCCATGACGAGGACCATTTGCGCTGAGGCAGGTGCTGCGAGTAGCCAGAGACAGACAAGGTTAGTTGCCAGCGCCCTTGTCTGATGGGGCTTTGTCTGACGGCGCAAGTTTGTGTGTACGGCTTGTACCCGCCTCCAGCGGCAGGTCGACATGCGCAAAGCCAAGGCCAATGAAGAAAGACACCACGCCGGAGACCGTCTTGAACTCGCGGATCTTGATATCGTTGTAGGTCGTCCGCGTACGGGCGGTGACGAGGAGCTTTTCCACGCCATCATCAGAGACAACGCGCATGATCCAGACCCCGTAATAGCTGGGGCCTTTCTTGTGTGCCGACTCCTGGCACAGGATTTCTGCGCTATAGCCGCTTTCCACGAGCTCGCGGAACCTGGCTTCCGTAACCACATTCGGTGCTTCGATGTCCCAGTTCATGGCCCGGCTCACGCTTTCTCCAATGGCGCGACCCCAGGCATTCCCACTTGAAGCCCAGAGTTACGATAGTATACTATCAACTGCAAGATGTAATATCGTGCTTTAGCTGTAGTTTGGTTACGCAGACACTAGTCACGGCCAGTGTCCGCGATCAAGGAGATAACAGGTTTGAGAAACCCAAGGTTGACAGGCCTGCTCCCATTGCAAGCTATGGTCCTTCTGATCTGCGTTCCCGGACCAGTTTTGGCGGAATCCTGCTTCGCCCCGGCCCGTCCTTTCGTGCCAAGCGATTCGCAGGCGGCGCGGGACTATGCGGACATCATCCGTGGCGATTTCGAAGACTACATCCAGGATATCCAGAGCTACTTCCGTTGCCTCGACAGTGAACGCGCCCGCGCTTTCGAGGAAGCGCGCGAAGTCAGCGAGGACTATGGCCGATTTCTGCAATTGGTAGGGGATTGATGGGCAACCTCGGGAGCATCAGACTTGCAGCCCATGGAAACCAGACGCCGATAACACCCTCAAATATCTACTTTTTAGATAACAGATTACATCCGCTAGCGACGTCACAAAAGGTGTGTGACGCGTGGCGAAAACAATCAGAAGCAAAGGGCAGGAGGCTTTGTGCCAGGCGTTGGTCGACGCCCGGATTAAGTCTGGCCTCAGCCAGAAAGAACTGGCGGTCAAACTCAGACATCACCAGTCCTTCGTGGCACGTGTTGAAAGTGGGGAGCGCCGGATTGACGTTGTTGAGCTGGTTGTTTTGGCACGCGCTATTGGTTTTGACCCATTTGAGGTTCTGGCAATGGTTGAAGCCGCCACAGAACCTGATCACAGAATTTGAAACAATTTAATCGACCATGACGCAAGATTTCAGATGTCACCAAATAAAGTGAACTCTCTAAAAGAGTAACAGCTAATCAATTTCAATTAAGTGCGGCGTGCGATCATTACGAACGCTTGGAGAGGCCAAACAGAACGCGCATCGCCATAGTGCAGGAAGACATTGAACAGTGAACGAAGAAAAAGGCGAAGGCGTCGCGATCGCAAATCTGATCGGGACGGATGGATGCAGCATTGTCGGTTGGGTGTATCGCTGGAAGACAGGCGCGCACGCGGTGATGTGGGACGTTAAAGGTCCGCAGCGGGTGTCAAAGTGTCAACCTGACCTAAGTGATGCGCAGAAGCGAGAAGTTGACTTCGAGCGTTGGACCAAACTCTGACTTGTGGAGGCGGTTAAGGATCGCAATCCCGCGATGCTTGTCACTGTGTAGTCCGCATAGTCGGTATTGACCGCCGAGGAGTGTGCTCCCGATCTTGAGACAGGTTTGCGCTGTACAATGCTCAATTGCCGAGGCTCAGTAGTTCACCTGCTCAAACCCGTAATTGCCTTCGTAGTCCCGCCAATCGACGAATACGGACCGGTGGTAGATGCTCGGGCAATATTGCCCCCAGCGTTCAAGGCCTACGTGGGCCGACGGAAGGGCGGCTGTGGAAGATCTTTGCCAGGAGAAGTCACCTTGGCTGCCGTAAGTTCCGAGGACGACTACTGCACTTCGGTTGCAGTCGTCATCTCTTCCGGACTCGTGTTGCCGCGCATAGCGAACGTCAAAGACGCGGATGGATCGAACGAAATTGAACTCCGGGCCGCTGATATCGATGTCTGCGCGATCCTCAACGAGCCGGAGGGCGGGGTTGGCGGGAACGAGGTGTTCACTAACATCTGGGAAGCGCCAAGTAGTCTCGATTGGCTCAGCAATGTCTGCGGCGCCGATCGCTGGAAAGGATTGTCGCGGTCTCGCGCGGTTGGTTTGCAAGAACGCTTCGAAGACTCTGGCTGCACTGTTTGATGGTGGATGGGTCTCATAGGATGCGCCCATGGGACAGCGCCAGATTTGTAGCGGCGGTTCGACCGGCCAAGGTGTAATTCGTCGTATGAATTCGGCGCGGGCCCGGGCGCAAGGGACGGAAGCGGGCCAGCCTCCAGACAAACACAAGAGGATCGCGCAATCGATCTGGTATGTCTGCGCGCGGGCGGGCATCGGCAGCGAAAAACCTGTCACGGTCAAAGCGACTGCGACCGAGGGGAGGAGTTTCTTGAGTAAATGACGCATGCTGGGTGGCCTCCGTAACAGGAGTTCAGCATACATACAATAATATACTATCGCAACACTAAGTGTAAGATCGCATAATGAAGGTTATGTTAAAAGTGTTGCAATTGCCTCAATCAGAACCTTTGCATCATCATATCGAAGGCTATGGTGATCTTGTTGAACTCTGCTTCGATATTCGCGATAGATGCTCCGAGCATCCCCGCGGGGACAGCGGCGACAAATTGGGTTACCATCATTACACTTTTGCCTTTGATGTCGAACGTTGGGTTGAGCCGTGTCGCCGGTTTTGATGCGCTTGCGATGGGCAACCTGCAGCTAGATCCGTTCGCAGCTGAGTGTAGTCCAGTCCTCGCTCTAGTCGAACTGGAACGCCTCCCCTCGCTGAAAGACCAAGGGCTCAAATGTCCCGCGATCAGATGTCTGCTGCGCGCGCTGCCGGTCTGCTTTCCACGCCCGTATAAAAATTGCGACCCGCTCATATGATCCGAAAAATCCAAGCTTCACCAGACCCGCCTACATCAGCATGACACTAAGCTACTTTTTGCACCTGCTGATCGGGGTTGTTTTAAATGGCATCCAACTGTCTTCGATCAATGCGACAACAACTATTGACCATCGCCTTCATCTGGGACTGACAACAATGGCTACGCGTATACTAAGCTTCCGCTCGCATCACATATCGGAAAATCCGCTAAAAAACGCAACAACAGTTCTAATGCTGACAAATGGTCGCGGCACATGGGTTACTACTTGTTTCAATCCGGAATGCAGTGTGGTATCGAAAGATAGGACCCTGTTAAATGTTAATATTTTAAAATGTCAAAGTCAGAATTAATATATTAATCTTTAAAGGGAAATCATGGTCAGCGAAGGTTTGTCGGAAATTCTCAATCATGAAAGCTTGAAAGTTTTGATCGTTGATGATCACTCGCTGCTCGCAGAAGTAATCGTGTCAAGTTTTTCCACGTCGCCAGATTTGACCGTCGATAGCGTTGCTTTGGCCGCTGACGGGTTATCAAAAATCGATGAAAACGGCCCATATGACGCGATCTTGTTAGACTATGATTTGCCTGACTCGAGAGGCCTGAGCGCCCTTACAACCTTTATTGAACGAAACAATGGTAGGATTGCGATCTTCAGCGGGGTTGCAGGAGATTCGATTGTCCAGCAAGCCTTGCGATTAGGGGCCGCAGGCTACGTGCCCAAAACAACTCGGCTAAACAGCCTCAAGAACGCTATCCGCATGATTGCGGATGGCGATATTTATTTGCCCGTAGAGTATATCAGAAACATAGAAAAATTCGAAGCATATCCATACGGTTTGACGCAACGTGAGCAGTTGGTTTTGAATTTGTTGGGCGAAGGCATGCAAAACAAGGAAATTTGTAGGATATTAGATATCGAGCTTGCCGTTGCTAAACTGTCCATCAGAGGAATTTGCAAAAAATTATCTGTCGCCAACAGAACGCAAGCTGCCATTGCCGCAAAAACACGCGGACTTATATGAACAGCCTAAAATTCCAGGCTCTGAGCAAGCAATTCTCCGCGTTGCGCGCAGAACGTATCAAGAGTGTCTTGATCGGAACAAACGTGTGGGACCGTGTCGATATTCACAATGACGGGCTTGCTATTCTGGCGCCAAGTGGTGTGCCTAAGCGCTTTAACGCGGCGTTTGAAACCATCACTGGGATATGCAGCATCGACCAGGACGACGTTCTTAATCAGCTGTCAGCATGTTCTGAGCTTCATACTTCCTCGCTTTCCGACGACAAAGATCGGTCTGTTCTGGGATCAAATAATGACGTGGGATTAGACTTGGGATGCATCTTGCCGGATGGCTTTCGACATCTCGATGCTACACTTTTCCAACTAGAGGCCCAAGAAGTTCTCTGTATTTTATGGCAGCCCAAAGAAGATTTACGCCAAACTAACGCTTTGCGCGCTGAGCTTGATTACATACAAGCAACAAGGCACAGCTTCGCAAACTTTTTGGCGGTCATCTCGGCGCTGTCTGATGCTCTCTCTGAAGAAGAAGGGCTCAGTGACAGCACTAGTCTGTACCTAAAGCGAGTGAGACAGGCAGTGGATAAAGCCACTGCCGACATGAATGATTTGGACAGATGTCAAAGCTTTGAGCGCGGCTAAGCGAAGCATTTTATTATGGCTGTGTTTGGCCCTATAATTCTGATCGTTCATGTCAAGTATGTGAACGTGATGGGTCGAATGAGCCGGCAATACGCCGGTGAGTTGGTCGAAGCCAAGCAGTTCGGTCCATTCGGCAACATGTAGGTAGAGGTTTTCAGCTCCAAATTCGTGGCATATCAATCGGCATTGAAGTGAGCTACCGCCTGAAATTCGGACACTGACGTAAGCTGCGATTTGTCGTCTGCTGATCTTCAACACGAAGGAGATCAGAAATGTCGAAACGGAAGCAACATTACCCAGAGTTCAAGGCCAAGGTGGCGTTAGAGGCGCTGAAGGGCGAGGAAACGGTCAGCGAACTGGCCAGCGGGTTCAGGGTTCATCCGACGAAGATCCATCAATGGAAGCAGACACGGCTTGAAGGCGCATCAGGCGTCTTCGAGCGGGGCAGCCGGAAAGCACCTGAAGTCGATGAAGAGCAGGTCAAAGACCTCCATGCCAAGATCGGGGAGTTGGCCATCGCCAACGATTTTTTGGCCAGAAAGCTCAACCCTTGGACCGGCAAGTGAGGCGCACGATGATTGAGGCGAACCTTCCAGGTCTGTCAGTCAGCAAGCAGTGAGCGTTGCTTTCGATCTTGCGGTCTTCGTTTTACTATGAGCCCAAGGGCGAGACGGAGATGAACCTCGATCTGATGCGGCTGATCGACAAGCAGTTCCTGGAGACGGCGCTTTACGGAGTGCGTCAGATGGCCTGGCATTTGCGCAGTTGGAGGGACCGTGGCCACATTGGGGCCGCATAAGCCCGAAAACGATCATCTGGTGAACGAAAAGCGGATCAGGCGTTTGATGCGATTGATGGGCCTTATGCCGATCTATCAGAAACCCAACACGAGCAAGGCTGCGAAAGACCATAAGATTGACCCCTATCTTCTGCGTGGGCTGCGCGTGGACCGGCCCAACCAAGTCTGGTGCGCTGACATCACCTATCTACCGATGCGGCGAGGCTTTCTGTATTTGGTTGCCGTCATGGACTGGCACACCCGCAAGGTGTTGGCGTGGCGCATATCAAACACGCTGGAAGCGGAGTTCTGCGTCGACGCCCTGAACGAGGCCATCCACAAATTTGGTTTGCCACAGATCATGAATACGGATCAGGGAAGCCAGTTCACATCGTTCGCATGGACGGATCGGCTGCGGCGATCAGGCATGCGCATCTCGATGGACGGCAAAGGTCGCTTTCTCGACAACATCTTTGTCGAACGACTGTGGCGGTCTCTGAAATACGACTGCGTCTGTCTGCATGTTTGGGAGCCCCGGTCAGAAGCTAAGGCTGGCGTCAGAAAGTGGATAGAGCTCTACAATCACAAGCGACCGCACTCTGCCCTTGGCGGGCAACCACCTGCCGTGATCTATTGGCAGACAATTGACACAAACAACCCCGATCAGCAGGTGCAAAATGTAGCTTAATTTACGCCAGATACTGTCCAACTAATGAGGAGTAGCTCAGTATCGTTCTGTTCACGCCTCACAAACTGGCAAATTCATTGTGGAGCTACCAGCCATTCCTCATGGTGAGGCTGATTCAAACGGGGCGAATCGGTCATAGATGATTCAGAAAAAAGTTGGACTGCTCGTCATGTCGTAAAATGCCACCAAAAAGACTTTATGAGTTTTCCCGATATCCTTTGATACAGCAGATTATCTATTTGATGTGTGTTGGTTCAGCGCGTCTCTTGGTAACTATGTGGCGCAGTGTGTGAGCTAGGGTTTTGGTAGTTACGGTCAGACAAAAAACATAACCCTCGCGGGTAAGAGCGGTTGCACTTGTCTTTTGACATTCTGGGCCTAGATGAAAGTTGGGTGAATAACTTTGAAGATTGAGCAATTAACAAAGCGATTTGTTAAGGCGGCGCTTTTGCTGGGCGCCATGTGCAGCGGCTCGATGGTGGCCAGTGCCAGTGGGGTGCGGCCCCCGGGCGGTCAAGCCGCGGCTATTCCGTCCTCGGCTGGTATTATCCTTGCCCAAGCGCCGGGCAACGCGTCAACAGAAACTTCGTCGTCAGGCAGCGACCTGGCCGTAGAAATCAACCCTGAACTTCTGGAAGAGCTGGTATCGCAGTTTTTGGAAGACCCTGCTGGATTTCTTTCCGATCTCAACAATGCAGACCTCATTGCCGACATCGTGCGGGAAGCCATTGCGCGAAACCCTGCAAACGTAGACGCGGTCATCGCAGCTGTCGAAGGCTTATCAGATTCGAGAGTTATAGATGCAGTCGCGGAAGGGATCGCACGAGCCGCAGCGGGCTATGCGGAGGCTGGCGATACGACAATATCATCGCAGATCCTGGCAAAAGCCTCAATCACTACGTCGACGGTGTTGGGGCAGGCTGTACAAGACAAAGCCAGCGAGATTGCCGCTGAAACGGCCAGCGCCGTCCCAAACATGCAAGACGAAAACGATGTCCTGTTTGAACAAGATGCGCCTGCGGACACCGAACAAGTGGAGGTCTTGTCAGACGAGGTCGCTGATACTCCATCCTTATCAAATGCGCCAGGCGCATCAGGTGACGGTGGCAGCACCACCTTACCCAGTGGTGGGACCATCTCACCGCCATCTTCACCTGCCACAATCAGCCCTCCCACTACTGTAACGCCACCAGTCTCCGGTGATCCTGCTAGCCCCGCCTAACAGTCTGCTGCGACACCGGAGTGTAAGTGTGGTAATGTTATGATGGCTGACAAATGTGGCGGCTCATCAGACGCGTTACCAACGATGACAATCGCAGCCTCCAAAAAGAAAGATTTGATCGTGACCGAGCATTTTAGGGATGGAGATATCCCCAGTCGACACCTGTTGGACAATGCATCTCGGCCAGAAGATGAAATAGACCTGTCCAAACTGCTTTTGATTGTAAAGAGGCGCTGGAAAATCCTGTTTCTAGGCGCGGTCGTTGGTCTCGCCTTGGGCATTGCTTATGGCTCAACGACCACTAAGCTTTATACTGCCTCGGTCCAATTGAGCCTTGATGCGAGAGAGGCAACAAATGCGCGGGAACTCACCGGTCTTCAAACCTTCGGGATGTCTGAATCTGAAATCACCACGGCGATAGAGGTGATAAGATCGCAGGCTGTGTCGCAAAAGGTTGTGGAACGCTTGTCTCTCGCAGATAATATTGTCTTCATGCAGGCGCCACAAACCGGCCTATCAAGATTAAAATCCCTGCTGCGAACGGCTGTCACTGGTAGTTTAAACATATTGACGGAGGTTTCATCCGACATTCCGCCGCTCACTGGATTGGAGAGTGACCAACAAGAAAATGCCAAGCTCGCAGCGATCAGCCGATTGCGTAGCAACATGAATGTGACGCGCTTGCGTGACAGCCGTGTTGTGGAAGTACGCTTCACCTCCACATCAGCTGATCTTTCGGCGACCATCGCCAATACAATTTCTGACGTCTACATTGACGACCAGCTCGATTCCAGATTTGACGCCACACAGCGAGCCACCGATTGGCTGAAGGAACGATCGGATCAGTTAAGAGAAGAAGCCGTTCAACTCGAGAACGAAGTTGAGAGGTTCAAACGAGAAAACGGCTTGGTGGGCATTGAAAACCAAGAAACCTCAAACACACAATTTGACAGGATTTCGCAGCAGTTATCCGTTGCACGATCACAACTCGTTGATCAACAAGCCCGGCAACGTTTCCTTCAGGACATCATCGAAACGGGCGACACATCAGCTGCGGTGAGCAGTACTTCGGACCAGTCGATAACATCAGGTCTTCGCTCGAGGTATCTGGATGTTCTCAAAGATTACAACTCACTTTCAACCCGTCTGGGTGACCAGCATGAACAAACGATACGTCGGAAGGCCGAGCTCGACCAGCTTCAGCAGCTGCTCTTCGAAGAGATCAAACGAAGTGAGGAAGTTGTCCGAAATGAAGCGATTGTCACGTCGCGGCGGATCGAGCAACTGGAGGCTGCACTTGCTGAGGCAGAGACCAACCTAGGCGCGGATAGAGATCTGCTGGTTCAACTGCGTGAGTTGGAACGAAATGCCGGTACGGTGCGCAGCCTTTACGCGTCTTTTTTGCAGAGATACCAGCAGTCAACACAAGAACAGTCCTTTGCAGTATCAAATGTCCGTATTCTCAATCCTGCAAAAGTCCCCAAAAGCGCCAGCTATCCAAACACATCCCGCATGACCATCTTAGGTGTCTTGCTGGGCCTTATTGCAGCCACAGGGTGGGTTGCCCTCACCGAAATCAGAGACAAAACCGTTCGCACGGCAGAGCAAATTCAATCTGTCTTGGGGATAGAATTCATTGGTGGACTACAAGAATTAAAGACCGCCAAACAAAGGCGTCGCACTTTCAAACGGCAGACGAGTATTGCGCAGTCCCACAGCGTCTCATTCTCCGATTTGCTTAAATATGGAGTTGACAAGCCTTTGTCTGGCTTTGCTGAAACTCTTAGGTCTGTCAAAATGGCCATACAGTTTCACTCGACAACGTCCGGCATTACGGCCACAGGCAAGGTGGTCGGTATGTTTTCTGCTTTTCCTGCCGAAGGCAAGACAACCACTTCAGCTAATCTGGCCAACTTCTTGGCCAGTCAAGGTCACAAAGTGATTTTGATTGATGCAGATCTGCGAAATCCTGGACTTACTAAAGCACTCAAACAAGAAATAGCGGTTGGGCTTGTTAATGTGCTTCAGGATGGGGTGGGTTGGCAACAAGCTATATACACAGACCCCGAAACTACATTGGATGTGATTACCAATAACCGTGGGCGCGTTGTTCATACCAGTGAACTCCTCGCCAGCGAGGAGATGAAAAGCTTGCTTGAAACGCTCAAGGGGCTTTACGAGTTTGTCATTATCGACCTACCTCCCTTGGCTCCCGTCATCGATGCCCGTTCGATATTGCCTTTGCTAGACGGGTTTGTGCTTATCACAAAGTGGGGGCGCACCAACATGACGGATCTCGAGCGTATACTTGCAACTGACGCCCGCTTACGCGAAAGGTGTTATGGCGCCGTGATGAACTTCTTTGACGCCCGCAAGGCGCGATCTTATGGGTACTACGCTGGCGATTACTACTATGGTTATGCCTACAAGCGGTATTACAGTGATCGATAAGCTACTGCTGTTTTTCGCCAGCTTGGTTGTGCTTGGTATCAGTGTGGTTACGCTCACGACAAATCTGGCGCATTCCGACTATATCCGTCTGGAGGAAAATGTTCTGTCAGGGCGCTCTGTTTTGGACGACATGGATCGGCTGGCTTTTTATACTCAAATCCACCAATCCCAACTGGTGTCCTGCAATCTCCCGGTCCGCAAGACAGTTGCAATCCTAACGCTATATGCGAGCGATCTTGCGGCGCAGCGTACAGGGGCCAGCCAATTTGATCAGCATGGTGATTTTGCTCTACAGGTACATCGGTCCCATGCGATGGGTCGCGTCAAAGATGTTCTGGTCTGTGCTCCGCTCGATGGTGATATGTGGTTCCGCATGGCTCTCCTTTCATTTATTCTCCACATGCCAAGACCAAGCACCGAGGCGTTTCTGGCGTGGTCTAAGCGCGCGGCCCCACAAGAAACCTGGATCAAAAATCAACGTGATGCATTTGTTCGAATGTATCTCAGCCAGAGATGAAAATGCATGAGGCTTATGTCGATAAAAAAGTAACGCCTTCGGTGTCGAACCGAGCGGCGGTCAGCTTACGCGTCGCATAGGCTCCTGTATCGATAAACACTTGGCCCTCCTCCACTGTTGGTCTCTCGACAATCACATGACCTTGGACTGTCCAAATCCCGTCACTTCGCGCTGCAGACGGAGAAGTGCCAGGTCCCCAGAGCAATCTATCATTGGTTTGTGCATCCAGGCCGCAAGTTGGGTCCGCTCCCGCATGTGACAAAAAGATGTTCCCGCTCTGCCAGCTTACGGGCAATCTGCGCAACCACTCTTCTATGTTTTTTCCTAATTTAATCCGAAGCTTGTCGCGTAACTCTGTCAATTCCTTCGATTTCATCTCTGACCTCATAGCTAAGAGACCATAGCTGGCAAGCGAATGCCGCCCGCCCGAATTCAACCAGAACTCACCTGTCATTTCAGGTGCGTCAAGGAAATCCAACAGCATCTGCTCATGATTGCCACGCAAAAAGACGGTTGGCCGTGAGCGATCCCGCGACAATGTATAAAGTTGGGCCAAGGTACCAGCCGTGTCCTCGCCGCGGTCAACATAGTCGCCCATAAAGACGACTGGACCGTTCACTTGTTTTGCGCGATCGATCTGTTCTAAAATACTGGTCAGCAATGATGTACTCCCATGTATGTCACCGATTGCGTAAAAGGGGTCGTCGGGCCTCATCTTCGGCATCAATGTGTCGGTCCCAGCCTTCCTTGACAGCCCAATGACATCCTGAAGCCAGCGTTTCATAGGAAACACTCCTGCGTCCGCAATGATCTAAACGTCTGGATCAGAAATAGTTGCGCAAACAAATATGACAGCATCACGTCCCTGAACTAAACTGGGCTTCCGGTGTGGATTCCACACGATCAGTTTTTCGCTGGCTGAAATATGGCTTTACCCAACGTCGCGCGATTTTTGCAATGGCACACAAAGTCTTGTCCTGGCGCCCATCAGAGGAGTGACAAGCGCGCCTCGGGACCTGCAATAAAAAAGCGACGAGCAAATGCATGCCTATAAGAATAATCGCCTCCCTCTCGCATCATTGGAATACGCTTGGACCCTGAGCAGTGTCTCAGAGCCGTTGATATCGTTGCTTCAATCTTTACGACAACGCCACCAGAAAAAAAAGGGAGGCAGCCCCAAGACGCAGCATACTTCTAGAAAGAAATAGTCAGTTCAACGCCCGAGAGTATTGGTCCTGTCAAATGTCGCTTTGCCGTACATTGGGTAGATGTCATAAAAGATTATTAACCCTGTCCCACTCAAAAGATCATCCTGTCCTAACTCTCTCGCGAGACAGCGAAGCCAGGAAGGCTCGTGGTTGCGGTCGCCACATTCCGATTAACGACCACACCAGAGAACTTCCTCTTGCCTAAGGCTTGTTGCGAAAACACCACACTATGAGAAGATCGCTGGTGTCAGGTGACACAGGCCATCCGTACCACCAGACCAATTTATGTCAAAGCGAGGCAAAAACCTCGCGCCGATCTCTCATTCCGTTTGATCATCATTTTTTTCACTGAGACGAAAAAAGGCAGGATAGGCCCCGGTAGTGCGTGCCAGGTCGTCGATGGATTGATGGGCAAGTAGCCCTAATCTTAAGTGCACGTTGCGGCTCGGTGAGGCCAAACGGGTTAAGCGAGCAACCCGAGAATCTACAGCCCAACCCAAGAGCGCAAACCCGCAAATAAGACAGTGCACAGCGGATCACAGGCTAGACCGGGCCGTGTTCGGGAGGCCGCAGTCTCGCCCAACCGGCTGTCACAGCAACCAAAACGGTCAGGGGTGTGAATGCAGCAATATACCGGCTACTTTGTCGGCTTACAAAGCCGTTGCTACCAAACTCACACCCAACGACTATAAAACATAAGCGCGACGGTGCGACATTGCTCTTTCACAGAAAGCAGAGATATTTTGTCGAATGACCACCCGTGAGGTTATGTTTGCATTCATAAATATTGAAGGGCTCGAGAGTTCCTTATAAATCGCGCAATTTTGAGCCGTTCTTTATCAGTCAGCAGATCGTTGGAGCTGTGGCCGCACTAACGGCTGAGTGTGTTCACGTCAGCATCAATTGCAACGCTGTTACCCGTTACAGTCCGGATGACATTGAAGAACTTACCGAATTCCACCGCCCGAGCATTCGTCACATAAACCATGTCGCCATCCCGGATCCCGAAATCAGCCGCCATGAAGAAACTATCCGGTTTCCGGAAATCCGCCCTGTAGATCGTTGGAACAGTATCCCCACCGCCGCTGGTCAATGATGCGACGTCAAATCCCATTGCTGCAAGCACGTCGCGATTTTCTAACCGATAGATGAACACCTGACTTGGGTCAGCTGCACTGTCATTAAGACCCGATGCGAGGCTCAACGCCGTACGCAGATCAACATCCGCCACGTTGAAAGCATACTCGCCAACACCAGAAGCTCCAAAGATGTAAAACTTTTTGAGTTCCGACGTGACGTTAATGGTGTCACCCGGCGCGACATAAATGTTCTCGGACGGAGTTGATGCTATTAATTCGTAGGGAACTGTCACTGAAAACCCCATCCGCGACAGTGTCACAAAGGTTGAAAAATCATCAGTCGTCGTGCCTCCTGCCTTGCCGATCAGATCCAATATTCTATCACCGCCAGTACCAACAGCATATTTGCCTGGATTTTCCACAGACCCCACAACGGTCGCTTGGGCAAAATTGCGCTCGAGAAGTGTCACCGTAACCTGTGGCTCAATTGCCAATCCGGCAAGCCGTTGTTCCACATTGGATTCCAGGGTTTCGGGTGTCTGGCCGGACGCTGTTAATTCCCCTGCATAGGGAACGGTGATCTTGCCATTCCGACCAATTTCTTGCGGCGGGAGCACGACAAAGTTTCCTGGCCGGACGCCTGCTTCACGTGGTATGAACAACCCCCCCGCTTCGCTCTCGAAGACAGTGAGCTGGATAACATCACCCACTCCAAGTCTGATTTCTGGGATCACATCGGCTGTGATACCAAAGCTTGCATCGGCGACGACATCACTGCTCGCTATAAGTGGAATGTTGTCACTTTCAATATCAACGAGAATATAACTATACCCTAACGTCGCTGTTGTCGTACGCGCTGCGGTTTGGGCGTTATTGATAACAGATGTCGAATCCGGCCCATTTCCAGGCATGGCCGCGCACCCAGCAATCAACTGCAAAACGATCGCACAAAGCGCGACTTTTATATTTTTAAATTTGACCATGTGCTATTTCCTGCTAACCCAAACCTCGATTTTTTGGCTTCTTAACTACGCCTCATTAGTGTGAGGGTGTCCCAGCCTATTACTTATGTAACTATCGCACCTAAAACTTTGCGCAAGCCCCCGGCCTGATGGTGCGTTTGGCGCGACGAATGTGCGATCAAGCGGCGTCCGATCAAAATATGCAGACGGGTATGAGAATTTTAACAAGGCGGTATTCCCACAAGTTATTGAAATTAATGAGAATAGCTTTCTGATAAATACATCACAAGGCTGGCCTTCGTCACACGGCGTAAATTATATTGATCTTGGTTGGCCTGTATTTGATCTTTCATGCAAGCCAAGAGAACATCAGAAATATCTTATGACACTCTCATGCGGCGAAACCGGCGGTAAGAATGACCCCGGATGCAACTCGGAACTCACGCGACATACGACAGCGCGCTTGGCTGCGTATTCAGGAGTGATCCGACCCTCTATTGTGATCACATCTAGAGCTATTGCCAAGTTGTTTGCGACGGCTGACTTGGGGAGAAAATTTACTCGGGCACCTTTATGTGGATCGTTAAGCTTTCAATGCCAAATCGAAGCATTACGCGTCGTGTTTGACAGCTGTGCTGCGCGGTCATGGTGTCAATCGTGTCGGCTATAAAGGCCTCCGGGTTTGTCATTTGGTGCTTTGATTCATGAACGGTCTATGTCTTTTGCGGCAAGGGGTTTTGTCAGGTAGCCTCTTTCTACCATTGACGGTTCTGAAGGGACATCATCATCGTGATCGCTGGAGCGCTTATCCTGAAGCCAGCCAGCGACCTATCGGACCGGCGGAACCCGGCCCTTGAAGCGTGCCCACCCTACACGGCACGTCTGTTGCGGCGAAACGCGCGCGCTGCTCGTCCGCCGAGGCACAACATGATCCCCACGCAACGAAAGGGCCGCCCCGGGGCCTCGTTGTGCAAACCACTTCCGGTGCGTAGCATCACGCCGCCTTATCTTGCGTCTTGGCTGATGCGGGTTGTGCGGTTTACCGATAGGCGCAGACCGGAACGCGCATCCGGGGGCAGGGGGGCGCAAGGGGAATGCTTTACCGCGTCCATATTAGACTTTAGCTTGCACAAAAGGCGTGGGCCGCAGGGTGATACGCAATGCAGCAGTAGCAAAGTCCTGATCGATGACCCCACCCCGACGGCGTATCACGTACGGCAAAACCATCTGGCACAGCGTCACGATCGTATCGCAATGGCTACTTGCCGTCCTGCTGGCCACTATCTTGTTGTTCAACGGTGCAGCGGATGCAGCATTCCGTCCGACCTTCGGGATAGGATTTGCAGGCATCGCTCTCTTGGTGCTGCTGATCCCATTTAAAAACACCCGCACCAGGCCCTTACTCCGGCGCGCATTGCTTTTATGTCTTGGCGCGGGCCTCTGGTCTGTCCTTCAGGCCTTGCCATTGCCGCTTTGGATGCCGGTGCATCCGGTCTGGCAGGACCTCTCGGCAACATTGGGGACCACATACGGGTACTTTTCCGTCAATCCGTCTGCAACAAGAAGTGCGCTCCCGAGCCTGCTTGTTCCCTTTATGGTTTTTGTCACAACTCTCATGCTCACCCAATCCAGCGCTCTGGCACGGGGTTTCTGGCACAAGTTATCCTACGTTGGCGTCGTCGTCGTTGTGGTTTCAGTCTTCCGTCAGTCGCTTTTCCCTGACAGTCTTGTATTTTCCGGGCAAGCGCTTCGGGCAGGTCAGTTTTCGGGTGTGTTCATTAATCGCAATGTTGCGGCATCCGCCTTCGGGTTGACCGCTTTTGCGCTCCTGGGCAGCCTTGCTCTTTACCGCGCCGAAGACATATCGCTGCAAAAGCGATATCATAAGCATCCCCCGGACCAGACCTTCTGGGCCTATGTGTTTGTCGTAAGCGCTTTATTTCTCACCGCCGTTTGTCTGATCCTGACGCGTTCACGCGCGGGGTCCCTTGGCAGCCTGATTATTCTGCTGCCGTGTTTGGCGTTGATCATACAGCACGGCTTACGGGAGCGGTTCAAACCGAAGGCACTGTGGCGCTGGTGGGTGCTGGGCTTTATCGGCGGTTTGGTCTGTTTGACAGTTTTTCTGGCCGCTTACGGCGAACCGGTTCTCGCGCGCTTGGAAACAACACGTGATGCTGGCCGCTGGTGTACCTGGGGCGCTACCATTTTAGCCATTCAGGACAATCCTCTCTTCGGTACCGGATTCGGTACATTTCGGGACATATTTCCCATGTACCGTGATGGGACATGTGACAGCGCTGACGTCGTCTGGTTACGTGCCCATAATTCGTTTCTGGAGATCTACCTCGGCTTGGGGCTGCCTGCGCTGGTTCTGGTCGGGATGGTTTTTTTCAATCTGGGACGGACTGTTTTATTCGGCCTGCAAAACCGCCAGAGCCTGAAAGGCATTCCGATCGCAATGGGCGGGGCCATTCTCTTTGTCACCGCGCATTCGCTTGTGGATTTTCCGCTGCAGATCCCTGGCATTGCGGTTTATTGTGCAGCACTGATGGGGGCCGGAACAAGCCTGTGCCTGCAAAAGGGCAGGGCAGGGCGCTCTCGTGGTCGCACTTTACGGACAGCGGCTGTGTCGCGATAAGGGGTATTCTCAAGGGTTTGCGGATTTTGGTTTGTTTCGAGAGCTGGGGGTCGGTCAGGCTCTGGCTATGTTCGGGGCAGGCGCCGTCAAACACAATCGGGCGCGCTTGTGCATCGGTCAGAGACCGCGTCAGGATGTGGAGGCGGTTCTCATAAGGGGTCATCCCCACCGTACGGGTGCCATGTTTGGTGTTCACAATCCGGATGTTCGTGCGAAACCCCCGTTTGACGTCCCGCGTAAAGGCGATCATTTCTTCGGTCAGGGCAGCACTCTTCCTCGGCGCTGTTCCGTCATTCGGGCGTACCTGACCCTTCTGTATGTCCCCTTTGTTATGCTGTCCCCGTCAGCAACCTTGGTCAAGATTTCTGACCGGGCGGTGTCTGGCGTCTGAGCCTTGTAGCTTGACCACGTTTCTTAGCGCGCCAGCACCGTCTCTCTTCATCGCCTCGAACAGTTGAATGCGGCCACTCGGGATCGCGAAACAGAACGAAGAGAGCATGACCGAAGCAACACACGCACGGATCATTGGGATAGATGTTCGCCATGATTGGCTGGACATCTATTGTCTGCTCGATGGCGAAAGGCTGCGGCTGCCCAATACGCCAGCGGGGCATCGCCGCCTTGTCGATCTCGCCGTCCTGATGGGCGCGCTGGTCTGCTTCGAGGCCACCGGTGGTTAGGAATGGCAGCTGTGGTCGTTGCTTGAAAGCGCAGGTGGTGCGACAAGACAATTGCGGCCTGCCTAGATGAAGGCCTTCGCGGCACGTCGGGGGACGCGAGCCAAAACTGATAGCATCGATGCAGAGCTCATTGCGTAACGTTGTCTCCCGCGGCCCGAACCAGCGCCAACCCAACAAGAGCCAAAATTGCAAAAATTTTGCGGAGCCGCCCCAGCCCTCACGCAACGCCGTCTCACGCGAAACGTGTCTTGCAATCACTATCGGGCATGCCCTTCAATCTATCGCCCTGGCGTTTTAAGTTTATCAGGGGTCGTGTCGGCAACAATCTCTCCTTGATCCATTACAAGAACCCTATCAGCCAAGCCCAGCAAAGTGTTTCGGTGTGTCACCATCACCATCGTTCGGTTCCCTGCCCAGGCTTTCAAGCGCTCAATCACTGACTTCTCGGTCGCTGCGTCCATTGAGCTTGTCGGTTCGTCCAAAACCAACAGATTAGGGTCATGCAGCAATGCCCGCGCCAGATTAATCGACTGGCGCTGTCCACCTGACAGCCCTTCTCCCCGCTCGCGTAGTTCCAGATCATAGCCCTGCGGATGGTTTGCCACAAAGTCATCGACACCAGAAATACGTGCGATATTCAATACATGTAAATCATCATATTCATAAAACCCCATTTGCAGGTTTTCCTTGACCGTTCCGGAGAACAGCCAGGTATCCTGCAACATCACACCAACGTTACGACGCAGATCCGACTTATCGATTTGCCGCAAGTCTACTCCATCGATCAAAACTGATCCTTCACTTGGCTGAATGAGCCCCGCAATCAGGCGCGACATGGTTGATTTTCCAGAACCCATCCGCCCAACAATTGCGACCTTCTGGCCCATGGGTATCTTCAGTGACAGATTTCGGATGATCGGATTGCTGGCCCCCGGGAAAGTGTAGCTGACATTCTTAAATTCAACGGCCCCCGAAATATGTGGGCGGCTCAGCCGAGACCCGCTCAGACCTTGTGACGCTGCATCGTCATTCATGACGGCCGAAAGCGCGCGATAAGCCTGACGTGCTCCGTTTGCGCGCGACATCGCCGCGGCGAGTTGCGAAAGTGGTGCCAGTGTTCGACCACCGAGGATCACTGCCGCAATCATCGCCCCCATGGTGATCATCCCGTCTTGGATCAGGAAAACACCATAAAAGATTGTGGCAATCTGTGCCAGTTGCTGGATTGAAGCCGCAGAATTAATCGCGAAGTTTGAGAGCATCCTGCTTTTCAACCCCAGGTCGGACTGTGCGTCCGAGGCTTCTTCGAAGCGCCGCCGCATCAGCCGGCCCGATCCAGTGGCTTGCACAGTTTCCAGCCCGTTGAGGGTTTCAACCAATACACTTTGTTTGGTCATATTTGTCTGCATAGAGCTTTCGGTAATCCGTGCTAGAAATGGCTGGATAACGAGCCCAGAGAGTATCACCAACGGCACGGCAATGAGCGGAACCATCGCCAATGGTCCAGCGATAAGGGAAATAACCCAGATGAAGAGGAAGATGAAGGGCAGATCAACGACCGCGACAAGTGTCGCCGAAGTGAAAAATTCTCGCAGCGTATCAAACTCACGAACGATGCTTGCCATCGCGCCAGACTTTTGGCGGCGGTTATCCAGCCGCATGTTTAGGATCCTGTCAAAGACAAGTCGCGACATGCGCGCATCAGCCCGCTTGCCTGCCTTATCCACGAATTGCGCACGGAGCGTTTTTATAGTGAAGTCGAACCCAAGCGCTATCAGGACACCAATCGTCAGTGCGATCAGTGACTCAATGGCTTCATTTGGCACTGTCCGTCGTCATATAAAATGGGACATCAGAGGGGCTTGAGCATTGGAGGCTCTGGCTCGTTTGTGTGATTGATTATGCGGCTTGTTTTTGATGTTGCAAGCGGCGTTGTTGG
>ENA-OQVM01002848-OQVM01002848.1-marine-metagenome-genome-assembly--contig:-NODE-2848-length-19470-cov-8.600938_pt1 | contig 19470 bp, 19 predicted proteins | sample MGYA00237776_ERZ505498 | MGnify/ENA primary metagenome ERZ505498 (study PRJEB26159, sample SAMN06265151) | marine metagenome | isolation source: Helgoland LTER site | place: Germany:Helgoland, sampling... | reverse complement strand
ATCAAACAATAAGATTAAAAACATAAAGTATAAAAGTAATAAATTTTTAAAATACAAAAGTTTATTTCTTAAGAATAAAAAAATGCTTGTTCCAATTATACTAAAGCCAATTAAACCAAATTCACCTAAAAACTCTGCTAGATCTGAGTGAGCATGTATAGTGTAATAATAAGACAAATTTTCATATCTGATATTAAATAGATACTCAAAAGCACCAGCTCCATAACCAAAAAGTATAAAATTTTGAAACTCTCTTAAAGCAAAGTATGAAAGGTTGCTCCTTGACAAGCTATTGTCTGTGGAAGTCTCTATATAACCACTCACATCATCAGCTAAAAAGGAATATCTAGCTAATAGTTTTTCTGAGCCAAAATAATAGCCCATAATTAATATATCAAATAAAATAATGATAAGCAGAGAGTATAAAAATAGTTTGTTCTTTTTTTCATCAAATAACAACGACTTAACTAGATAAATTATTATTAGTGAAATAAATAAGAAATTTCCCAATCTAGAAAAGGATGTAATTATACCAATAGTAATTAATAAAATAAAAACTCTTATATAAATTTTTTTAAAGAGATTATTTATAGTGTCATTTTTAAATATCTCTAAATTCTTTAAATATTCTATGCCAGAAAATAAACACAAAACTAGAAAACATGAAAATACAGTTCTGTTAATAAAAAATCCAGTAGCAGAGCCTTTATAAGATAAATTATTTATGAAAAGAAAGTTAGGGTTACCTATTAGATAAAAATATACAGCTACAGATGAGGTTACCGCACCCAAAAAGGTTAAATAATAATAAAAATTCATTACATGGGAGGTTTTGTAAAAAATACTTTTAAAAATTATTAAATATAAAAATAATGAAAAATAATTCAAAAAACTAAAAAATGAGTTAGACGGATCTAAGCTGATTGATGTAAAATTATGTTCAAACTCCATATCTATCAATAAATTATATTTTATTGGTGATGCAAATTGAACAAAATTGACAGGCAAAGGTAAAATTTGAAAAATTAAAAAAATCAAAAAAACTAAAAATGAGTAAATTGCTATTTTGTTTTGAATAAAATTTTTTTGTATATGTTTTGAATAATTTTTTTCTCTTAATAGAAATAAAAATAGTAGCGATATGCCTATAGAATTAAGTTGAATGGAAAAATTACTATACCCACCATTAAAAATTACCATAAATGTAAATAATGTTAAAAAGGTATATCTGTATAATTTTTTTATTTTCATATAATTTTTATATATAAATTCACTAGAGGTTTGCTGCTGATTGTGCAGCATCTGCTTGTGCACATAATGTGTCCCTAGTAGTTATTGCTGTTGCTAATGTTATATTTAAGTTTGTTAACGTTATGCTGGCATCCTCTGCTGCCGTTACGCTTATATCATATGAAGTTTTTAAAGCATCTCGTGTAGACTTCAATTGATCAAGCTCTGCAAACTCTTCTTCTGTTACAGGAGAGGCAAATTGTTTAACTGCCTTTTTTGCATTATTATACAATATTAATTTTGCTTGCTCATCTAATTGAGTTTGATTTCTATTCGTTATAGCTATTGTTTTTGTACCACGGATATTTTGAACGTTGGCAATTGCTGCGTTGCACTTTGCGGTTAGGTTATTTGCATTTGCAATAGCTATTGCTTGGGCCGCAGCTTCTTCTGCTGCTAATATTGCTGCTGCTTCTTCTTCTGCTAATATTACAGCTTCTTCTGCTGCTAATATTGCTGCCGCTGCTTCTGCTGCTGCTAGTTCTGCAGCTATTATTGCTGCTGCTTTTTTTGCTGCTGCTTGTTCGGCGGCTACCTCTGCTGCTAATATTGCTGCAGCTTCTGCGGCTGCAGCTGCTAACGCTTCTTCATATAATCTATTAATTTGTGTTTGCTTGTTAGATTCAAGTGTTATTGATTCATTATTACTACTTACTTCCACATTACTTAATACTTGCAATGAAAGGCCTGCGTTAGGATTTTGTGTATTGTTTTGCTTTATATTGTCAACTACTTGAGTAATGGTTTCTACATTTGATTTAGTAATCACATTTGCAATTAAAGCAGAATTTTCAGCATTATTATTTGCTGCAGCTGCAGCTACTGCTTCTTCAATTAGTCTATTAACTTGGGTTTGTTCTTCATTTTCCAATGAAGTTCCTTCTTCTGTTTGTCGATCTGCTACTGAAGATAAAATTTGTAATGATAGATTAGAGTTTGCTTCAGAAGCGTTAGAAGTTTTAACAATATTTACAATATTCTCTATGGATTTAACATCAGATTTTGTAATAATCTTACTCATTAATTCAATATTCTTAGATTTTTTTTCAGTTTGCTCGCTACCACTTAATAGTTGGGTAAAAATTTTTTCTTTAATTTCATTATTTTTTTCTGAATCTGAGGATGTTATAAATTTATTACCTGTATTGGATAAACCAGTTAGAACACCTGTTACTAAGTCATTTTTAGTATCAAAAATTTTATCTATGGACTGTCCAACATTTTTTTCATCGGATTCATTTAAAATATTTGATAGAAAATTAATATTATCTTCTTTACTATTCTCAACAATAAAATCTATGGTTTCCTGTTTGGTGACTACAATGCTTTCTCTAATTACATCCACATCCAAAAGATCAATTTGACCGTCATTATTTATATCTATAATATTTCCATTAAATAATTGTGACTCGAGTGTTTTTTGAATATCTTCTTCATTAATTATTTTAACATCGACAAAGTCCTGTGTCACTTCATCTAACTCATTTTTTTCTATATCTGTTTGTGGTCTCTCAATTATCTGATCAGAATTAACAGTGACTACTTGTTTTGGATCAAAAAGTGTTTTGACTGTACCTGCAGTAGAGACATTAATTGTTCCAACATTGCCAAAACTATCTTCTGATAAACCAACGTCATAACTTCCATCTTCTTTTTGACCAATATTAAAACGTGTCCCCTTAATAACTAAAGACATGTCTGAAAGCTTTATTTCCATTCTGCCATTGTTATCTTTTGCAATTCTACCAGATTCGATAATGGCAGATCCTTTATCTATTGCTCCAAGAAATATTTTTTTTGTTGGTGTAAGATTAAAATCGGTAATTTTAATAGAAGAAGATTTTTTAAGTATTACTGTTGAATTATCTAGATATTCTAAGATTAGGTTTGAAGTAACATCAGTTATGATTTCATCATTTAAATATATGGCATCATATAAATTCAATGATCTTTTTTCATTTTTGTCATTTATTGCATAAGAACTACCTAAAACTTTAACAACAGTTCCAATTTTTTCATTTGCGTGTAAATCATTGAAATTTAATATAAATGAAAATGCAATAAATAACAAAAAAGAAAAAAAGTTACTTAGCATGATTAGTTTTATATGTCTAAATATTGCCTAATGTAACAAAAATTATACAATATATATACATTTAAATTAAAATTAAAAATGCAACTAAAGCCATTTAATAAGTTTAAAAAAAAAGAACTGGAAATATTAAATAATAAAATATTTAAGTTTTATAGTAGGGGCATTTATATTCCATACAATAAAATAACCAACCATAAAAAAGGATTGTGGAAAAGTATTTATAAAGAATTAAGGGAACAATTACTTACAAGTAAAAAAAAAATAAAAATCTTAGAAATCGGTGCTGCAAAAACTGGGTTTGCACATTTTTTAAAAGAAAAAAAAATCTACAAACATATTGATTTTTATTGTTTTGATATAACTAAGAATAATCAAAAATGGTATCAAAGAATAAATTGTAAAAAATCATTTTATAAAGATCTAGATTTAATAAACCATAAATTTGATATAGTTTTTTCATCCTATGTATTGGAGCATGTTGTGTACATGGAAAAGTTTCTAAACAAAAATATTAATTTGTTAACAGAAAATGGCAAACTATACATTAATTGTCCTAGATATGACTTACCACTGTACTTAAATCCTGGCTGTAGACATATAAATTTTTTATCAAAAATTAAAATTGCATTAATACAAATATTTTATCGTACTATTACATTAATTTTTAAAAAGAATTATTTTTTAATTACTAATGATTTATCAATTTTTCATAAACCATATTTTTCAGATGCAGATTCTATGAACTGGGTCTCAAAATTTGAAATAAGTAATTTTTTTGATAATAAAAAATTTAAAACGAATTTTATGCAGGCTAAAAGTTATGGAAAAGTATTGAGTAAAGATTGGTTTATTAAAAAATTCTGCACTATACTTTTAGTAGCTAGTAAGAACTAACTTAAATATATATGTTATATGAAAAAAAATTATATCATACTTTTTTTAAGACATACTGCACTATGTCTAATAATTTATAATATAACTACAATCTCAATATTGCATAACAATAATTTAAATGTAAAAAAAATTTTTTGGAGGATTACACCATATGATTATAAAAATTTAATTGTTTCACCGAATTATTTATCAAGAATTTCCTTACTAAATAGAGAAAATAGAGACTTGATTTTAAAATTCTTAAAAAGCAATGAGAAGAAAAATTTCCTAGATATAAGTTTTTGGAATTATAAAAAAACAATTGAAAATTTTGACATACAAAATAAATCAGAGTTTGAAAAAAGTTTTTATAGGACATATGTGCTTTCCAAGAACAATCCTAATAATAGAAACAATCTTAAAAAATATTTTTCATTAAATTATTTAAAATTTTCACATGAAATTAGAAAAAAGATTATTGCAAGTTTTAAATTAACAATACAATAAAATAAGTTATTTTTGATAAGCTGACATTATTTAAATGTTATTTTGTTATTCCAAACAATATAAAATAACTTAAAAGCCTTTATATAGCGTGCTAAAAAAGTTTTGGGATTATATAATATCCTAATAAGCCATCCTAAATAAAATCTATCTAATTTTGCAGAGATTGGAGCTTGGTCTCCAGTAAAATAAGTAAGTGCAGCACCAATGCAAATTATAGATGGTTTATAATTTAAATTTTTTTTCAAATAAAGACCAAGTATTTCCTGAATACCACCTCCTATATTAATCAGAATAAATCTTGGTTTTTTTTTTTTTATTATCTTTAGTAACGTTGGGTCAACAATTTTTTTTAAATTATATAAAGGTGCGACGTAGTTTGTTAATTGTTTCTTTGTTAAAACATTTTTTAATAGAAACTTGTTTATCGATATAGATAATTTTTTATTAGGATTAACAGATATAATTTTTAAATTTCTTTTACTATATTTAAGATATTCAAGAAAATACTTAGTAAATAAATAGCCAGAGAATTTATGAACATTAATATTTTTTAAAAATTTTAATAAAAGAACAAAAAAACCACTATCAAAAAAATTAATATCTGCATTTTTTAATGATTGGTAATATTTTTTATTACTTTTTAAAGTTGCCAAACCTGGCCCTGAGGGAAATAAGAATAAACCTTTTTTTTTGATTAACTTTTTAAAGTCTTTTATCTCATAATTTGAAAATCTAATTTTTAAAAGAAAAACTTTTTTAATCATACTATTAATCTAAATAAATTTATTTGAAGTATTGTTTAAATCATCAGTGTTTAAAAAATAAATTTTCAACAACAACCCAATTAAAAAAAATTTCATAAATGATATAGGAAAAAGATCTATTGAGAATCCTTTAAAAGCAAATAAATAAAATACTAATATTAAAAATGTTAAACTTATTGAAACAAAGGATTTATAGGGTTCGGATATATCTTTTTTTAATAAATTTAATGGGTATGATATAAATTTAAAAGAGATAAATAAATATGCAATTAATCCAATAAAGCCTGTTTCATATAATATTTTATAATAATATCTTTCATAAACGGCTATAGATGCTAAATCTGTAGTTGGGTCCACATTAAATAGAAATCTAACTTCACCTGTAGCAGATCCAACTCCATTACCCCAAAAATTATTTATAATAAAATCAAATAAACCACTTGTAACCATACTTGAATATCCTGAAAATAATAAATAATAATCTGTTAAGAAATTTTTAAGATATAAAATGTTAAAAAAATAGAAGAAGATTAAAATAAAAGTAAAAAATAGCACATATGTAAAAAACTTTTTAATTTTATATTTTAAGAACGTGTAAAATAATAAAATGATAGGAGTGAATAGAAACATTGACCTTGCTCCACATATAAATGAAGCCACAATGAGCAATGTAAATGCCATTCTATTTAAAAATATATATTTTCTATTATTGTCTAAATGTAATGATGTGATTACCGGTACTAAAGAAAAGATAAGATAATTAGCAAGCTCTGTAACAGAAGTAAATGTAGAGTTAAGCCTAAATAGTTTAATTGTGCCCAAATTAAATGTAGAATAACCAGGTTGTGCTATGTCAATTGGGACTTTGTTAATTGCTTCAATTAAAAAAAAAGCTTGCTCATATCCGTATAAAAGTGCAATTAAATATTGAATTATCAAAATTAAACAAGGTATAATTACACCCAATGAAAGTATATTTATAATTTTTTTAAAGTCTTCTTTAGTTTCTAAAAAATAATAACCAATAAAAATAAAAAATAAGTAAAATGTCCATATTTTAAATCCTATCAACCTTCCTATTAGTGGATAAGGATTATTTGGCGTAAATATATATATTATATGCAGCAAAATATAAAAAACTATTAAAATTGTAATCTTTTTTAACTCTATAAAGTTAGAATTCTTTTTTTTTTTAAAAAAGAATAAAAAATAAATTGGTATAATAAAAACAAAATCAAAAAATATTGCATAAAGAATTGATAAATCTCTTAAATAAAATTCAATTAAACCAAAGTAAGGAAATAATATTAATAAATAAAATACAAATTTTTTAGAATTATTTCTAAATAAAATGACATTTATTAGTCCGACTAAAAATATTACAAAGGTCATTTATTAATCTTATACTTTCAAAATTGTAGATAAAACTGTATCTGTATATTTTTTTGGGCTAAAAAATTGATCGTGCGATATAATTGCATTATTAGCCATAAGTTTAAGTTTTTCTGGATTATCATATAAGTATTTAATATATTTAGCTAATTGTGATGTACTGCCCGGATCCACTATAAAGCCATTCACAAAATTCTTAATTACATCATTACCAAATTGTGTTGTGATTATAGGAAGTCCAAAAGTCATAGCCTCAGGAATTACTATTGGCAAGCCCTCTTCAAATGATGGCAAACAAAATACTGAAGATTTTTTATAATAATCATTAATAAGCAAGTGATTTAAGCCTTCAAAAAATTTAATATTTTTGTTATTGTCTAATTTTAATATTGAGGCAAACTTTTTTAAGTCATTTCCTATCATCCAAAGTTCAGCGTTTTTTAATGATAAAGAATTAAATGCTTCAATTAAATAACTAGCTCCTTTTCTTACGAAGTCATTCCCAACAAATATTATAATAAATTTTTCCTTATTTAATTTTATATATTCATTATTAAATATTTTAGTATTTGTGGGTTGCGGTAAATAAAAAAAATTTTTTGTATTAAAACCAGCCTTCACAAATGTTGCTAGCTGATATGAAGAAACATATGCAACAAAATCAGCTTTTTTGATGCTTTCTTCTGTTTTTAATACAGTGCTATTGTGTAAATTTAGATAATAATCTTCTAGTCCTAATTTTTTATACTCAGTAGGAATAATATTGTTTCTAAACTGACTATTGCATACTGTCAAATGATACAATGTTTTAACATTATTTTGCTTAGCTTTTTCTATAGATTTAGTCCAAGGAATTGTGCTTAATATTATGAATAAATCATAATCTTTATTAATATAAAAAGAAAAGAAATAATCAGTTATGGTATTTATTAATAGATTAAAATTATCTTGATTAATTAATTTCCAGTTAATAAATTTTAATAATTTGTATAAGACTCTTTTAAAAACCTCAAGAAATAATAGAGATTTAATATTTTTATTATTAACAAAGTATTCACCTAATTTAAACTTAGGATATGTAGTAACTAATGTATATTCTATGTTTTCTTTTTGAAAAGCATAAGCAATTTCTTTTTCATAAATATTACCAGACGCAAAAATTAAAATTTTCATAATTAATTAATCATTTTTTGTTGTTTATAAAAATATCTTGATAAAATTAAAGCAAAAAAACTCCTTAAGAGTAAAATACAAATTAAGGTCTCAATACTAAAACTGTAGAATGCTAACAAGTAAATTACAAATAATATAAAGAGAGATAAAAAGAAATCTATTTTAGAGAGATTGTAAAATTTATTAATTGATTTTAGACAAAAAAGATAATTGTTACCCAAAATATAGACAGAATTTTCTAATATTATTAGAAATAATAAGATTTTAAATTCATCAAATTTATGAAGGGTCCAAATATTAAATAAAAATTCACCAAACAAAATTGAACCTAAAAAATATAGAAATAAAATAGATAAAAGTAGTTTAAACTGATAATTAAAAATTCTTTTAAGTTTAGTATATCGTTTATTTTTAAAATGATTGGCGTATTCATAGTTTAAAGGCATTAATAAAACATGTGTTGCTCTGCTTATGGACCATCTAAAAAGAGTATTTAAGGAATTTACTAAAGCAACACTTTCAGCAGAGTAAAAAATACCTACTAAACTATTAAATCCTGAAATATAAATTATACCTATTAAATTGTTAAGATAATAACTTTTAGATAAAAAATAAATTTTTTTTATTTCAGTAATTTTTACTAAATGAAATAAAAGAATTATTTTTTCTTTGGGTATAATAAAAGATGAATAAATTAATTTAACTAAACTCAAAATAAAAAAAATCATTACAGGTAAAAATAAATCATCTGTTAAAAAAGCAATAAAAGCTATAGCCAGAGTTTGAAATATATAAAAATTATTTGATATTAAGGTAGTCTTTCGTGTAAGCCCTGAGCAATCAAATACTACCAAAACATTTCTTGCTAAAGTATCAAAGCAAATGCCAAAATAGACTATAACAGTTAACAACTTAAAGTTGTTATAATCATAATTATCTAACACTTTGAGATTATCAAAAAACAAAAAATAAATTGAAAAATATAATGCACCAAAAATCAACAAATTTAAAAAAGTACAAGCAATACTGTTTGAAAATAAATTACTTAAAAACTTTGCACTTTTATTATGTTTTAAAGTTAGTTCTTGTCGGGTTGCATCAATTATATCAATATTTACAAGGGATAAAGTTAAAGGTATAGACATTAAAAAAATCCAAACACCATAAGTATTTAGACCCCAAGCTTTAATCATTATCGGGATTATTAACAGTTTAAGTACTGTTACTGATAAAAATTCAATTAAATATGCTTTTGAATTATTTTTGACTCTTGAAAAATCTGAACCAAATAATCTCTTAACCTCATTAATCATTATTATTTTTTTTAAATTTATTAAATATTGCAAGATATTTATTGGCTATAATATCTAAATGAAATTTTGACAGATATTTTTTTTTAATATTATTATTAATTATTTTAGGTTTAATAATATTTTTTTTAAGAAGATATGCTAGTTTAACAAAGTCGTTATTATTATAAAATTGAAAAATTTTTTTATTAAATTCACTTAAGCCATACATATTTGAAAGAACGCCAATACAGCCAGATGCACAACCTTCAAGCGTAACTATTCCAAATGGTTCTTTTTTAGATGGTACAACATGAATCCTGTGGTTATTATAATATTTATTTAATTCATTATTTTTTTTTTTAACAAAATTAAATAGATTAAATATCTTTAATTTTTTAGTTAATTTTTTATATTCATTTAATTTATTCCCAATGCCTACAATTGTTACATCTCCTTTGTTCAATTTTTTTTCTATCAATTTTATAGATCTTATAAAAATATCAACACCTTTCTCATCTGTTGTCCGTCCAACAAATATAATCTTTCTTTTTCTTAAAGAAAATGGTTTAATATTATAAAATAATTTTTCATTATAAAAGTTTGGAATTATTTTTCCTGATATATTAATGTGTTCTTTAATAGATTTACTAATAAATATATTTTGTGCTGACAATTTTAAAAATATTTTTTTAATCAAATAACGAAAAGAAAATTTTCTCCCTAGCCAATATTGGCTAGTAACAATAGTTTTCTTGAAATATTTAAGTCTTATTGAGCTTAGTGACAAACATATGTTGTTATGAAACACTATGTCAGCCCATTCGTGTAATTCATTTATTTTTTTACGTGATGGATTGCTGCATATTACGAAATTAAATAATTTTTTTTCATATTTTGTCATTTCAGTCTTGGTAATTAGGATTGTATTATTTTTTTGTTTAATAAAGTATTCAATTAAATATTGTGAAATAGTTGGTATGCCACCCAATGTTGGGTAAAATTGTGAAGATATAAATAAAATTTTCATTTTAAGTTTTTATTTTTATTGATAAATAAAAAATCTGCTTGCCATGAATTTCCGTTGTATGTTTTATTATAAATTTTTTTTAAACGAAAGTTATTTGCATTTAAAAATGAAAGTGTTTTTGCCTTATCAAACTCCTTGTAATAATTTTTATCTGAACTTATTTCAATAATAATAAACTTAATTTTTTTAAGCGTTTTTTTAGAACCTAATAAAACCTGATACTCATAACCTTGAACGTCAATCTTAATTAGATTTGTATTATTTTTATCTAATTTTATAACATCATCTAATTTACGGACTCTTGTTTTAATTTTTTTCTTTATTCTATAGATGGTATCTGTGAATTGTTTTGGTTTTAATAAAGATGAACTATCATTTCTTTCTGTTATATTAAATGTACTAGCTCCATTGTAGTTTCCTAAACAGAAGTTGTAAAATTTTGAGTTATTTAAAAAACTTTTTTGTATCTTAATAAGTTTTTTTTGTGGTTCAAAAGAATATAATTTAGCCTGACTAAAATATTTTCTGAAAATCATTAAAAATTGACCTTTATTGGATCCAATATCTATACAATTATCTATTTTAGGTAATTTTTTTAACAATCATCACCTCTGGTAAAATTGCCGTTACGACTAAGTGTTAATTGGCAAGCATTACTACTTATAATTTCTTGAGCAATTATATCAAAGTTTGATGAGCCTGTGCTTGCAATGCAAATTTCATAACCTATGTCTTTAGCAATTTGATCTCCTCCTCCAAACAAGGTTGTTTCAATATCACTTGATGTTAATGAGGTTGGTGTGCAGCTACTGTCAGCTTGCGTATAGTAACCTCCACTATTTGAATATTCTTCTGTTTGAGCTAGAGAAATTTGTTGCATCACATTTTGGGCAGACTTTTGCTTAGCACCTGAAACATATCCACTGTAACTAACAACACCTACCGCAGATAAAATTCCTATAATTGCTACAACAACTAAAAGCTCAACCAGAGAAAAACCTGTTGAGCTTTTAATTTTTATTTTTTTATTTTCTTTCAACTGAAAGAATTATTCTACCTGAACATCGTTTGATAAAATATTACCATCTTTATCATACACTGTTGATATCGCTATAAAGTCTGATTTACCTGCTTCTGTAGATGTAATCAGAGTTGTGTAACCTAATCCAGTTGCATCACATACGGTAGTACCATCAGATGCTGTACCTGGAGTAGTTCCATCTGTCACTCCTGGACAAGCTGGCTTATGTGAGTTTTTAAAATCCCCCAACGCTGTTACAGCTGCAGTTATAACAGCTGCATTAGTAAGAGTTTCAGTACAATCTAAAAATTGAGTTGCACTTACAGCCATTGCTTTATCCTCACCAATATTACATTTTTGCATTTCTGCCGCTACATATTTGGTTACAGATGCTTGGTTAGATTTAGAAGCGTTTACTTTTGCACTAGTAGTGTAACCGTTGTAAGCAACAACCCCAACAGCTGCTAAAATACCTATAATTGCTACAACAACTAGCAATTCAATAAGTGTAAAACCTTTATTATTTTTCATAAGTTCCTCTTTAATTAGTTAATTATTTTTTCTGATGAAAATTTATAATAATTTTTGATGAAGTAAACTAAAAATACAGCTATTATAGTACAATAACGATCATCTATGTTCATATTGGGTATTTTTTTGACTAGATTAATATTTTAAGTATATATGTTAAAAACTATGAAATATAAAGTTACAGATAATGAAAATGTAAGTACTGTTTTTCTTACTGGAGAAATAGATATGGATGTTGCAGATGAGGTAAGAGAAATTGTTTTTCCTTTAATTGATGCTGGAAAAGAAGTTCATTTAAATTTAAAAGATGTACTCTACATGGACTCTTCTGGTATATCGATAATTATAGAAAGCAATCAAAGAGCTCGAGAAAAAAATACTAAAGTTGAACTTAAAGAGGTTAGCCAACCTGTTGAAAAAGTTCTAGCAATGGCAAGAAAGTTTCTATGACATATAAAATTACAGAAGAAAACAATATAAGTACCATATTTTTAGATGGTGAAATAGATATGGATAAAACGGATGAAGTTAAAGGAGTTATCTTTCCTGTTATCGACTCTGGTAAAAATGTTGCTTTAAATCTAAGTAACGTTCAATACATGGACTCTTCTGGTATTTCGGTTTTAATAGAAAGTCATCAAAAAGCCCTTGAAAAGGGAACCAAGCTTGTCATTAAAGATGTGAGTAAATCTGTTTTAAAAGTAATCATGATGGCAAAGTTAGAACAAATTTTAAATTTGGAATAAATTAATTATGAGTTTAGAAAACTTTAATCAATCAGAGAAAAAAGATTTTTTAGTTAGCTCAGCAAGTTTGAAAGATGTCAGAGCTTTTTCTAGAGATGTTTTTGAAAAATTTAAAATTGATGAAGAGTTAAGAGAAGAGTTAGTTTTAGCAATTGCTGAAGCTGCACAAAATATAGTTAAACATGCATATAAAGATATGCCTGACACTCAAGATAAAATGGTTGTAAGAATATCTTGTAGTGATGATGTTCTAGAGATTTCTTTCTTTGATAAAGGTAAACCAGTAGAAAAAAACAAAGTTAAGCATAGAGCGATTGATGATATTAAACCAGGTGGACTAGGAACATTTTTTATTCAACAAATTATGGATTCAATAAATTTTGAACCAGGAAAAGAGCCCTGGATTAATAATTTAGTTTTAACCAAAAAATTAAAAAATTAATTAATTAAAGCACCCACGTTAAATATTGGTGAGTACATAGCTATCATTAAGCCACCAATCATTACGCCCATGAAAACAATCATGATAGGTTCAATTAAAGCAGACATGTTATCGACTGTAGTATCAAATTCTTCTTCATAATAAGCAGATACTGAATTAAACATTTCATCTAATTGACCTGTTTGTTCCCCAACAGAAATTAATTGACTAAAAGTTGGTGGGAAGAGTGGTTCTTTTAAAAAAAGTTTTGTTAAGGTATCACCAGAGAACACACCTTTTTTTACACTCTCTAGTGCATCCGTTATCACATCATTATTACTAACTGATTTTGCAATTTCTAAACTCTCTAATAAATTTACACCAGCTGCACTTAAATTACCCAAAATCAATGCAATTCTTGCTAGTAGAGATTTTAAAATCATATCTCCAAAAATGGGTAGTTTTAAAATTTGTTTATGCCATCTAAAACGAATTGCAGCATTTCTTTTTACAATAAAATTAAACCCGAAATATCCACCTATTCCACCAAACAGAATTACTTTTCCGCCTGTACCACTTAAAAAATCACTCATTGCCATGATGGTTGCTGTTGCAGCAGGTAATTCTAAGCCCATTCCATCGTACATTTTTGCAAATACTGGAACTACTTTAATCAACATAAAAGCACTTACAGTAATCGCTACTGTAAACATGATCGCTGGATACATTAAAGCTCCCTTAATTTTTTTCTTAATCTTTTCTTTTTTCTCTAATGAATCTACGATTTTAAGTAAAAATACATCTAGCTTACCACTTGCTTCACCAGCTTTAATCAAGTTGACATAAATATTATCAAAATATTGTGGATATTTTTCAAAACATTTTGATAAGTTCACACCCCCTTCTAAACTTTTTCTAATATCTTCTATAATGTCTTTAAGAGCAGGACTTTCTAATTGATCTCTTAACATTATTAAAACCTGCAAAATAGGTAAGCCCGCCTTAACCATGGTTGCAAATTGCTTTGAGAATATAAGAATTTCTTCTACTTTAACTTTTTTTTTACCAAAAAGAGAGGAGCCACCTGATTTTTTTTTTGCTTCACCTTTTTTTTTCTTAGACCTAATTATATTGGTAATTATTATTTTTTTTTCTTTTAATAAATGAGAAGCTTCATCAAGGTTGATTGCCTCAATATCTCCTTCTACATATTTACCTTCGGATATTCCTTTATAAGTAAAAGCTTCCATTTTTATTCGCCTGAAAGAATTCTCTCATACTCTCTAAAATTAAGCTCACCAGATGCAATCATTCTTCTACCCATATCTTGCATCGTTCTAAACCCTTCCTTAATTGCTATTTCTCTTAACTCAGGAGTGGTTGCTTGTTTTAAAATAGCTTCTTTAATTGGTTTTGAGACCACTAAGATTTCATAAATACCTTGTCGACCTTTGTATCCGGTGTCACTACATTTTGCACAACCTTTACCTTTGATAGCTTTTACTTTTGAAGCGTCTTCATCAGTAAAACCCATATCTTTAAGAACTTTAGGATTAACGTCATCATCAGGCACTCTACAATCTTTACAATTTTTTCTAGCTAGTCTTTGAGCTACAACAAGTTGGCAGGCAGCACTTATTAAATAATCAGGTGTCCCCATGTTTTGTAATCTAGTAATAGTACTTGGAGCATCATTAGTGTGTAACGTGCTAAATACTAAGTGACCTGTAAGAGCAGCCTTTAATCCGATATCAACTGTTTCTTTATCCCTCATCTCACCAACTAGAATAATTTCAGGGTCTTGTCTTAAAAAAGATCTTAAGGCTTTAGCAAAAGTAAAACCAATATCATCTTTAATTTGTACTTGTCCTACACCATCTAATTCATATTCTACAGGATCTTCAGCTGTTAAAATATTTAAATGGGGCTGACTTACTTCTTTTAAAATACTATATAACGTTGTTGATTTCCCAGATCCTGTAGGTCCAGTTACCAAAATTAATCCCTGACTACTGTGAATTCCTTTTCTTAAACTTTCTAAATCTTGCTTTTCAAAATTTAATTGTTCAAGAGTAATATCTCCTGCATCTTTGTTAAGAATACGCATAACAATTCTCTCATTATTTGCAGTAGGTAAAATTGATAAACGTAAATCAACTACTTTATTACCAATTTTAAAATTAATAGCTCCATCTTGTGGTAATCTTCTTTCTGCAATATCTAATTTACCCATAATTTTAAATCGAGTAACTACTGCCCCGTAATTGTCATGCAGAAACTGTCTATAAGATTCTTGTTCTTGAAGCATACCGTCTAATCGATATCTTACTCTTGAACTAAATCTGTAAGGCTCTATATGAATATCACTAACACCCATTTTAATTGCATCTGCTACCACCGCTGTACTAAATTTTATTACCTCTGACTCATTTTCAATTGCTTCAATATCTTCTTCTGGTTTATTGTCTAAAACTTCCCCTGCATCTCCTAAATCTGTTTCAAAAGTTTTTGTTTTTCTCCTATTCTCATTTCGAATTGACGCAATAGTTACTTCATCTGTTTCACTTGATAATCTCTCGATATATTGAGAAATATCACCTATTTTTGCAGCATGAAGTTCTATGTTTTTTTTTGTAATAGCTTTTAAATTTCGCATCAATCCCAATTTTGAACTATCTGGGATTGCCATGTGTAAAGTTTTTCCATCAATTTTAAATGGTGCTACAAAATTCATCTTAATATAGTTTGATGGTAAAACTGTTTTTACTTCTTCAGTAATTTCAACTGACTTTAGATCAATTATTTCTAAATTTTGTTCTTTAATTAATAAATCAATTATTTTTTTTTCATCAGTAAGCTTTAATTCAAATATTGCATCAATTTGAGATTTATTGTTTTCAGTGCTTACTTTTTTAATATCTATTAAATCTTTTCCAGAAATAATGTCATTATCAATTAAGACATTAACTAAATTAATTTCACTCTCTCTACTTATTTTAAACATTATAAAATTCTTGGAGCGATAAATACCAATAACTCGTTCATTGTATCAGAATTTGATTTTCCACTCAGTACTTTCCCTAGAATTGGTACTTTTGACGTTCCTGGAACACCTTGTCTATTATTCGCTACGTTATTTTTTTTAATACCACCAATTACAACTATATCTCCATCAGCTACTAATAATTTTGTATTTATCTCCATTTTATTTACACCTACTGATGCTGCACTTGATCTATTTGGAGTATCATTGTTTACTTGAATTGAAAGCATAACGTTTCCATCACCTATGATATTGGGAGTTACTATCAGTTTTAATGATGCATCAACTGGTTTGTCTTCTCCATCTCCACCATCAATATAAATTGTTTCACCCTGATTAATACTTGCTTGTTGATTATCTAATGTAAATAATTTCGGATTAGATACTGTTTTTGATAAGCCTTGAGCTTCTAAAAAATCAAGTTCAAGTTTTAAAACAGCTGAACCTGTTTTTTTCAATATTCCAATTCCACTTGTTGCAGCAGCAGACCCAAAGTTTACTAAATTATCTGTTCCAGCACCGCTTGTAAAAGCACCTGTTGAATCAGATAATGCAGCCCCTGATCCTGATGCAGCTCCTACACTACTACCTCCTTGTGTACCACCCATTCTTAAACTTTTTCTTGTGTAAGCAGCCCCAAGTCTTTTTCCTAAACTTTGCTCAAATGTTGAGGTTGCTTCGACTATAAAAGCTTCTATTAAAACTTGTTTTGTTCTTTTATCAATTTCTCGAATAACTTTATCAACGATATCTAAATCTTTCTCTTTACCTCTAACAATAATTGATCTTGTGGTTGCTTCTTCCGTTACTTGTATTGGTATAAAATTCCCATTCGTTCCAACAGATGTAAATAATTCTGTGATTGTGGCTTTAGCTTCTGATGGGGTTATATAATAAAGTCTAAAAATTTCTGAAATAATTGGTTCTACTGAATCTTCTAATTCAACTTTTTTCTTAACTGCTGAAGCTCTCGCTGATTTATAACCTTCTTGTGACGTTAGATTAGCAGGAGTTGAAACTCTAATAATATTACTTGCTACATCTATATCTGCTGCATAATTTTTTAAATCTAATAATGCATTAAATGCTTTATCCCATGGAACATTATCTAACTCTGCACTTATTGATCCTGCCACATCGTCACCTACTAAAATATTAATTTGACCAACTTCAGACATTAATTTCATTGCTTCTTTAAAATCTAAAGCTTGAAATTTAAAAGAAACATTTTGTTTTAAAGATTTGAAATCTTCTGAAATTAATAAATAATTTCTCTCTTTAACAGATGATATTTGTTTTCTTTTTTTAAGCTTAATGACATCACCTTCAGCAGGAGTTGGTCCCATTTCTACACTTTTTTCAACCTCTTGTTTTCCAGTTTTCTTGATATCAGTTTTTATTAGTGGGGTGTCGTGTTTAAAAGAACCGGTGTTTTTAGCAAATTTTTCAGCACAACCTGTTAAAAAAATAAATAAGAAGGGTAAAATTAAAAATGATATTTTGTTTTTAAATTTCATAATTATTTTGTTCTTTCTGTAATTTTATTATTAAAATTTATCACTAAAAGAGAGTTTTCATTTTTTTCAAAAACTGCTTCTCTATTGTTAAGTCCAACTAATTTTACTCCAGGACTTAATTCTTCAAACTTAGCTAAAGTAATTATATTTCCACTTGAATTAATTAGAGATACGAACCCATCATCATTTGCAGAGGTCATTATCCCAACTAATTTAAACTTATATAAGCTCATTTCATTTTGTGCCTCTTCTGGATTACTTGATACAATTGTATTACCACCAGTTAATGAACTATCTCCAGCAAAAGGATCGTTTAATGGAAGAGGTTCTTCATCATTAATCTCTGATGAAATATTTGATTGTGAATTTGCCTGTTTTTCTTTGATCTTTTTATTTATCTCTTTAGCTTTATCAATAATGTTTTGCTCTTTATCATGACTATCAGCCATGGAAACTTTTGATAGCAACATAAAGAATACTGAAATAATGATTATTTTAAAAAAATTCATTTGGTAACCCCACTATTGTTAACGTACCTTTTACTTTTATCGCTCCAGTTGCATTCCCTTTTACCACCTGAATAGACTCTTTGTCAAAGTTTAACATTTTGTTAGAAAGCGATAGAGCTCTTTTAAATTTAATGTAACCAATAAAATTACCATCAATTTCAAAATCAACAGGGATCAAATAATAGGCAATATTTGCAACATTTTTAACTTGGTTGTTTTTCTTTTTTTTCGTTTTTTTTCCGTCTGCTTGGGCTAAGGCTTGTGCTTTTAATACTTCTTGAATTACCTTTTTTTCAATTCTAGTGATTACTAGATCATTTTGTCCTGCATATTCACTTAATGTTTGATAAAGACCCTCTACTTCAGCTTTAGAATGAAACAAGCTAGAGTATTTTTCATAATCAGGCTTAAGTTTTTTAATTCTTGCTCTCATTGAATAAATTTCAGAAGTAAATTTTGCAGTCTCTTGTATTTTTAAATTCATGTCGTCCAATTTAGCTTTTCTAGACTCAACCATTGGATTTAAAATTGCGTAATAAATTATTAAGAAAAAAACAATTGCACCAGAGATTATTCCTATTTTTATAAGAGTTTTTTTATCAGCTAATTTTGTAATCTGATCCTTGATGTCAGACATGTTAATATTTTTTAAATCTATATCCATTGCTATATTTTACCTGTTTTAATTTTTACAAACACTCTAAAACCTTTCATTGTAGCACCACCTGCTGTAGATTTTGGTAATCGCATTGATGATAAAGATGCTTGCTCAACCAATTTTTGATTTCCTAAATTTTCTATAAATTTCAAAATATCTTGATCACTTGCGGCTATTCCTTGAATAGTTAATCTTCTAGATCCATTAAATTCAACTTGATCAAATTTTACACGGTTTGGAACACTTGAGGCTACTTGAGCTAAAATTCTATAAGTTAATTCTTTATTCGATTTAAGTGTTCTACTTAATTTTAAAGACGTATTAATTACATTAAGTTCTTTTGAAACTATTTTTTTCTGTTTAATAATTTTAGCATGATCTATTTTTACAGTTTCATATTGTTTTAATTTATTATTATAGGAAGTAATATTCCAAAAAGATAAACCAAATAATACCACATAAATTGCAACTACAGCAGCAGTAATACCTTTAAATGCAAAACCTGAAATTGCTTTCATCTTCTTTTGCTTCATTACATTTGATCTATCTGGAAGAAGATTTATGTTTTTAACTGCAGTAACAAATTTATAATAACCAAAGACATCAAGTTT
>ENA-OQVM01002847-OQVM01002847.1-marine-metagenome-genome-assembly--contig:-NODE-2847-length-19470-cov-14.107307_pt1 | contig 19470 bp, 15 predicted proteins | sample MGYA00237776_ERZ505498 | MGnify/ENA primary metagenome ERZ505498 (study PRJEB26159, sample SAMN06265151) | marine metagenome | isolation source: Helgoland LTER site | place: Germany:Helgoland, sampling... | reverse complement strand
TTGGAAGCTAAAACTTGGACGATACCGCCTGAAAACCTCAAGGACACCCGCGCGCTGCAGGCACGACGCCATAAACCAAAAGTAGCTTTGGTGATCCCACTTTCACGGCAAGCCATTGACCTGCTACTGGAAGCGCGTATGGCCGAAGTCGCTAGGCGGCAACTAGATGGTCTGACCGAAGAAATTCGACAAGAGGACTTGCTATTTGTTGGACCGCGTGGCGCAAAGCTGGGCAATTGGGACAGGTGGCTAAAGGCAACAACGTCTATGACCGGCATAGCAGATTGGTCTGCACATGCTCTACGTCGAACCACAGCGACCTTGGCTGGGGACTTGGGAGCGCCCCCTCATATCGTCAGTGTCATACTGGGCCACTCAAACGTCGGTGGACAACTTGTGGCAGGTTACAATCACAGCACTTACGGCTTTGAGCATCGGCAAGTCCTTCAGGACGTTGCAGATAAGTTAGAGGTAATTGAAGGGAGTGTTACGTATGGATGATGCAGCGGGAAAAATTCCATTTAAAGAGGTAGCTGAACGTCTTTACCAAGAATTTGTTGAGCGGGGATATGATGGCGAGCCTCCCGAAAGTATCGCAGCATCCTACCTTGACTATATTCTCAAACGCGAACGCATCCGCCGTGGGGCATCGAGTACAAGCGTACACCAAGATGCTGTTGACTACAAAACCCTTGAAGCTCTCAAGAATGCCCAGATGGACGACTCACAGTTTGTGGAGTCAGAGGCCATCTTTCGTAGGCTTGGGACTGACCCAGCTACGGCAGGGAGATATTATGAGCAATTAATTATTAGGGAAGCCGAAGGTTTAAGCAAAAAACAATCAAAGCGTGCAAGAAATACTCGTTCCGGTGGCCGCACCAAATTATCGCAAATGATTGACGAAATAGTACTCAATAAACCTAATATTTCTGAAAATGAGCTTAGATTTGAACTCTTAGGCCACAACGGTATCCAGAAAATCGATGGAGAACTTCGAGATATAAACAACAGCGAAACTATAAAAGATAAAGCACTAAAGGATTATCTTTACCGTGCTAAAAAAAGAAACTCGCGCTACCCCGGTTAGCGCAATTTCGCGCACTTTAATTGTGGCCTCATGTTCAACAATAAGCATGAGGGACCACGATGTTACATGCAGATTTATCTTTTTTTGAAACCCTTCCAGATTCAGCTCTAATTAGAGAAAAGTTGATCATTGGGGCGGTTAACAAGTCATACGACAAAATGCTGGTAGAAACCCCGCGCATTGTACCCGTGTCCAGAAGTACTTGGCGTCGAATGGTCAAGACGGGGCAAGCCCCTGCCCCCATCAAATTGCACACAGGTATAAGTGCATGGCGGGTTGGTGATTTACGGGAATGGCTGGCAGCACAGGTCAGTAATCTCGATCACGGCAATACAAAGTAAAAACCCACGGCGCGATGACCGTGGGCTAGCTTGGCGTGTAGCGTAGGAATTACCGCTGAAATATAGCCGATTGGATCATGCGCCTCAATCGAGAGGACGTCAAAATGACTGAAGACAAGAAAATCAAAATGGATCCATTCGATCCTGCACAGTTTCGTGCGCCGAACACCTTGGATGGCAGCGGTGACGGCATTCGAAGGGAGTTTACCCAGATCCGGATCAGCAAGCCTAAGAAGTCGAGCTTTTTCAGATCACACGCTGACCCCGCTTACAGGCTGCCAGTTAACATCATTGAGTGTGATAGCGGGATGATGAAGGAAGAGTTCCTGGTAATGCCCGCTGTAGCCGAGGTACTCGTCGAGGAAACCAAGCCAAAATTACTAGTGTTATGCGTGGATAAGATGGGCACACCTTTCCTTTGGCTAGCCCCTCGCCAAGCTGAGGACGGGTTCCAGCGCACCAACCCTTGGAATACCAGCAAGATGGAAGCGTTAAGATTGTCGGAAACGAAGTGGGTGCGTATGTCAGCCAATATGGCTGAAGCGGCTTACACCATTCACACCAGTTCCTCAGATAGCGAGCCCGATTGGCCAGACCTTCCGCTTAGTGAACTTATCAAACTTGGTTTTGGCGAGGAGCGCATTATCCGCGATATGAACCATCCCGTGATCCAGCGGTTATTGGGGTACGAATGATGAATTATCTGGACCTCTATAAAGATGTAATCGCTCTCGACTTTGAGTTTGTCGCAGCAGACGGGGAGCGGCAGCGTCCCATTTGTATGGTTACAAAGTCTTTGAAAACGGGCGGCCAGACACGTTTGTGGGTAGAAGAGGGGATGCAATGTCCCCTCCCACTTGGGCCAAAGTATTTATATGTGGCCTACTTTGCTTCGGCTGAGTGGAACTGCTTCCTGAGCCTTGGTTGGGACCTCCCTACCCGCATCATTGATCTCTATCCAGAATATCGCCGGATGACGAATGGGGCTGTAGGCTACGCTACGAGATCTGGATATGGGCTGCTCGCCGCAGCGGGCGCTTTCGGCGTAGCCACAATGGATACCAACCACAAGACTGACATGCGTAATCTAATAATGTCGGGCGGACCTTCGTCCGCTGAGCAGCAGACTGACATTCTTGAATACTGCGCCGAAGATGTCGAAATTACCGGTAACCTTTTCAGGGAAATGTGGCCAAAGATTGCAACGGACCAACTTGCCCTCACCCAAGCTCTACTGCGCGGCCGCTACACTGTTGCAGTAGCGAAGATGGAGTTTTCTGGAACGCCAGTGGATACAGAACTGTTCGCTGGTCTAATGCTGTATTGGCCTGAATTGTGCCTCCAGCTAATTGAAGCTGTTGATCAGGAGTATTGCATCTATGAGGGCTCAACCTTCAAACAAGCAAAGTTTGACGGCTGGGTCGCTGCACAGGCTATCCCATGGCCCAAAACTGATAACGGCAAGTTAAAACTCGACGAGGCAACCTTTCGTCAAATGTCGAAGTCCCATACCCAAGTGGCGGCGCTACACGAATTGCGCGTCACTCTAGCTCAGATGCGAACGTTGAAGCTACATATAGGAGCAGATGGGCGAAACCGTACCCTGATTAGCCCCTTCGCCGCCAAAACCGGTCGCAACCAACCATCAACCACCAAGTTTATATTTGGTAATTCTGCTTGGTTGAGGTCGCTCATCAAACCTGAGGAAGGCTATGGGTTGGCATATGTCGATTATTCAAGTCAGGAAATTGCAATTGCAGCCGCTTTAAGTGGTGATCCGAAGATGTGGCAAGCCTACAAGTCTGGGGACCCCTATATGGCTTTTGCAATCCAAGCTGGACTTGCGCCGGAGGGTGCCACCAAGGCGAGCCACAAAGATGTTCGCAACCGCTGCAAACAAATCGTTTTGGGCGTGGGCTATGGCATGGGGGCAGAGGCTCTCGCGCTTGGGGCAGGCATCCATAGAGTAGAGGCTAATGGACTGCTCAACAGCCACAAGATGACCTACCGCGTATTCTGGAAGTGGGCAGAGGCTAATCAAATGCACGCCCTGATGGGTGAGCCGTTGGTTACACCGCTTGGCTGGAAGATCCAGCTGCGCGGGGATCCGGACCCAAACGACAGAAGTTTGCTAAACTGGCCAATGCAGTCAACGGGTGCGGATATCATGAGGTTGGCGGCCTGCATGTTGACGGAAGCTGGCGTAGAAGTTTGCTGTCCCATCCACGACGCGTTTCTGGTACGGTTCGCACTCGCAGAAGAGATCGATGTGATTGCTAAAACCACCAAACTTATGGTCGATGCGTCGGAGATTGTCATGGGTCAAGGCTACGCTTGCCGCGTCGACGCAGACATCGTGCGCTACCCTGACCGATATATGGACGAGAGGGGCGAGGTAATGTTCAGCAGAGTAATGACTTTGCTTGATATGCTCAGGGCCAAAGAAAGGCCGAAACCGGCCCATAGTTAGGTCGGAACCGTCCCACCCGCTGCAACTTACTCTTCTTACTTATATATAATATAATAGGGATAATACTGATGGCATTTAGGCCGATTAAGTCACCACAAAGGTACCTGTCATTAGACTTAAAGGCCTGTACTGAGATTTGTCCCGACTGGTTACTTGTATTTTTTGAATTACTGCGACAACAGAAAATACAAGGCCTTGTCCAAGGTGACACGATTGGGATGCGCAAACCCATTTGGGATTCAGCCGGTATCACCACACGAGACAGGCGCAAAAAGGTTATGAACCATTTAGAGCGAATAGTTCCTCTGGATGTCATTGAATTCAAGCGGCGCAAGGGTGTTATCCCCTTGGCTATAATTGGGCCAAAAATGGCAGAGTTCCATAATAGATACAGTTAATGATTGAAGTCAGCTCAATGCATACAGCTCAAAACCTCAAATGAATTTGCGCAGCTATGAATTCATCACACCAATATTATAGGCCCATGGTCCCAGGACCGCGGCACTTGTTTGGGTGGTACCCCTTTGCGGCATCCCTGCTTGCCCCTGCGGAAGGCCGCAGTAACCCCCACGGTAATTGTCTACTATCACCGGTTTAAAGTTCCCAATCTTTGCGCCAGTTCTTGGACAGATGACCGTGGTCCACGAACCAAGACTCCAGCTCCTTCAGTTCGCCACGCATCTGGCGTCCTTGCTCAGCAAAGCGCCGCGCTTCTGCGCGCTTCTCTTTAGTAAAGCGACCGTGCTTGATTTTAGCCTCTGTGAGTCGCGCAAGACCGTCCTTGGTCCTCGGGCCAGTGGAAGCCCCTCCATGGAGCTTACAGCGGCCCACAGGGAGTCTGGCGGGGCGCTGACAGGGCGTACCCCTGCGCGTTCGGGCCTCGCACCTTTGACCTTGCCAGTTTGGGCCGTATAGCCATGGTTTGGGGTTGGCTTTCATTGTGCTCACATATCGTCGGTTTATGGGGTTTTATTATACCCCATATTGGATAGCTTTTCTAGGCATGCGTGACTTGGTCCACGGACCGAGCAAAACTATCCTGCGCCAGCTGTGCACAGGTAACACTGAAGGCGGAAACGTGGGTGGGTGCTCTACTATCCGTGGACCGTGGCTCTTGATCCCCGGTCCACAGACCTAAGCAAGATGGTTCAGGAACCCCGGGCCAGGTTTAAAGTAGCTAAATGGGGAGTGTTTTGTCATTTGCAGATTCTACAAATACACCCTGCTCGCTTCAACCGAGTTTAATCTGACAGTACCGTCCCAAAGACTCTGACGTTAGACATGCGAGGTGCTGACAGACAAATGACAGTTCGCATCAGATTACTGTTGCAGCCTGACACTATTCACTCAATAGAAAAGCATTGCTTTTCTAGTTTATAGAGCCTTACGCTTTAGTTGAATATTATTAAAGGATACCAAAGCGTGACCGTAATTCATCAAAATACCGAAGTTGAAAACTCAATTTCAAAGGAAATGACCGTAAGCCTGTGCAAAGACCTTTCGATTGCATTGGCGAAATTTCCAAAAGTGCGTTTGGGCCATTTTCCAACCCCCCTAGAGCCGATGGATCGGCTCAGCGAACTTCTTGGTGGTCCCCGCCTTTGGGTCAAACGTGACGATTGCACTGGGCTTTCGTCTGGCGGAAATAAAACACGTAAACTCGAATATTTGATGGCTGATGCACAGCAGAGCGGCGCCGATACGATCATCACCCAGGGCGCAACTCAGTCAAATCATGCCAGACAAACCACAGCCGCCGCCGCTAAAATGGGGATGGATTGCCACATATTGCTTGAGGACCGCACCGGTTCGAATGATCCAAACTACATTTTGAACGGCAATGTTCTGCTGGATCGATTGCATGGTGCAAGTGTTTCCAAACGCGGCAGCGGTGCGGATATGAATGGCGAAATGGAGGCCGTCGCTGAGTGTCTGAAGCAAGATGGTAAAAAGCCATACATCATTCCTGGCGGTGGTTCCAATCAGATTGGAGCTTTAGGTTATGTTAACTGCGCTCGCGAATTGGCAGAGCAGGCCGTGGAAATGGGTCTGAATATTGACGCTTTGGTGCACGCAACCGGCAGCGCCGGTACGCAAGCAGGACTGGTTACAGGTCTCACCGCCATTCAAAGTACGATTCATCTTCTCGGGATTGGTGTTCGTGCGCCACAAGAAAAACAAGAACAGATGGTCTTTGATCTGGCTGTGAGAACGGCAGATTACCTGGGAAGAGGGCTGATCATTGAACGGAGCAGTGTGCGAGCCAATACAGATTATGTGGGTCCAGGATATGGCCTGCCAACGAATGGCATGATTGAAGCTGTCAAATTGCTCGCCCGTACCGAAGGCCTTTTGTTTGATCCTGTCTATTCCGGTAAAGGTTTGGACGGTCTCATCGCGCAAACCAAGGCAGGGTATTTCGACGGAATGGAAAATGTTGTCTTCCTCCACACCGGAGGGAGCGCTGCCCTATTTGGTTACTCAGAAACTTTTGAACTACCGGGCTACACTCAATAAAAATGAAAAAAGTACAAAAATTCAACAAAGAGACTAACTCTATGTCACTCAAAACCACACTCGTAACAGCCACCTTTCTGACTACTATAAGTCCCACTGTCTAGGCAGTTAGGGTTTCTATTGAACCATTACTTGCGATAAAATCGCAAGGTAAGATACAGTGTAAAACAAGGGCTATAGTCCGCTTTGATTGAAAGTTTTGAGATGAAAACAGTTCCTCTTGTCGGATACAGTAGTGCGCTTTCGGGGCGTTCGGGTGACCAGATTGATTTTAAAGTGTCCTCAGAGGCACAATCCCCATATCAGGCTCGGCTATTTCGCTCGATCTGCGCGGATCCAAATCCGGCTGGTGCGGGACTCATCGAACACGCCTGCGACGATTACTTCCCGGCCCAAAGCTTTGCATCACGCAAACAACGCTTTTGTCCCGGATCCCATGCTGTCAGCGCTACGCCTGTTCCGCTCAAGGCGCTGTCTACAACGTCAGTTTCTGTTCGCATTTTTCCAACCATGATCAGTGATATTTCTCAGACAATTATGTCGTTTGGACAATTTTCACTGAGCTTGACCCCACAAGGGAATGTCGTTTTGCAAATGGGGAACGCGCAGATTGCGACACCTGATCTTCTTCCCCTGCACAGTTGGTATCAACTTGATGCGACAGTACAGGCCTCTGGCGAGATGACGATCAGCGCGACGTCGGTGTCAAGCAATACGATCAAATCAGAGGCTGCGACCAAAAGCACCATGGCATTGGACTTAAACCAACAAGACGTGGTGGTGATTGCCGCCAACCTGACAGATGGTAAGACCCACAATTGTTTTAACGGCAAAATCGAAGCGCCTAGTATTAGTGCCGATGGCAATATAATAGCCGCTTGGGATTTTGCACAGAACATTTCGGGAATGACGGTTCCGAGTCATGGCGCACTGCAAGGCTGTCCTGATTTGCAATTGGTACATGCGCCAACAAGGGCAGTGACAGGCGCGCTTTGGGATGCCAGTGAAATGAATTGGCGACACAAGCCGGAACATTATGGAGCAATTGCGTTTCATCAAGATGAAATATACGACTTCAATTGGGAAACGGATTTTAGTTTTGTGATACCGCCAGAATTGCCGTCCGGCGCTTATGTCATGCGGATCAGTTGTGGTGAAAATTACGATGCGATCCCGTTTTTTGTCTGTCCCGAACTGGGCAAACCAAACGCAAAACTTTGTGTTTTGGTGTCGACTTTTACATATGTAATTTATGGTAACCATGCCCGACCGGACTTTGATTTATCGTGGCTAGATCGGATCAAAGATTGGAATGCCTATCCACACAACCCAGCTGTATTTCCACAATATGGGTTGTCGACTTATAATAATCATGCGGATGGTTCGGGTATTTGCCATGCGTCGCACAGGCGGCCATTATTTAATATGCGCCCTGGTTATTTAACATTTGGTCAATCAAGCTGTTCTGGATTGCGTCATTTTCAGGCCGACAGTCATTTGATTTCGTGGTTGCATGCCAAGGGTATCGACTATGATATTATCACAGATGACGAATTGCACACCGATGGCGTTGACGCCATCCGCGATTATGCAGCCGTAGTCACAGGCAGCCACCCTGAATATCACACGTTGAGAACTCTGGATGCGCTTACCGAATATCGTGATCACGGTGGCGCATTGCATTATCTAGGAGGTAACGGTTTTTATTGGCGTATTGCGCGCCATCGCGAAGATCCTGCTTTATTGGAAATTCGACGTGCGGAAGACGGACTTCGGGCTTGGGCTTCGCAACCCGGCGAATATTACAATGCGTTTGACGGCGCTTATGGTGGGTTGTGGCGGCGTAGCGGCAGGGCTCCTCAAAAGCTGGTTGGGATTGGATTTACAGCTCAAGGCATATTTACGGGAATGCCGTATAACCGAGTTTGTCGCGATCCAGATTTTGACTGGATTTTTGAAGGTATCGATGAAGATGTGTTTGGTGATTTTGGTTTTAGTGGCCATGGGGCTGCCGGATTTGAGCTGGACCGGATAGATCCGATGCTGGACAGTACGCACAACATTACCATTCTTGCGCAATCTTATGATACTGATAATGAATTTATGTTGGTCCCGGAAGAGCAACTGACACATTTAACCAATTTGTCAGGGGGCCCAGAAGAAGAGGCCAAGCGCGCCGATATGGTGTATTTTGAAACCGTGGGTGGAGGCCATGTGTTCTCTGTTGGATCTATTACCTTTTGTGGCAGCCTGCCATGGAATAATTTTGACAATTCAATTTCGCAGCTTTTGTTAAATGTTTTGTCCCGCAGCCTTGATCAGGATTAAAAAATTGTGACTCTATCCCAGAATACTATTGAAATTTGGTCGCGTCTGGGTGCCGAATGTGGCCTCTAACGCAGCTCCAATGCGCAGCGTCAACGCTTCTTGAGATGCGCGCGCAGCGATCTGAAGGCTGGTTGGTAGGCCTGTTGGCGTGGGCTGAGTTGGCATAGCTAAGGCACACATATCGAGATAATTGAACGGTCGGGTGAAATGTCCAGGCGATACGTCTTGATCAATTTCTGACAGCAAGGGAGCGGCCGAAATAATGGTCGGTGTCAGCAAGGCGTCAAAGCCTGTGAGTGCCTTATTAAACTGCTGCATATCTTTTTCTCGGGTCCGCAGGCGTTGTTGGTGAGACGCATGTGTCATCATACGCCCGGTCAACATACGCTTACGTACATCTTCATCTACTCGACGACTTGGGTCTTCATACAGGTTTTTGTGGTGAGCATAGCCTTCGTATATCGTCAGGGCACCGTTCGCATTGGCAAGATCACCATAACGCTGCGGCGCTGTAAAGACCTCTATCTCGACTCCAAGCGCCATAAGTCTCCTGACCGCATCATCGTAAGCCACCAACACGTCGGGGCTGCAGTGATTGCGTTCGCAGGCATCTAAAACGCCTAATTTTAAACCTGACACGTCGGCCTGAAGGCAGGCAAATAGATCAGACTTTTCCTGAAAGTCGTGATCGATAATTCTGGCTTTGTGGCCTTGCATAATCGCCAGCATCAGGGCTGTATCAGTTACCGATCTGGTCATTGGACCTGGGGTGTCCAATGTGTCTGAAAGTGGCATAATACCATCTACTGGCAAACAAGATTTGCTTACTTTTAAACCCGTTAAGCCGCAAAATGCAGCCGGCAAACGAATAGACCCACCAGTGTCTGTGCCGGTCGCGCAAACGCTCAGGCCCGCTGTTACGGCCACCCCTGAGCCCGAAGAAGAGCCCCCAGGAACACGTGGATTATTTAAATCCCATGGATTTAAAGGAGTACCCATGCGCTGGTTGGTTCCCCAACCACCCAAAGCACTTTCAACCGTCTTAGTTTTGCCTAGCAAAATGCCACCCGCAGCGAGAAGTCTGCGCACAATTGTACCACTTTCAGTCGAGCGGCGATTTTTTTGCTCGATGGATCCGCAGGTAGTGATCTGGTTTTTTAATTCAAAAATATCTTTTAATGCAAATGGTATGCCGTGGAACGGCCCGATCCTGCCAGTAGTCGCAAAGGCGCTATCTGCCGCTTGCGCTGCTCGCAATGCCTCATCAGCATAGACCACTTGAAAACTGCCCAAGGTGGGGTCTAAACGTGCGATCCTGTTTAACTGAGAGCGGACGACATCGCTAGGCTTTAGGCTACCTTTACTAAACGCCGTCGAGAGCGCGGTTATGGACATAAAAGCATGGGATAAATCATCCATGGTATCCGACATTACGTTTAGGTCCTTCTAAAACAGGGCGCTCGCGATCATAAATTGGCTTAGCGCTCCCAGTGTTGCCCTGGAACCGCAGCCAGAAGGTCACGGGTATAGCTGTGTTGTGGTGAATCAAAAATATCAGCAGTAGCACCTGTTTCAACGATTTCGCCATACCGCATCACCGCCAAGCGGTCACAGACCTGTGCGGCAACCCTCAGATCGTGGGTGATAAAGACCATAGATAGATTCATTTTAGTTCGTATTTCATCCAGCAAACTCAAGATCTGGGCTTGAATCGATACATCGAGAGCCGATACAGGTTCGTCCGCCACAAGAATTTCGGGGTTCAATGCCAAGGCGCGGGCGATACCAATTCGCTGTCTCTGTCCACCAGAAAATTCGTGTGGATAGCGATTGAAAGCGCGCTCATCCAGGCCAACAATTTCAAGCAATTCAAGAGTGCGGGCTTCGGCCTCCTCTTGGGTTGCGCCTTGAATGATAGGTCCTTGCCTGATGATCTGGCCAATTTTTACCCGCGGGTTCAATGACGCAAAGGGGTCTTGAAATACCATTTGTATTTTTGCCCGCCACGGTCGCATTTCAGCACGGTTTAAATCACAAATATTGACCTCATTAAGTATGATTTGACCGCTATCGCTGTCCATTAACCGTATAATACAGCGCGCAAGCGTCGATTTTCCAGACCCACTTTCACCAACAACCCCGAGCGTTTCACCGCGGCGTAATTCAATCGTGACATCTTTTACAGCATCCACAACGCGGCTTGGTTTGCCAAACTTAAAAAAGCTGGAGCCACCACCAAAAGTTTTGTTTACATTCTTAACTTCAAGCACTGTCTCTTCTGAGCGCGCTCTTGCTGAGCGCGGCAATAAGCTTGGAACTGCGGAAATCAGCGCTTGTGTATAAGGGTGTTCAGGATTGTTGAGGACCTTATCAACAGTACCTGTTTCAACCACGTGCCCGTATTGCATGACCGCCACACGGTCGGCAATATCAGCCACAACACCAAAATCATGGGTTATAAAAAGCACACCAGTCTGGTGTTCAGCCTGCATGTCGCTTATTAATTTCAAGATTTGGGCCTGCGTTGTCACATCGAGCGCCGTTGTTGGCTCATCGGCAATAAGAATTTTTGGCTCAAGCGCCAACGCCATAGCAATCATCGCTCTCTGACGCTGCCCACCAGACAACTCGTGGGGATAGGAGTTAACGATTTGCGCGGGGTCAGGCAGCTGTACGTCGTCTAGCAGTTGTATAGCCCGCTCGCGTCGTTCAGCTGCAGACATGGATACGTGATAACGAAAAATCTCATCGATCTGACTTCCAATGGTCATGACTGGGTTTAGTGCAGTCATTGGTTCTTGAAATATCATCGAAATTTCGCTTCCACGTATTTCGCGCAGGCGCCGTTCGGTGACCTTTGTCAGGTCTTCACCACAAAAATCTATTTGGCCTTGAGAGACCTTAACATGAGGGGCTGGTAGAAGTCCCATCAGCGCTCGCGCAGTCAAAGATTTTCCCGAGCCACTCTCGCCCACGATGCATAGGGTCTCACCAGGGGCAAGATCAATACAAAGGTTTTCCACTGCCAATAACCGTTCGGATCCTTCAGGAAGGCTAATATCAACGTTGGAAATTTTCAGTAAGCTATTGGTCAATTGCGTTCCCTCAAGCGTGGATTTAAGGCGTCATTTAATCCTTCACCAACTAAGTTGATGGCTAAAACAGTTATTAGAATGGCGATGCCGGGGAAAGTACAAATCCACCAAGCAACTCTAAGCATTGAGCGGCCATCACTAATTTGAAAGCCCCAACTCATCACATTTGGGTCACCTAATCCTAAAAAGGCCAAACCACTCTCGATCAGGATTGCTGTCGCTACCATTAGGGAGCCAATTACGATAATTGGGCTCAAGCAATTAGGTAACATTTCTTTAAGCATTATACGGTAATCGCCCATTCCTAGTGTATGACATGCCTGCACAAATTCACGATTCTTTAGTGCTAAAAATTCACCCCTAACCAGACGTGCTACCGCTGGCCAGGAAACTACAGTTATTGCAATAACTACACTCTCAATAGATGGTTTTATTATGGCCACCAATAGTATCGCAAAGATAAATGAAGGGATGGTTTGAAAAACCTCAGTAACCCGCATTAAGACATCGTCCACGAGCCCTCCGTAATATCCAGCAAGTGCACCAAAGATTACTCCAATAAGTACAGCCGCAAAAGTTGCAATTAAACCGATAAGAAGTGATGTTTTAGCACCGTGCGCTATGCCAGAAGCTACATCGCGGCCAATAGAGTCACTACCTAATAAAAATCCGTTTTCGCCAGGTTTAGAAAGTGGGTACTGTGAATAAAGAAAAGGATCACCAGGGTAAATCAGACTGGCGATTGATGCCACAAATATTACTAAGCAGAGGATCAATAATCCAAGCACAGCTGATCTGTTGCGTGAAAATCGTTTCCAAAAATCGTTCATTTTAATTAACCTCGATTCTTGGATCCAGAATACAATAAATAACATCAACAACTAGATTTACTGCAACAACAAGAACAGAGGACAAAAGAAAAATACCCAGCAAAAGGTTCAAGTCTCGAGCAAAAAGAGACTCGAATGCGAGCATACCCAAACCTGGCCAAGCAAAAACAGATTCAACAATCACTGAGCCTCCGATTAAGGCTCCAACCTGTACCCCTGCCATCGTCACTACTGGTAAAAGTGCGTTGCGCAGTACGTGCACGAAAGTAATTCGACGTTCGGACAAACCTTTTGCACGTGCTGTGACCACATAGTCTTGACCGTATTGCTCCAGCATCGAAGCTCTCATCATCCGAGTATAGAGTGCTAGGTAAAATAGTGATAGGGTAATTGTTGGTAATACAAGGTGGTGTGCGATATCCTTGACTCGATCAAAACCTTCGTAAAATGCAGCGCTATTTTCCATACCGCTAGTTGGAAACCAATCATTTTTTATTGAGAACACAATGATCATCATCAGTCCAACCCAGAACAGGGGAGTGGCGTAGGTGATTAAGGCGAAGACGCTAATTAGCGCGTCTTTCCATGTGTTTAAATTAACGGCTGCAAGCAACCCGAGTAAGATCCCAAAACCCACAGCGATTATAATTGTGCTGGTCATTAAAAGCAGCGTTGCCCCAAATCGGTCGAATATTAGTTCATGGACAGGCATTTCATGCCTAAATGAATAGCCAAGGTCCAATTGAACTACATTTTTAAGGTAGACGGCTAATTGTACAGGCAGTGGCTGATCGAGACCAAACTTTGCGCGCATTTTTTCCATGTATTCTGGGGTTGCAGACCCCGCTTCGCCAGCGAGTACGTCTACCGCGTCGCCTTCGGCTAAATTAAGCAGGAAAAAGTTCATTACAACGATGGCAAGAATAATGGGAATACCCTGCATCAAACGTCTTGCAACATAGTGCAGAATTTTATTTGATCTGTTCATACCTACTTCATCTTTGACGCTAAATTGAGCTATACTGCTTTGTTTTATAATAATAAAAAAGATGAGCTGGGATGGCCCAGCTCATCTATGGTATATTTTATTCTTCGAGATAAGCGTCGCCAAAGGAAGAATACGCCCCCATGGCTGAACCGTACGCCCCCTTTAGTTTCGTATTGTAAACTGTCAGAAACTCTAACTCAAAGAGGTTTACAACCGGCATGTCTCTAGCCAGAATATTTTGTATTTCCAAGTATATTGCTGATCTACTTTCAGCATTCGGCTCTTTCATTCCCGCTCCAAGCAGCGCATCCAGACCTGCATTGCTGTAACGCGACGAGTTCACGAAGTGAGTACCCTTGCGGATCATATTTGTGCCATAGTGGCGGTGGACACCAAGAACCGGGTCAGCCAATTGGTAGAAATAGTTCAGGTTCATTTCGAAATCATAATTGTGGTAAATTCGCTTTAACCATGTTGGAACATCTTCGTACCGAAGTTCGACTTGGATTCCGATCTCACCTAGCACCTGCTGAATGTATTGACCTCCGCGCTTCCAATCTTCGCCGTATGGAATTAAGTCGAACATCGCCTTCATCCTAACGCCGTCGCTGTCTTTTTTGTAGCCTGCGTCATCGAGCATTTTATTGGCTGCTGCTACGTCTCCATTTGCAGGATAGTGAGGCATTTTTGCATGAAGGCCAGTTGCGGCAAAATTGCTCGAGAGCGCGCTTGTTGCTGGATTTCCATAGCCAAAAAAGATCGTATCCAACATGAATTGCCGGTCGATAGCAGTGGAGATGGCACGACGCACCACGGCATCCGTGAACGGGCCTTCCTTGGTATTAAACTCGATCAATGCCATTGGATTAATCATCGAGTAACCATCTGTAGTAATTGAGATATTATCTTTTTCTTTATTCAGTCGAACCGCTTCAACGTTTGATACAGCGTTGTATGCGGCATATAGGACCTCACCTTTCTCCATGGCTGACGCACGAGTCGAGGCGTCTGGAATAAATCTACCGACGATCCTATCGATGTAAGGGCGACCCTCTTTCCAGTAACTTTCATTTTTATCTAGCCGTATATATTGACCTTTTTTCCACTCAGTGAATTTAAAGGGCCCTGTACCAACTGGATTGTTAGCCAGTTTCGCGCTTTTAATATCTTCTCCCTCAAGAAGATGCTTTGGTACCATTGGCGACTCATATGCTGATAGTGCACGCAGCATATAGGGCGCCGGGTTATCGAGGTTTAGAACTACAGTATGGGCATCCGGAGTATCAATACTAGAAACTTCTTTGAATGAGTTCGGACCCCGAGGGTGAACTTTTTTCAAAACATCCATGATCGTGAATTGGACGTCTGCTGATGTAAAGGGCTCGCCGTCGTGCCACGTTACTCCCTTGCGCAGATTAAATGTCACAGTCTTGCCGTCTTCGCTCATATCTACGCTCTCGGCTAAAACAGGGATCATTTTGCCGTCATTGTCATAGTCGAATAAGCCATCATATATTTTTGGGCCTAACAGGCCGATCGGGCCAGATGTTGACACATATCCTGCCATCGTAGGCGGTTCTGGCTGGACCAGAAATACTAACGATCCACCAGACTGTTGCGCATAAACAGCGCCCCCGCCAAAGGTAATCGCTGCAGTCATCATGACGGCATTCATAAATTTTGTTATCTTCATTTATATTCTCCTTTTGGTGATTGCGCAAAAAATGCGCATCTATTTGAATATATGACGCTCAATAATTCCATTCAAAAACACTACGATTTAAAATCTAAAGAAGTCAACATAAGCTTTCATCTAAAATTAAGCGCTTCTTTTCAGTTGGATAGTACGAAATTTATTTAATAAATGTGAATTAGGAAGAGCTGAATAAAGGTTCTTAATTGATATCACACAACTATCTTTTAGCGTAATAGTAATGGCTACAATGCTTAGACTGCGCTTTAAAAGCTTATAATTCCATCGTTGCAAATTCACACTTGCTCAGATTTAGTTCCACAAGATAGGTGCGCTATAGGTATGTTTGAAAAACACCAAGTGCGAAAAAGCAATAATTAAGGAGACTAATTTGACCCAGCTTGATCGCGACCTGCTAACCTCCAGCCATTGGGGAACCTACTGTGTTGATGTCACTGACGGGCATGTAACTGCGCTTCGTGATTTTGGACAAGACCCAGATCCATCACCAATTGGTCACGGAATTGTTGATGTGTTGAATGGCCCGACCCGAATTACTGCGCCGATGGTACGCAAAGGCTGGCTAGAAGGTGGCCCAGGGGCCGCACCAGACAAGCGTGGAGGTGACGAATTCATCGAAGTCAGCTGGAATGAAGTTAACGACTTGATCGCAAAAGAATTGAGCCGAGTGAAGCGCTCTCACGGTAATAGCGCTATTTACGCAGGCTCCTACGGCTGGGCAAGTGCCGGTCGCTTTCATCATGCGCAAAGTCAACTGAAACGGTTTTTGAATTGTATCGGCGGCTACACAAGCTCAAAAAACACCTATTCATATGCAGCAGCTGAGGTTGTTGTCCCACATGTAATTGGTGACTTTAATGGGTTCTTAAATAATTGTACTAGTTGGGAAAGCATAACTTCTGATTGTGAGTTATTTGTGGCCTTTGGCGGGGTACCATTAAAGAACGGACAGATAAGTCAAGGTGGTGTTGGAGCACATGTGCAAAAGAGTGGGCTGCGGTCCGCAGTCAATGCCGGCGTAAAATTTGTTAATATTTCTCCTTTGAGGTCCGACCTATTGTGCCAATTTGAGGGAGAGTGGCTTGCTTTACGACCCTCCACAGATACGGCGCTGATGTTGGGCCTAGCGTATGTTCTTGTAAATGAAGGACTACAAAATCAAGACTTCCTTGATCGCTATACTGTAGGTTTTGAAATCTTTTCCGCCTATTTGTTAGGTGATAGTGATGGGGTGCCTAAAACAGCTGAATGGGCAGCTGAAATTTGTGACTTACCTGCCCAAGACATCCGCGCGCTGGCTCGACGCATGGCTCAAAGCCGTACGATGATTTCGGTGGCATGGGCATTGACGCGGCAAGACCATGGAGAGCAGCCATTTTGGGCTGCTATCACACTGGCTGCGATGCTGGGGCAGATTGGCTTGCCGGGAACTGGCATTGGTTTTGGTTATTCAGCCACTAATAATGTTGGACTCGCTCGGTATCAAATTGACTACGCTTCCTTTCCCCAGGGGCAAAATGCAGTCAAAGACTTTATCCCAGTCGCCCGTTTAACTGATATGCTGGAAAATCCCGGCGATACCTTTTCATATAACGGAAATTTCTATAAATATCCTGATATACGGCTTGTTTGGTGGGCGGGTGGAAATCCATTCCATCACCATCAGGATCTAAACCGTATGCGTCGCGCTTGGGCACGACCAGAAACTATCATCGCCAACGAGTGGTGCTGGAACGCCCTAGCACAACACGCAGACATAGTTTTGCCCTGCACTACGACACTTGAACGCTCTGATATCGCCATGACGCCGAAGGACCCCTATATCGTGGCTATGGATCGTGCAATTAATCCGGTCGGTAAATCTCGTGACGACCACAGCATTTTTTGTGGAATTGCAGCCAAAATGGATGTGGAAGAAAATTTTACGGAAGGTCGCAGCCCACAGGAGTGGCAGCGATGGATTTGGGATGTATCTCGCCAGCAAGCCGCAAAAGTTGGTGTTACTCTGCCTGATTGGGATACTTTTCAGAGATGCGGCTGGATTAAAGTGCCAAAACCCGATCTTCCAATTATTATGATGGAGAAGTTTCGTGCTAATCCCAAAAAACACCCACTTTCAACGCCTAGTGGGAAAATTGAAATTCACTCTGATACTATAGCTAGTTTTAATTACAAGGATTGCCCCGGCCATCCGGTATGGCTAGAGCCCGAGGAATGGCTTGGAAATGCGTCGCCCCTCCAACTTCATATGATATCAAACCAACCGCGCAATAAATTACATAGCCAACTTGATCATGGATCCGTTAGCAAGTCAGATCGTCCCAAGGGAGTAGAGCCTATGACTATGCACCCGAGGGATGCAGCTGCGCGTGGGCTTGAGGCGGGACAAATCGTACGATTGCACAATTCCCGTGGGGCCTGTCGTGCTCAGCTTACGATCAGTGAAACTATCCGTTTTGGCGTAATCCAAATAGCCACTGGAGCTTGGTATCAGCCTGATGGTGATACCTGCCAGCATGGAAATCCAAATGTATTGACGCTTGATAAAGGGACCTCGCAATTGGCACAGGGGCCGATTGCTCATTCATGCCTCGTAGAGGTCCGACCAGAGTAATCTATGCAAGAACCTAACAGAGCAGGAGTTCAATCTAAAATGATTGTCCAATTGGGTGGCTGGTCGGTACACGCTACACCCTATTTCAGCATCGGTAGCCTAACCTCTAACAGCTCCTATCCGGGTGCTGCCAGACGAATGAGAACTCGCATCGGATTACTGGCGCAGCCTAAATCTATGCGCTCAATAATTGGCGCCACTCAGTAAGAGCGGCGGTTCGATTGAGCTTGAAATTGATGCGTGAATAGAAATGACCTCCGAACAAAATTACCCCCAAATGAATTTACAAGGCTAATACTAAAGGCCCGTGGTCCGAGACGCGGGGCCCTATGATAGGGGGGCCCGGTCCGTGGTCCTGCGGCTCAACTGTAGCGATCAGGCACAGTAACCCCACGCTTTACGCGATCGTCCGCACATTCACGGTCACACACTGGTCACACACTCTTTGACAAAAAGGTTATATTCAGACAAAATACTCCAAGTATAACTTGGTGTGACCACTTAGGTTAAACTTCTATTTTCGTTGAAGTTGTGGTGCCCGGGGGCGGATTTGAACCACCGACACGAGGATTTTCAGTCCACTGCTCTACCCCTGAGCTACCCGGGCATGGGTGAGGAACTTCCTCGAGGCTGATGCGTATTTAGGCGACCCGCTTGGGACTGTCCAGCCGATTCCGCGGATTTTCTTGGCAAAAAGGTCGAAAATAAAATTTGCAGCAATTAAAACGCGCAGCCGCCTCTCTAGGTGGGCTGTGCTGCGCGGTTAAATCTCAGAGTCATCCGCGTCACTTTCAACTTCGGAGCCATCGCTTTCATCTTCATTTGCAATTACATAGCCGCCAATCAACCATTTGCTGAGATCAATGTCTTTGCACCGTTCAGAGCAAAAGGGGCGGTGCTCTTGTTCAGTTGGCTTCTCGCAGATGGGGCACCTCATGTCAGGACATCTTGCACCAAAGGGCGTTCGCGTTTGCGTTTTAGCTCGCCGTGGCCCAATGGGGTCCAGCCGACAAATTCAGTGGCCACAGGGCAGCTGCGCAAAGCGGCACGCAGGGCCACTTCGATGGGTTTACGATCTCGTTTGCTCATCGGCGCAAAATCGATTGCGATTTGTCCTGAAAACCCCCGCAGGCGCAACTGGCGGGGTAGATCTTTTGCAGCGGCGAGGTTTACCTTAAGCGCCGCTGCGGGCGAGAGGTCAGCGCCGGTGTTGATGTCTACGGTGATCATGGCGCGTGTGCGCTCAATGAACATGCCACCTCCGCCCAGCGGAACCCAATGCTGCTGTGCAGCCTCGATTTGATCGAGAGCCCCGCTGCTCTCAATATCATCATCCTCGATCAGGACATCGGTCACATCCGACCATTCGCGCCAGGCCTGCACATGCGGATCATCGCCTTCGAGCAAAACCTCGGGATCTTGCCCGGTTTCCGTGGCGATGGTCTCAGCTGTGGCGCGCATGGTTTGAATGTCCTCGGCAATTGCC
>ENA-OQVM01002838-OQVM01002838.1-marine-metagenome-genome-assembly--contig:-NODE-2838-length-19495-cov-3.788547_pt1 | contig 19495 bp, 39 predicted proteins | sample MGYA00237776_ERZ505498 | MGnify/ENA primary metagenome ERZ505498 (study PRJEB26159, sample SAMN06265151) | marine metagenome | isolation source: Helgoland LTER site | place: Germany:Helgoland, sampling... | reverse complement strand
CTAAATTGTTTTTCATAGACTCATATTTTAATTGAGTTAGTTGATGTTCTTCTTTTTCTAAATCTAAATCTTTACGAAGTTGTAATACTTCTTGTAATGATTTACTTAACTTAGATCTTAAATCTAAGATTATTTTATTTAGTTCAAACAAAGAATCATTTAAACTTTCTTTAGTCATTATTTTCCTCCTTTTGTATAACACATACTATACCATGTAATACAGATCCTGGCAATGCCATATGACCTGTCTTATCTTGCCATTTTTTCCAAGCTATTGTAGCTCCTACGTTTGGTCTGACTCCATCTTTCATAAGAAATTCTTCGTCAAAATATATATCTACATATCCATCTTTTCTATTAGAATAATGTGGATAATAAGCTTTAGACATTTCAATCATGTCACAACCTATTACTGCATACATATCTTCAAATGTAGGTTTTTGTGGAAAACTTATAGTTTCTACTAAATGTTCTGCATATGTTCCTTTACCATTAATAATGTCATCTTCTTCTAAAGGTTTAATTACGTGTAATTTATACATTTATACCTCATCTATTGTTATTAAATAATTAATGTTATTTATTTTAAATGATATATCAGCAGTAGAAGGTTCTGTAATACTCATTCCAGCACCTTGAACATCTGCTTCTAAATCATTTTCTAAAAAGTTTCTTATTGCATTACGCAATTCAAACATTTCTTGCATTCTATCCATTAATTCTCCTTTGGTGTTCTAAATGTTACTTCTATTTCTATTTCTTTGCCTTCATGTTTATTCCAAGCACAGTCTAAATCTGCAAGCAAAGTCATAAAGTCTTTGCTGTCTATAGAAGTGTCAGAATGTAATGATTCCGTAATATCTTCTTCTTTATTTTTTTTACCATTTTTCCATCTATAACTCATGTTATATATTTTATATTTATCTATGTACATTAGTTCATCCATTTGGTTAATTGTTTGCTTACTAACTCTACGTATCTAAACCACTCTAATATAAAGTTACGTTTTTTACCAAGACGTTCTTTAGTTATTTGTTTAATAGCTTTGTTAGTTGCTTTATCTAGTAAGTCTGTTTGATCTTTAAGTTTCATCTGCATATACCTCATCATCTTCCTCGTTATATTTAATTTTTGCAATTTCTTGCACTTTACCAATTTCTGTATAATCTTTAGCATAAGAGCATACACAATCTTTACCATCTTCAGTTGCTAAATCTAACTTATGTTCTTGTAACCATTTATTCATAGCTTCATTTTCATCTTCAGCTATTACTTGCCATTTAGTTACATAAGTAACTTCGTACTCTATTTCGTATACTTTTTTATCTACATCATTGTGAAACAAACATAATGATTCATCTACTACCATAAATACCTTTCATTAGGTTAATGCCCAGTTACAAAGTACCGGGCATTTACCATGTTTATTATTATTTAGTAATTGCTAAAAACTCAGGTTTAGGAATTGTAGATGTATTTATCTTTTCTTTAGACATTTCTATCTCTATTGTTTTCCAAACTGTAGTAAGAGATTGACCTGCGTTAAGTATGTTTTTACAATACTCTTTAGACATATCTAACATCTGTAATGATTTACCTCTTGGGCCTTTATAAAAGTCACGTGTAGTTTCTTCATGACATAACTTTTTAAGTAACCTATCAAGCTCATCTGGTTCTTTAAGTAAGGATCTACTAATTTCGTTTTCCCACTTTCTAACCTTTTTCCATTGCTCTAGTTTATCTTCTAAAGTATTAATTGCATTATCTAATTTACCTTTTTTCTCAAGTAAAATAGAATCCATTTCGTTTGCAAACTTTTTATGATCTTCGTAAAGAACAGATACTTCTTTGTGCATTTTATTAATATTTAATTTATTTTTAAATGCTTCAAAGTTTTTTTCTGCTTCTTTATCTATGATGTCTTGCATTTCTGTTTTCAAAGTATTTTTTCTATCATCATACTTTGTTTCTATAAAATGATCGACATAATCCATTTCTGCTTGTCTTATAGGTGTTTTAGTACTGCTCATGCTATCTCCTTTTGGTTATTAATTTGACTAACATTTTCTAATTTATCTGCAATTTCTTTTGCGTCTATTGATTTGTCCATTCTTTGACAAACTCTAATAAACAATGATGTTGCAGTAGTTTTCTTACCCATAGGGTCTAACATCTTTAATGATTCTGTTTTTGTAACAGTCTCATGACATAGTCCTATAAGCTCTGCATAGTATGTAAGCATCGGTTGATACTTATCTGCTACTCTAGATTTAACTGGTAGTTTTGTCTGCATTGTTTTCCTCCTTTTTTAGTTTGATTTCAATTGGCATTTCTAATGTATCAGGCATATTTTTTTCTACTGCCTTACATACACCTATAATCATTCTTAATGGGAATGTTATAGATTTTACTATTGCTTCACCTACTTTTTCTATACGTTTCATGTGCTTCCTTTTTTTTGGTTAATCTATTATATTTAATAGTTGTTTTCATATACTCATCTTCAAATTCCTTTGTCCCAGGAATTGGATCGACATCTTCGATGAGCCAATTCCAAGCTTTCCTGATGGCTAAACCACCAACAGTATAAGTAACAAATCGAATAACAGTAAAAACTCCATTCATTAGTCTCCCTTCATTTCGTTGATTATATGTTTGTATCTTGGATTATTTTCGTTGAAGTAGTTTTGTTTACCTACTTTATCTATCTTATCCCACGATCTTTGTATTTGACTTGCTCTTTGTGGATAGGGGCTACTAAAAGTATATTCTGGTATTTGTTTGCACCACTCATCAAAGATTGCTTCTGGTTTATCAGTTAAGAATAACTGTATATCCCATTTCTTTTGTCTGCATATATCTATAAGATTTTCTGCAGCCATTCTATTAATACATCGTTCATACTTTTGTATTTGTTGAAACGATACATTTAAACATTTAGATATTTGTGTCTGGGTAAACCCATTCCACACTCTATGTAATATTAGCACTTTAGCTATATTTTTATTAATTTCATAATTGTTAAACGCTTTAATTCGTTTACCCATTATCACCTCCATATATTTTATTTAATACCAATAGCTCACGCTTGTCGGAGCTAGTGGGAACTGTCACCACTCTAATTGAGGGTTTCCTATCTCTATATACTTTAACTATCTGTATATATCCCATCTTGGGATAAAGGATAGGTAGGTGGATTACTTTAAGAAAGTACTTCTTCCACCACAGTATATTTTCTTTTCTTATCGAGCCAGTAAAGTCTTGGTTATACAGAAGCTTGACTGCTCTGCTTAGATTTATTGGATTTTCTCGAAACTTTCCTTCTATTATTACTCTGAACATAATTAACCTCTTTATTGTTAGTAAATCCACTTATCCATACTAAGTGGTCTGCCCAAGCTTTAGCTGTCCAGAACTTTGGTGTTCCTAATTTAGTTTTTTTCATGCTTTTTTTACACTCCATACGTAGTAATTATCTCCCATTTGTTTATAAAATTTACTTCTTACATTTCTATGGTTACGCCAATAACCATCTGTTTGATCTACTTCATCAGGTGTCATAACTATTCTTTTAGTTTTAACAAACTTACCTCTTTCCCATGGGTCAGATTTAAGTCTATACTCTACTTTGTATACTATTAAGTTTCTACTCATTGTCCTCCTATCTATCTCTTGATATACTAAATTTATTAACATCATTAATCATACCTGCACAGAATACTAACAAATGCCATACATATATGTCATATGGTAGTTCTCTTGTTTTACAGCAATTAAATGTTAAATCTTGCCCTTCATACTCAGGAGTATCTGGTTTATATCTTGTTAAAACAAATGTTTCACAAGTAGGCATACCATTAATAGCAATTTCTTTGTCATCATTTTGTATTACAGATATAGTGCTATCACCTATTTCTTGCATATACTCTACTTCTTGTTGCACAGATTTCCACTCTTTATCAGTGAAATCCATGTCTTGATGCCAATAATTTGTATATCCCATATATTCTCCTATATTAATTATTAGGGGTAACCCCTCATTACGAGGGGGTGTACCCAATTATCTACTTCTTAGCTAAGATCTCATTCATCTTGCTATCTAACGCATCTATCTTGGCATTTAAGCCTTTGATAAGATCATACTGAGCTTTAGGCATATACTTGCCAGGATTAGCTTTAACGTAAGCTATTCTATCTTCTGCTGATTTAGACTCAGTATATGGTATAAACGTTTGTTGTGTTGTCATAAGTAACTCCTATTGTTGACAATTATTATTATTACTCGTAGTAATAATGATTGGCTTATTTAATATCCTATTCATTTCTTTATCTCTCTCGATTAGAATAGAATTCTCTGGGAAAGGGAACTCGTACTGATTAAGCTGATAATTACTATGCTTATCTGTATCTCCCTCTACTTGTTGTAACATCTCATATGTTATCATATATCCTCATTTGTTTTTGGTAAGGCTCTTAGTAAACAAACCATACCTGTTATTGTTAATAATACGCCAGTCCAAAAGTCTAGATGTATCATTAATATTACACCTAGAAAGGATAGGACAAAGCTACTTAGTATAGCTATTAGTCCCATCCATATGTGAAATGTCATATTATTTTTCGGCTACTTTGAAAGTATTGTATATGCTGTATGCTACTACACCACTTATCACTTGACCAATTATCATTATAGCTAACCATATACATAGTAAGCTTATCATTATAGTACTTAACATATCTTATCTCCTTTATTGGTTGATATACCTACATACACACACATCTAATAATGTATGGATATAGGCACTTTATACGTTGCTATCAATTACACTAGCAATCAAGATATCTAGTATTATCAATAGGTTAAATCATTATCGGTAATCAATTAATCAATAGACAAGCTAAGGTTAACTAATTACCAATATATAATAACAACTTATAACGCTGTCACTTGGGACAGCGATTATCAGTTGACTAACAACAACTTAATAAAAGACAGCGAACAACAGTGAGCTGAAGAACTAACAACAATAACAATTAGGTCGGGTTTTAGAATCACCCCATCGTCATGATAGTCGTAGAACTATCTGACAATAGGGGGGTTTTGTACAGCACCATAACAAAGGGGGGCATCATTATGATACCAGCAGCAGGAACAGTAGGATTAAGAATCCTAAAAACACTATATAAGACAAAAGGTAAGATTGGCAAAGCATCTGCTAACCTAGCTGATAAAGCAGGAAAAGCAGGGTTTACAGGAACATCTAAAGCAATTACAGGTGCATCTAAAAAGGTACATTCAGGCTCTAGAATGGTAGGAAAGACTATTAAGAAGTATCCTAAGTCTAGCTCAGCAGTAGCTGGTGCGTCACTTATGGCATTTCTTGACGATTAATGGCTAAGCAGAAGTTTACTAGCTTTACACCTAGACCAAAACCTAAAAAAAGACCAGGAATCCACAAAAAATCGAAATCGAAATCGGAAAAACTACAGCAAAGTCGTAGAAGATACAAAGGACAAGGAAGATAAACATGAGATCATATTTACAATTCCCAGTTATCAAGGAACTATCAGCAAAAGTTTTAAAAAAAAGCTGGAAGAAACGTGATGCATTGGTAAAGAACTTAAAAGATCCTAAGTTTAGAGCTAAAGCTAAGCTTAAAGACTACAAATCAAGCATATAATGGCTAGAAAAGGATTATACGCTAATATTAACGCTAGAAAAAAGAAGGGTATTAGTAGATCTAAGAAGAAATCTACTGTATCATCTAAAGCATACGCTAATATGAAAAAGGGATTCCCTAAAAAGAAGTAATCAAATGGCACAAACAGCAGCATGGCAACGAAAAGAAGGTAAAAACCCAAAGGGGGGTTTGAACGCTAAAGGTCGAGCTAGTTATAAGAGACAAACTGGAGGAACATTAAAAGCTCCTAGTAAAAAAGTAGGGAATAAAAGACGTGCGTCATTCTGTGCTAGAATGAAAGGTATGAAACGTAAGCTAACTTCTGCTAAGACTGCAAATGATCCTAATAGCAGAATCAATAAATCACTAAGAGCATGGAACTGCTAATGAGAGATACTAAACTTATAAATGCTTATGTAGTACAACAAGCACGAGAAAAAAAAAGACAAGAATTATTCAAAATATTGAAAAAAGAAGTAGAAACTGGAGCTAATGGCACACAGAACTACATTATTAAAAAAGGCATAAACAAAGATAAACTAGCAAAGAAATAATATGAAGAAACCAATAGTTAAAAAAAAAACAGCAAAACTTATTAAAAAAGTAAAACCTTTTGTAATACCTGCTACTATTTTTACAGCTGGAGCTTATGCTTATGGTAAAACACCAATGGCTAGAAAAGCACAAAATACAAAAATTGAAATGCAAAAAATTGCAAAAGAAAGAAAAACAAGAAAAATTTCTAGTAAAGAAATTGATATGAGACTTAAAAAAGCAAAACAAAGCAAAAGAGAATTTACATGGTTTGGATAATATGGATAAAAAATTAGAAAAATTAGCTGACGAAATGATTAGATTGACTCCAGAAGAAGGACAGCAACTATCATTAATTATTAAAGCTAAGATTATGCCAGAGATGGCTAAACAGCAACAGCAACAAGGATTACTACAGCAGCAGAATCCTCAAGCTCAACAGCAAATGGCTAATATGGGTAAGAGACCAGGAGGTCAAGTACCTATGCCTAATGCACAACAAGCTGCTCAACAAGGATTATTAAGGAGATAAACTATGCCAATGGTTGGAAAGAAAAAATACCCATATACAAAAGCTGGTAAAAAGAAAGCTAAGATGGCTGCTAAAAAATCAGGTAAGAAAGTTAAAAGAGGTTACTAATGATTAAAGGTGGAGATATAGGCTTTACTAAAACACCAAAAAAGAAACCTTCTGTATTTAAGAAGGCTGCTAAAACTATAGTAAAAAAAGGAATTAAGTTTGCAGTAAGTCCATTAAGTCTTGGATTAACTGCAGGTACTATTTTATATAAAGGTGCTAAAAACCAAAAAGGTATTAATTTTGTTAAGAACAGACAGTTCGACAAAAGAGGTAGAAAGATAATTTAATGGTTGAAGATAACAAATTACCGAATCAAGAGGAAAAAACATCAGATAACCATGGTGGTAAAAGACCAGGTTCTGGTAGACCTTTAGGTGCTAAGACTAAAAAAAATTGGAAATCTATGCAGGAGATGGCTGAGAAATATCAACATTCTCCTTTGGATTATCTATTAGCTGTGTTAAACAATCCTATGAGCTCACCTGAACGTAAAATGTATGCAGCCGAAAAAGCAGCTCCATTTGTTCACCCAAGGTTAGCGTCAACAACATCTAAAATAGGAACAGATGAACCAATCGCAATCAAAGTCTCTTGGCAAAAAGACGACTAATAAAAAAGTCGCTAAAGTAGAAATACCTTATAAGCCAAGACCTTATCAGTTAGACGTACATAACTCACTTAAAAGATTTAGTGTTCTAGTATGTCACAGACGATTTGGAAAATCAGTATTAGCTATTAACGAATTAATTAAAACAGCAGCAGACAAACCAAGATCTTTGTGTGCATTCATAGCTCCGACTTATCGACAAGGTAAATCAATCGCTTGGGAATATTTAAAATTCTACACAGAACCTTTAATGAAATTTGGTGGTAGTAGAAATGAAACAGAATTAAGAATAGATTTATTTAATCAATCACGTATTCAAATTTTTGGAGCAGACAATCCAGATAGTATTCGTGGTATGGGTTTTGATAAAGTTGTTATGGACGAATACGCAATTATGTCCCCTAGAGTGTGGACCGAAATTGTAAGACCAGCAGTGTCTGATAAACTAGGATCAGTTTTATTTATTGGAACTCCAATGGGACACAATCAGTTTTGGGAAGTATTTGACTTTGCACAACGTGGTCATAAAGATTGGTATGGAAAACTATACAGAGCATCTGAAACACAAGTAATACCAGATGACGAGTTAGAACAAGCCAAAGCTATTATGAGTCCTGAACAGTATGAACAGGAATTTGAATGTTCATTTACTGCAGCAGTATCAGGAAGTTATTATGGAAGATTAATAACTAAAGCAGATAAACAAAATAGAATTGGTGAAGTACCTTATGATGAATCAGTAGGTGTAGAAACTTGGTGGGACTTAGGTATTGGAGATTCAACTGCAATATGGTTTGCACAAAGAGTTGGAACTGAAATTCATTTAATAGATTATTACGAAACTTCAGGTGAATCATTAGCACACTATGCTGATATACTAACTGAAAAAGACTATGCATATAGTCGACATATAGCACCTCACGATATTATGGCGAGAGAGCTTGGAACAGGTAAGTCAAGGTTAGAAGTTTCTCAAGAATTAGGTATTGACTTTGAAGTAGCACCTAAGTTAGAAGTAGATCATGGAATTGAATCTGTAAGAAATACATTACCAAATTGTTATTTTGACAGAGTAAAATGTAAAACAGGATTAGATGCTTTAAGGCAGTATAGAAAACAATGGGACGATAAGAATCAAGTATTTAAAAACAAACCACTTCATGACTGGTGTTCACACGCAAGTGATGCATTTAGATATGGATGTGTACACGACCCAATTGATACATCAGACTGGGATAAACCAATTAATATAGATACAAAATACGTAGTATGAAAAATAAAGAAAAATCACAAAAAGAAATATTATCAGTAGTAAGTAGAGAGATACATAACGCATCAGGTTATATTGGTGGAGAACTTGTAGCTAGAAGAAAAAAATCATTAGAATATTATTTAGGAGAACCTCTTGGTAACGAACAAGAAGGTAGATCTCAAGTTGTTTCTAATGATGTTTTAGATACAGTAGAAAGTTTAATGCCATCATTGATGAGAATTTTTACATCAGGTGATAATGTATTTAATTGTGAAGGACAGGGGCCAGAAGATGAAGAAATGGCTAGACAATGTTCTGACTATTTAAACTATATATTCTATAAACAGAATGATGGTTTCTTAGCGTTATATACAGCATTCAAAGATGCATTAATCCAAAAGAATGGAATACTAAAAGTATATTGGGATGATGCACAAAAAATTGAAAGAGAAGAATATTCTAGATTAACAGATGATGAGTTTAATGATTTGGTTTCTATGGATCAAATTAAAGTTAAAAATCATACTGAATATGAAGAAAAAATAACTGATGCATCTGGTAAAGAAATAGATACAGTTAAACTACATGATGTAGTAATTAATAGAATAGAAACTCATGGTAAGGTTAGAATAGAACCAGTACCACCAGAAGAATTTTTAATTGAACGTAGATGCAAATCTATTGATACTGCTAATTTTGTTTGTCACAGAGTGAACAAAACAAGAACAGAATTAATAGAGATGGGTTATGATAAAGAATTAGTAGAGTCATTACCACAAGGTGATGGTGATTATTATACAGAAGATAAATTTACTAGACATCAAAATGTAGACTTTTCTCATGGAGAAACAGATGGAGATAAAAGTACACAGGATGTTTTAATTCACGAATGCTATGTAAGAATGGATGTAGATGGTGATGGTAAAGCAGAGTTATTAAAAATCACTGTTGCAGGTGATGGTAAGAAATTTCTTGATATGGAAGAAATAGATACAATGCCTTTTATATCTATGACTCCAGTTATCATGCCACACAGATTCTATGGAAGAAGTGTAGCTGAATTAGTAGAAGATATACAATTAATAAAATCAACTGTAATGCGACAGATGTTAGACAATATGTATCTAACAAATAACAACAGAGTTGCAGTACAAGATGGACAAGTGTCTATGGACGACTTATTAACTAATCGTCCTGGAGGAATCGTGAGAACGAAACAACCTCCTCAAAATGTAATGATGCCTATTCAGGCTCAACCCATTACAGAACAGGCAAGTGGTATGTTAGCTTATTTAGATTCTGTTAAAGAAACTAGAACAGGCGTAACAAGACAATCACAAGGGCTAGATTCAAATGCATTAAGTAGTACAGCAACTGGTCAAAACCAAAGTCTAACACAATCGCAAATGAGAATGGAGTTAATTGCCAGAATTTTTGCTGAAACTGGTGTGAAAGATTTAGCCTTAAAGATGTTTGAGCTTACTTGCAAGTATCAGAATAAAGAACAAATAGTAAGAATCAGAGGAAAGTATATTCCTATGAGACCTTACGAATGGAAAGACAGAGTTAATATTACAGTACAAGTAGGATTAGGTACTGGATCAAAAGAACAGCAGTTAATATTGATGAATGCTATATTAGAAAGACAAATGTCAGCAATCAATCTACAACAAAATGTTCATGGCCCAATGGTTAATCTAAGAAATATTTACAACTCTTTGAAAAAATTAGTTGAAAATGCAGGTCTAAATAGTATAGAACCATACTTCATGGATCCAGAAGTAGGAGCAGCTCAAATGCCACCTATTCCTCCTAAGCCACCTACTGAATTTGAGAAGGTGACGTTAGCCCAAGTACAAGGTGAAAACCAACGTGCACAATTAAAGGCAGAAACGGAAGCTAAAGGATTAGAAGGCAAAATGAGACAAGCACTTCTAGACTATGAACTAGCCATCAAAGAAATGGAATTGAAATACAATACCAAAATTGATGAACTAGAACTTAAACGAAGATCCATGTTAGAACAAACTGATCTACAAAAATCAGGAGATCTAATGGGACAAATAGTGAGAGGACAGAAGCAATTCTTTAATAATGGACAAGGAAATACTAATCAGGGAGGGCAAGAGAGCTCAGCAACTGCTGGACGATCCCCTTCTGAAGAAAGCATTTGAAGATCTTTCTGAAATTTACAGACTAGAGATCTTTAATACAAGTTTCGCAGACGATGATACTCGTAGAAACCTTTGGGTAGCCTTTAATATGGTGGATAAAATCAAAGGACATTTACTAAGTGTTATGTCAAGTGGAAGGCTAGCTCAAGCCGATATAGAGCAATTAAACAAACGAAGTTAATCTAACGAAACTTCAATTTCGTCAACCCATGAAAGGAACGATATAATGGCAGATCCAATACAAGGTGCAGCAGAAAAAATTTCAGGTTTACTGAATCCTCAACAGGACAATCAAGTACCAGAAACTAAAGCAGAACCTTCAGAGTCAATTCCTGAGACACAGGAAGTTCAAGAGAGTCAATCAGAGTCGAATGAAACTCCAGTAGAACAGACAGCTGAGAATACTGAGACTGAAGAAGAAACTACAACAGAATTAGAGACACCTGAACTCCACCGTGTTAAAGTAAGTGGTCAAGAGTTAGAGGTGAGCCTCGATGAACTGAAAGCAGGATATTCTAGAGACTCGGATTATAGACAAAAAACTCATACTTTAGGGATGGAAAAGAGAGATCTTGAAACTCAAAAGAATAGTTTGCGTCAAAATTACGAAACTCGTTTATCAGAACTAAACGATTTAATTTCGACAGCTGATCAATTTGTGAAAAATAAACAAGGTGGACAAGACCTTGCTAAACTTTATCAAGAAGATCCTACAGAAGCTTCAAGACTTGACTTTGAATTAAGACAAGAAAATAGCAGAATAGAATCTTTAAAAGCTAAAGCAAGAGAAATCCAAGCTCAACAATATGAGTCTTATCTTGAAACACAAAAAGAATTAGCTGCAACAAAAATACCAGAGTTTAGCGATCCTAATAAAGCTGATAATTTTAAACTTAGTATGCGTAATACATTACGAGACTATGGTTTTAATGATCAAGAAATAGGAAGCCTTGCAGACCATAGATTTTTAATGGTTGCAAAAGACGCTATGAGTTTTAAATCTAGAACAGATAAAAGACCTATAGCTTCTAAGAAGGTAGCAAATGCTCCTAAGGTTTTAAAAGCTGGTGTTGCTAAGTCGGATGTTAGTTCAGGTAGAGAGCAAGTAAGAAATAAAATCAATACGCTAAGAAAGACTGGTCACATTAAAGATGCCCAATCTGCCATAGCTGATATGATTAATCTTAAATCTCAACAAAGGAAATAAACAATGGCACAACCAACTAATACGTTTGACACGTACGATTCAGTAGGTGAAAGAGAAGATCTTTCAGACGTTATCTACTCAATCTCACCAACAGATACACCATTTTTAAGTTCTGCTGCTAAAACACAAGCAACTGCAGTAGTTCACGAATGGCAAACAGACGCACTTGCAGCAGCATCATCAAGTAATGCTGTTATCGAAGGCGATGAAGCAACTTTAGATGCATCAGTAGCAACTGTAAGACTTTCTAATAGTTCTCAAATTATGGATAAAACTGTAGTTATTACTGGAACTCAAGAGTCTGTAGATAAAGCTGGTAGAGCATCTGAGATCGCTTACCAAATAGCTAAAAAAGCTAAAGAACTAAAAAGAGACATGGAAGCTACTATTACTGGCAACATTGCTGAAGTAGCAGGAAATGCAACAACTGCAAGAAAAATGGGAACTCTTGGAGCTTGGGTTATCAGTAATGATGACAAAGCATCTGATGGTACTACAGGAACTGGTCTTGGAAACACTGCTAGAACTGATGGAACTCAAAGAGCTTTCACTGAAGCATCTCTAAAAAATGTTATCAAGTCAGTATGGAATGCTGGTGGAGACCCATCTATGATTATGTGTGGGCCTTTCAACAAGCAAAAATTATCAGGATTTACTGGTAATTCTACTAGATTTGACGCTGGTGCAGACGCAACTTTATACACTTCAGTAGACGTGTACGCATCTGACTTCGGTCAATTGCAAGTAGTACCTAATAGATTCTCTAGAGATAGAGACGCTTATGTACTTGATATGGAATATTGGGGAATAGCGTTCTTAAGAGACTTCTCTATGCATGAACTAGCAAAAACTGGTGACTCAGAGAAAAGACAACTTCTTGTAGAAGCAACTCTTGAATCTAGAAACGAAGCAGCTTCAGGTTTAGTTGCTGACTTAACTACATCATAATAAGAAACGTATTTAGGGGAGTAACCTTAATACTACTCCCCTAGTACTTAATTAAACAATTGAAGATCAGAGATAGGTTATGATCGGAACAATAGGATAATACAATGAGAACATTAAACGATTACTTTATAACATCAGCAATACCTGACGTATCATCAGCATCTTCAACTTTTGTTGTTGTGCCAGACGCAGGAAGAATTATTAAAATTTTTGCACATAATAAAGCAACTACTACAGGAACAGCAGCTATTAGTTTTGAAATAGATGGCGTAGCTTGTACAACTGGAGCTATTAGTCATGTAGCTTCTGGTTCTGCTGGAAAACAATATACTACAGAACCTTCAGGTTTAAACGAAGTAAATGAAGGATCAGTAATTGAAGCAATCACTGACGGTGGTTCAACAAATGCTTCTAAAATGGAACTTACTTTCGTTATAAGAAGATAATTAATTATGGGGGTGGCAACATCCCCAAACAATAAGGAACAAAACATGAACTACGCAATGAGACCTTTAACTACAGAAAAAGTTACATCTTCTGGTTCTTCTGCACAATCATCTGCATTTAATGATAATATAGAATATATTAGAGTAATACCTGATGCTGATTGTCATATAGAATTTGGAGTTAATCCTACAGCAACTACATCTAAAATTTTTTTAGAAGCTAAAACTTCTGAATGTTTTAAAGTATCAGCTGGAGAAAAAGTAGCTGTAATTGGATCAGTAAATTTATACGTAACAGAACTATCAGAATAGTATGGGTAGAATAAGATCAGTTGAATATGATGCTGGAGTAAAGACTAAATACATTCAAGAGTCTAATGGTCAATTAACTATTAATAACTCTCAAGATGTAAATCCTTTGTTAAAAAGAAATAAAGCTCTTTATAATCATGACTCTGGTTATATATCTGGTGCTAAAGAAATGAAAAGAGTGGCAAGTATTCCACCTTTAATACTTTCAATATGGGCTAAAGAATATAACGGAACTAACAACTGGTTTCAATTACCTAAAGATATTCAAAGAAAAATAATGAGAACTAAACTTAATAGTAATGAGTTTAGATATTTCAGAACAGCTGAAGGAAATTTATAATGTTTGCAACTATAGGTAAAAGCATACTAAAATATGCAGATAAACAACTTAAAAAAAAAGTATATAAAGTTGGTAACAAAAGAACAAGTTATAAAAATAAATATGATCCTAAAACTAATAAATTAGTTAAAGATATGACTAAAAATGAATTGTATAATTATAAAAGATATGATTTTAAAGGATTACCAATTAAAGGACATAAATTTAATAAAAAACAAGAAAAATTTTTTGGAGATACTTTAACTTATTCTTCTATAAATCATTCTAAATTACCAAAATATATGAAGGGCTAAAATGGCATTAACAACATATTCAGGACTAAAAGCATCTATAGCAGATTGGCTTAATAGATCTGATTTAACAAATCAAATTGACGATTTTATTGGATTAGCTGAAGCTGATTTTAATGCTAAGTTAAGAATAAGACAAATGGAACAAATTGATGCTATTACAATAGACTCAGAAACTGAAACAGTTCCTACTGGTTTTATTGGAGTAAGATCATTTTATATACTATCTGCTGGTACTAAGTATGCATTAGAATATATTACACCTCATAATATGTTTGAAATTAAAGCAGGATCTACAACTGCTAGACCTAGAGTTTATACAATTGAAAGTGATAACGCAGCAGAATCTTTAAGATTTGGCCCTGCACCAGACTCAGCTTATACTGGTTACTTATCATATTATAAAAGATTTCCAGCATTAAGCGATACATCTACATCTAATTACATATTAACTAATCATCCTGGAATATATTTGTATGGTTCTTTATACCATGCAGCAAACTTCTTAGGTGGTATAGATCCTAACCAAGTACAACAATGGTTACAAATGTATATATCTGCATTAGAAAGATGCGAAAATAACGACAAACAAGATTCATATGGTGGAGCTCCTGTTCAACAAAGAACAGATATACAAACCGACTTATCATTTTATAGGGCTAGATAATGCAAATACCTTTTGGAGAATGGATGCCTGATCAACCAGCACATGGTATGAAAGGGGCTAACGTAGCAACTAATGTTTACCATGCTTTAGGATCTTATAAAAGATTCCCATCATTAGTATCATACTCAGGAGCATCAACAACTGGTAAAGATGCACATGGTTCAGGTTCATTTAGAGATAACTCTAATGCTGTATTTAATTTTGTAGCAACTAAAACAGATATATATCAATTAGCATCAGGATCTTTTACTTCTCGTAAAGGAAGTTTAACAGGAGATGATGATGACTATTGGACATTTACACAGTTTGGTGAATACGTAATTGCAAGTAATGGAGTAGATGCAGCTCAATATTATTTAATGGGAACATCAACTAATTTTGCTGATCTTACATCAATTCAAACTGCAGGAACTTGTCCTTTGTTTAGAGTCTCTGGAGTTATTAGGGATTTCTTAGTTACAGGTAATATTAGTGGAGCAACAAACAGAATTCAATGGTCTGGTATTAATGACATAACAGTATGGTCAGGTAAACAATCAGACTTTCAAGACCTTCCAGGATCAGGTGGTAAAATTGTAGCTATAACTTCTGGAGAAGTAGGTTATGTATTTAGACAAAACCAAATAGTTCGTATGGACTATGTTGGTGGAGCAACAGTATTTAGACTGTCAGTTATATCTCCAAACAGAGGAGCTATTTTTGGAAAAACAGTATGTCAAGATAATAGACGTGTATTCTTTTATGCTGATGACGGATTCTATGAAATACAAGGTGATAATGTAGTAGGTATTGGAGTAGAAAAAGTTAATAGATTTTTTGATGCTGATTTAAATAAAGCATATTCTGATAGAATAGTAGCAGCAACAGATCCTTTTAATACATTAGCTATGTGGTTGTACCCAAGTGTAAATAATACTTCTAATACAACAGGTACTTGTGATAGAATAATTATATATAATTACGCTACACAAAAATGGTCTTTAGCTAAAACAAATGCTAGTCAAATATTTTCACAATTTGTAGGAGCTTATACAGTAGAATTAATGGATATTATATCTGAAAACCTTGAAGATATTAACGCTGCTTTAGATACAGATTATTGGGATGGTGGACAAATGTTTTTAGGTGCAATAGATGGAGATTTTAAAGCTGCAATCTTTTCAGGAAACTCAAATGAATGTGAAATAGAAACAGCAGAAATAGAAGGTTTTCCAGGAGCTAGAACAAACATTCAAGGAGTTAGACCAATAGTAGATGCAGAAGCAACAGTTACTGTAAAAACTAGAGAAAGATTAGCAGACACAGAAACAGAGTCTAGTTCATCTTCTATGGTAGATAGTGGTATCAATCCTGTTAGACAATCAGGTAGATACATAAGAGCTAATGTAAAAATAGCTTCAGGTAAATCATTTAAACATGCACAAGGAATAGATCTTGTTGCATCAAAAGCAGGATATAGATAATGAGTGATTCAACAGACATAGATAATGTTAGATATTCTATGGAGACACAAGAATTTTTTCAAAGACAAATTGAAGAAGCAATTAATACATTAGTAAATAAAAATAATAGTGAAAGCGATAAAGCTTTCGTTTGGTTTATGGAGTAGGGATAAATTATGGCAGGAACATTTTTAGGTAAATACGATACAACATCAGCAAACAATACAGCTACAGGAACTAATTCAGTTTCAGTTGCTGAAGGAATGCTACCGTCAAATATAAATAATGCTTTTAGAAGTGTTATGGCAGATATTAGACAGCATTACAATAGTGCTGAATGGATTGAGTATGGTGATGGTGCAGGTACTTACACAGCTACTTACGCATCAAGTACATCATTTACTATTGATGGAGCAGATGTAACAGCTATTTATCATGCTGGACGTAGAGTTAAAGTTGTAGCATCAACGCCAGGCACAATATATGGTACTATATCTAGTACATCTTTTTCAACAAATACTACAGTTAATGTAACTTGGGATTCAGGATCTTTATCTAGTGAAGCTATTACAAGTGTACACATTGGTGTATTAGCTAAAACAAATAACTCAATACCTACTGGTATTATTGGAACAGCTAATATAGCAGATGGTTCAGTTACAGCTGCAAAAATGGCAGCCAATTCAATAGATTCAGATTCATACGTAGATGGAAGTATTGACTTAGCTCATATGTCTGTAAACAGTATTGATAGCGATCAATATGTTGATGGATCAATTGATCTTGCACATTTATCTGCAGACTCTGTAAATGGAAGTAAAATTGCAGATGATAGTATAGATTCAGAACATTACGTTGATGGTTCAATAGACACAGCACACATTGCAGATTCACAAATTACAGTTGCTAAAATGGCAGCTAACTCTATAGACTCAGATCAATATGTTGATGGAAGTATAGATAATGTTCATTTAGCAACAGATTCAATTAATGGGGCCAAAATTGCTGATGATGCTATTGACTCAGAACATTATACTGATGGATCAATTGATACTGTTCATATAGCAGATGCTAATATTACTCTTGCTAAACTTGCAAGTAATTCAGTAAACTCATCTAAAATTGTAGATGATTCAATTGTTAATGCAGATATTAATTCTAGTGCAGCAATTGATGCAACTAAAATTCATGATGGATCTATTTCTAATACAGAGTTTGGTTATCTTAATGGAGTATCTTCAGCAATCCAAACACAAATAGATACTAAAGCAGCAACAACATATGTTGATGATGCAGTTGCAGGACTAAGAACTAGAATTATTGCAGAAGCTGCTACTACAGCTAATATAGATTTAACAGCAGATTTACAAAATGGTGATACTATTGATGGAGTAACTCTTGTAACTGGAGACAGAGTATTAGTTAAAGATCAATCTACAGCATCACAAAATGGTTTATATACTGTTGTATCTAGTGGTACTGCAAGTAGAGATACACAATTTGATAGCATTGAAGAACTTTCAGGACAAATGATTGTAGTAAATCAAGGTTCTACAAATGATAATAAAATATTTTTATGTACTACTGATTCTGATGCAACTATAGGAGTAAGCAATATTACTTATACTGTAATTACACCTAGTAATGTTGGTACAGTAACTTCAGTAGGAGTAGCAGATAGTGGATCATCAGAATTTACAGTAGCAAATTCACCAATTACATCTTCAGGTACAATAACATTAGAAGTTAATGCTATTGATAATTCTAAGATTACAGGACTTGGAACTGCTGCTACATTAAATGTTGGAACTTCAGCTAACAATGTGGTACAATTAGATGGTACTGCAAAATTACCTGCTGTAGATGGTAGTCAATTAACAAACATAGATGCAGCTTCAGCTGGATTTGCAATCGCTATGGCAATAGCACTTTAAGGAGAAAAAATGGCACAAAACTTTAGAAGATACACAAGCAATGATGTAGGAACATCTGCTGCAACTTTATTTACAGCAGACAGTTATGATACTGTTGTAGGTATTTCAGTTTCAAATGTTACAGCATCTGCTGTAGTAGCATCAGTTTATATTAATGATGGTTCAAACGATATTTATTTAGTTAAAGATGCACCAATACCAAGTGGTTCATCATTACAAGTTTTAGATGGTGGAGCAAAGTTTGTTGTTCAATCTGGTGATGCTTTAAAAGTAATATCAGACACAGCTTCATCTTTAGACGTTTGGGTATCAACAGTTGACGCAATAAGTTCATAGGAGAATAAATGGCATACATTGGAAAAAATCCAACAGCAGTTCCATTAACAAGTTCTGATTTAGCAGATGGAATTGTTAGCACAGCAAAAATTGCTGCAGACGCAGTAACTGACGCAAAGATTGCAGATGATGTAGTCGGCACAGAACACTTAACAGCAAACGAAGTAGACACAACTGCATTAGGTGCAGACGCAGTGACTGGCGCTCAACTAGCAGACGACGCAGTAAATTCCGAACATTACACTGACGGATCAATAGACACCGCTCACATTGCTGACGGACAAGTAACAACAGCCAAACTAGCAACTGCAGTATTTACAGGTGCTACAGACATTGGAGCAGATATAGCTGATGCTGATCTTTTCTTAATGGACGATGGAGCAGGTGGTACTATTAGAAAAACTGCTGCTTCAAGATTAAAAACTTATATTACTGATAACACTCCAGCTTTTGCTGCAAAAATAGGTGGAGATCAGACAATATCACATAATACATCAACTAAATTAGCATTAAATAGCGAAATTTTTGATACAGATTCTAAATATGATACAAGTAATTATCGTTTTACTCCAACAGTAGCTGGAAAATATATCTTTGGTGCAGATGTTTATATAGATGGAAATGATACTAGAGATTCGGTAGGATTAGCTTTTTATAAAAATGGGTCAAAATTATTTTTTGTAATACAGATTTTTGTATAACTATTTATCTAATTACTTAAAGTCTTTCATTTGTCTTACAAAAT